>Ga0209723_1003236_pt1 | contig 19976 bp, 17 predicted proteins | sample BiotimSIPDNA_2_FD_185750 | JGI IMG/M metagenome (GOLD analysis project Ga0209723, IMG submission 185750) | Anaerobic biogas reactor microbial communites from Washington, USA - Biogas_R2 time_0 SIP DNA (SPAdes) (version 2) | ecosystem: Engineered > Bioreactor > Anaerobic > Unclassified | place... | reverse complement strand
ATTTCTGCTTTTGTTGAAACAGCAGCTTGTGGCATTGCTTCAGTAGTTTCAGTATTGAAAAAACAATTGTCTAATATTATTTCGCTAAAAACAGCATCCAGCGATTCATTAGAAAAATCAAAATGGTTGTCTGATTTTAACGCCAATAAAAATGAGTTTGAACAAAAGAAGGCAGAGCTTGAAAAAGAAGGTGTCGCTGATATCTCTAATTTTGAAAACTTAACGAACAAAAAAAACGCTAAGGAGTTGGAATTACAACAAATTCAATCTATAGAAGAGAACCTAGCGGCAGAATTGTTAGCGCGTCAAAAACTTGCTTCGGATCACTTATCGGCATGTAAAGAGATTACACACTTAAGACAGACTTTTGTAGCTTCTTTAACTCGAGAAGAAAAGGTTAAAATCAAAATTAAGCCTTTTAGAAATAAAACTGATTTTGTCCAAAAACTTCGCTCTATTTTGCAAAAAGAAACTGGTTACGAAGATGACATAGCTGCTCTGGCCAATATTTGTTTTGATGGAAATGTTGAAAAAACAATTAAATCAGTTGTTGAAATTTTCTTGCAAATTCGCCGTCAGATACCTGTTAATGAAGTTGGGGCTCGTTTTAAAACTTTGGTTACGAAACTAACTGATGCTCAAGTTGATGAAATTGAGCTCTTATTACCAGAAGATGAAATCGAAGTTCAATACCAACCCACAGGGTCCAATGTGTTCAAACCATTGTCAACAGCCTCTGCCGGTCAAAAAACTACTGCTATTCTTACTTTTATCTTGTCTCATGGAAATATTCCTCTAATTCTCGACCAGCCGGAAGACGACTTAGATAACCGTTTAGTTTACGAGCTTATTGTTGACCGTCTCAGGAAGTCAAAGGAAATGCGGCAAATTATTGTTGTAACTCATAACGCAAATATTCCTGTCAATGGTGATGCAGAGCATATTGTTTCGATGTCGTCTGAAAGCAAAATGATTAAAGTTTTCAGCACAGGTTCTGTTGAACAAGAAGAGATTAAACGTGAAATATGTAATGTTATGGAAGGCTCTGAATCCGCGTTTCAAATGAGGGCAAGGCGTTACAAGGATATTCTTTAATAGACTCGCATTGTTTGTCTCTTAATTTTCGGGTTGGTCAGCAAAACCTTAAGACACCATAAACATCACTTATAAATGATAGTAACTTGGCCAGCCGCCCCTGTCCACTTTACTTCAATTGGCAAAACTGGGTTTTTCTTATTAGAAAAAGCCAAACAAAACCTTTTGGCCAGCCAATCATATTTAGCAATGATTTTGGAGTCTTTGTTTTTTAAGCCGGTTTCAATGAGAGTTCTCCAGTTATCGATAGCTCTGTTACTTGTTTTATCTAAATTCCCATCTGCAAAGAATTTTAAACGCCAGTACGGGTCAATGTAGTATTTCTTATTATCTTCAAAAATAAGTTGTTGTTTTCGAACTCTTGCTATTTCTTCATCACTCGGGTTGTTTGAGTCCATGAAAATTCTAAGAGTCTCTTTAGAAACTTGTATTGCTGGTGGTGCTCCAGTCTTATCAAGCTCAACTGCATGTATCAGAGCCGGCCCAAATATAGTATTGTCGGAATGATATATTTTTCCGGTTACTATTGAACCTCTTAAAATGAAGCCAAACAGAGATATGAGATTTTGAATTTTTGCGGCGGTTTCACACAGCCAAATTGCATCTACGTTTGTTGCCGGGGTTGTGAAAGTTATACTGTCTGAACAATAGATGACTTCCGAATTCACCACATAATGACTACTGTCTGGACAAGCGACTTCTTTTTTGGCTTCAGCTATTATTCTATCAAGTTGGTGAAACATTTTTAAGCATTTGCTTGGTTCGAAATAATTGCTTGTCGTGTATTTCGAAAAGCCGAGAATATCGCAATAAAAAACGTGACGCTCTTCATACTTAACTTTGTCATTAATCATTGGTTACTTGTTCCAGTGTTTTAAGTCGGCTCAATTTAAGTATGGTAACATCTTGCCCGAGATAACCTTTTAATGCCGGCATGGTAATCAGCTGGCTACGATGTAGCTTGTCTGCTGTCTTTACTTCCACAAACTTTACCCTGCCATCTTTTACCAAAGTAAGATCTGGCCAACCGTTTCGATGTTCTACGCTTCGAGATATCCATTCGGCGATTTTTACAAATGTCTCTTTCGAGAGTGTGTCGAACAAGGCGCACGCAAACTCGACGGTTAGTCCTGGATACCATTCGTGTATCAAGTCATATTCAAGAATTTCCTCGCACGCAGCCCTGAATTTTGTTTTGTCAGTTTTTCTGATGTCTTCGTATACTATTTCCAACTCTTCTTTATTTTTGTGCGCCAAGAATACGATCCCACCCAAACATGATCTTGTCCTCGCGAGTTCTGGATCTTCTTTGAAAAAGCTTGTCGTTGTCAGAGCATCAAGACTCAGAGATTTTAAAACGAGTCCAATTCCGCCAGCTTCGCAGTAGCTACCAACGTAACCAAGTTTTTTGAATGATTCGAATGCGTGTAGCTCTGGCTTTAGGTTTTTCTTTTCCCATTGTTCGGTAGCACATTGTAAGTCGAGTAGTTCGCACTGTCGTTTTAGCGACAGATTACTCATTGCCAATAGCCATCCTTCATGAGTTAAAGTGCCATCGTCATTCAGCAGCTGTCTTGTGACCAAGCTTTTAATTGTGCCTTTATTAATCGTCAAACTGTTGGCACCGTTAAAAACTTGCATTAGTGCGGTTTTCATTTTGATTGTTAATTTTTTATTCATTATGAAGGTTTGTCGCTTGCCTACTTCCTGTTGGTTAAGGTTAGCCCGTTTTTGGCGATCATTTTGGTGATTTCATTAACTTTGGCTAAGAATTCTTCCACATTTTTATTTGCGCCCACAAGCTTAAGCTGGTATAGACAAAGTTCTTTTTCTACAATTGTTTGTTTGTCCTTTGTGACTGTCGCTTTGATGTCTATACAATTTTTAATAGGGTAATCATAAGGGGTTAATTTTACGTAGCCGATCCAATCGTTTCCCACCGCCTCCATTTTTTCAAAGAAATTTTCTTCTGTGGTTACGGTGAACTTGCAATGTTCCATAGTAGGGTTGGTGATAGTGAAAGTCAGCTTGAGTTCCATTTCGTTGGCTGTTGCTTCTAGTATCTCAGCTTCTGTATGGATAATTATTGCTGTTGCCATTTGAATGCCTTTCTAACGCAGATTATGACCAGACTAACACATTATTAAAAAAGCTCCTATTTTATGGCCTATAAATTTTCGGCACGCTGCTGTTAAGACTCTGCTACCAATTCATCTTGGCTGTTGGCCTGCCTGGCGCCCAGCAAACTATTAACACATTAGTCAATCCAGCTGTCTTGATATAATCCTTGTTTTGGGCGGGGAGATTTTAGCCTGTCTCTCATTCCCTAAAACTCTCATGTCTTAGGGAAGTGGCCAGCGTATCTTTTCAGCCCGTTCGCGTCCACCAGGGCCGTTTCAGCCTTTCTGCTTTGCGCCCAAAACCGAAGTTTTTACCCGCCAGTGACTTAAAAAACACACGAACCAGCCCCACGGCACACCCACCGGGCATTTTTTCAAAAAACGCTAAAAAAATGCCGTTTTGGCGACTTTTTCCGCCAACGGGCTGTGTGTTGCTTGCCCGTCAACTACCAAACTCCCTCTGGGCTCACCACAGGGGAAACCGGTTAATATCTCTTCCGTAAATCCTTTCCCCGCTGCACCGCCCGTCGAAACTTTTAGATACCGCCCGGATCGACAAAGTAAAGGCCCCCACCCCAGCCGGCTGCGCCGGCCGGGTCCCCGCCTTGACTTTGCCGCCCCGGGCCGGTTGGCCAGGGGCATCGACGGGCGGCTCCGCAGGGGAAAAGGTTTTCGGGCCAGAGTATTTTGCCGTAACGGCAAACCGCTGAAAACCCTTTTCAATCGCAGAAAATACCGCTTGAAAATGACAATAAATTACATATATTATCAATAGATGACAAATCACTTTTCCCAGGGGAGGTTCAGCATGCAGACCATGAATTACAAAGAAGCGGCCACATACCTGAAAGTCACGGAAGGCACTCTGCGCAACTGGGTTTCAAAAGGTCGTTTAAAACCGCATAAAGTCGGGAAACACGTTCTGTTTTTCAAAGAAGAACTTGAGACCTGGATCACCAACCCGGCCCCGGCAGAACCAACCGAGAAGCCGCAAAGCAAGCCGGAAGCACACAAGCCAACTCCAGCCGCAGCCGAAAAACCCGCCCCACTAACGGAATGGGCTCCACAATTCAAAATCTCAATTGCCGACCAGGATAAAGATCCTTACGCCCTGCTGCAGAATCTTCCCGCCCCAAATGTGAAAATGACTCCGGACAACATGCGCGAACTTGCCCGCTACCTGGTCGACGCTGCAGCAATGTGCGAGCAGCGGCAATACCGCGGCCTGAAAAATTTCTCGATCTTCCGCGAAAACGAACGCTTTAAAAGTTCCGTTGTCCTGGTTCCATTCAACCAGATGCGCGACCTGCACACTCTCGCGCTTGCCGCGCTCAGATCCGGCGATGTCCTGGCAGCAACCAAAGAAAAATATGTGGTTCAATTCATCCGCGAAGGGCTGCAGCGCCAATTGCCATTGATAAACATACAGCTGAAAAAACAGGGAATGCGCTCGATCAGCTTCAAAAGCCTGAAGAAGTAAACAAACCTCCGGAACATGGCCCGCGTCCTGTCGAGCCGGCCAGGGCTCCGGCAGCTTCGCCGCCTCGCTCCTGTCCGACTCCCGGAAAGCCCTTCGGGCTTTCCGCAGGCGCGGCAATGCCCATCTGACCAGGCCGGGTTTTTACTGTTTGTCATTTATTGTAATTTTCTAACTTGTCCTGTTAACCGGCTATAATTCGCCTGGTCAGCTGGACATTGGGGCCATGTAAAAATAGCTCCCGAGCGCAAAACCCGCCCGACCGATGACAATAAATGACAATCTGTCATTTATTGATTTTACCTGTTAGAATGAAGATAGAAGCACACTCAGGAGGGAATCTTATGAGCGCCAAGCGTCACGAAGGCAGTTTATACGGCAGCAAAAAGAAAAAGCGTGTCAGAGGCTGTGTTGACCGAGTAACCGGCGGCATTGTCGTGGTTGTCATCAAACACCCGGATGAACCAGATGTTTACCAGGAAATATACGTTCCCATTGAAAAATTCACAAAGAGAACGCCCCAGGAAGGTGATTACGTTTCTGTTGAAATAGAAGACAATAGCTGATCAGCGCTTCTTTCCGGGTTTCCTTCTCAATCTGCCGAGTCCGGCCAGAAACCTTGCTTTGATTATTTCACGGTCTGCTGCATCACTCTCGATACCGTGAATAGTAAAGACTTTCCAGCCGCCGCCCTTGTCTTTCTCGGTTAAAAGCCGTTCATCTTTGATTTCTTCTTCAAACCATGCGCGGCCCTTGGTAACCTGGCCCATCGTTGCCGGGGCAATCGGTTTCACCTGGTCGCCTTTCTTCTCATAACTGACCACCGGAAACCGCACAAAACCAATTTCTTCCGTTGTAAAAGCGCTTACATCAACCAGTTTTACAACTTTGTTGATTTGATGCGCTTTTCCCAGACCTCTCAGCAGGTTGCGCTCGATCGAGTAGCCTGCCGGATCTACATCCGAAATAGAAAAGACTGTCAGCGGCTTTCCGCCGCACTTTTCTTTCAGATCGTCTGAAAAGTATTCCATCGAAATAACCGCCGGCTCACCTTTCAAACAAATGAATGAAACTCCCTGCACGTCGGCCAGCTTTTTGATAAACAGGTATTGTCCGAGTTTTTCAGATGCCAGGATGATTTCCGGATTCTTCGCGCCGATCGCGCGGTATGGTTCGTTCATGTCCATGAATCCAAAGTCTTTGTATCTGAAAAGTTCCTGATCCTCGACCATTTCCTGCAAAGTGCTGTAAAAAGTGTCAACATCGCCGGAACCAAGAATATTGGAATGTTGAGCCAGAACGCCTTTGATCTTATACCAGAGTGATCTGATATTTCCGTCACTTGGCTCCTCGATGCCCTTCTGAATCCAGCGCCACATTTGATAAATAAGGTTTTTGATAACCCGCTTCGTGTTAATCTCATTCGCGCCATATAACCGGAAATAGCTGAGCATGCGCTTTTTATCAAATTGCTTGATATCCCACTTTGCTTTAAAAGCTTCAACTGCAGCTTTATCGTTCTTATCAAGGCTGTAAAGTTCCCGCCAGCCGAAGTCAATCAGCCCGTAAAGTCTTAAAGCCCTGTCTGAAGGGTTTTCCGGTGCAAGATAATGAAACCGGGTAATACCAAGAGTTTTTTTGAGCTTCTGCCCATAAACAGCCGTTACCGGAATCCTTTTCGCGGTTCCGCGCAGGCTGATTTCACATTCATCATCTTTTGCCCGAAGTTCCGCCCTGGTCAGTCGTTTTTCTTCTTCAGGTTCCTCGGGAAACCTTTCGAAAGTCCCTTCAATTCTATCCAGAGCGACAAGATACTGCCGGTGCGTTTGAACGAACAACCCGCGCAAAAGTTTTTCCCAGGCATTCAGATTTCCCAGCAGCGTGATCGGTTTTTTCCCGGCAAGAATCACCAGAACATCACCGCGTTTGCTGGTCAGGTAAAGAATATCTTTAACCGGCACAAAAGTGCCGTTTTTGGCTATTACTGACTTTTCCGTCAGTAATATCTTCTCGATCCGCTTGAGCATTTCGCTCATTGCAGCTTTTTCTCAAACTCAGCCAGGTATGTGCTGGTAACAGCATTAACTACCGGCTCTTTAAGCCCTTCAAACCACAGATCACGCGCTGAAGACACCTTCAAGCCGCGAATCTTTGTCAAATTTATTACATAAAACTTGCTGGTTCGCATAAAATGCGGATGATCTTTCAGACGCTTCTCGATCTCCGTCAAACGTAGATTGCTGAAATACGCTTTGCCGCCGGAAGTCATAAACATGGTTTCGTCACGGCCCTGGTCTGATTTTGTGGTGATATAGCAAACGTCTTTCAGATCCAGAAAGAAAACCGCCATTGCCGGATCTTCCGGCGTGACCGGAAACTTTTTAATTGGCGGGTCCAGATACATAAGTTTCTCTAAAACCTGTTTTAACAGGTCTGTTTCACCTCTCGCCATATTCTAAAACCCCCATTTCAATGTTCCGCCTGCAGCTCTCAAATAGCACCAAACAGCCCACAGGCCCGCATAATCTGAACTCCGGCAAATTCTCCGAAGTCTCTAAAATTTCACGTCTTTTTCAGCCGTTTCACGGTTTTTAGAGCCGCTTCCCGGAAACAGTTTATCATTTTCAGTATGGTTGCTGCCGCATCTTCCACGGCTCAAAACATTCTACCCAGAATTTTTTATACCAGGGCATTCCCGTAATCGGGCTTTTGCCTTTCCGTGGTTCCCACGGAACCACAGGTTTAATCGGTTCTTTCGCTTCCGCCAACACTGGTGGTGCTTCAAGTCTCTGCTGTAATTTCCGGTTGGTTTCCGTGAGTTGCGAAATTTCGCCGCGAAGACCGGTTATTTCTGTCTTGAAAGTTTCTGCCATAGTCAGAATAACATTTTCCAAGCCTTGTAACCGCTCCCGCAATGCTTCCATTTCTGGTCCTGGCCGACTGGCTTCACGAACAATCATGGCTGTTGCTTCTAAAGGCGCTTCAGCCTTTGCTTTTGCTGCAGCATCACTGGCGGTCATTCCTTCTGAAATCAAGTTTGCCATTATTGTCAGCACTCCGAGAGTTTCCGCAAGAATATAACAGGCGTGGCCGCGCTTCATGGTTTCGACTCCAAGAAGTTTAACCCAATACCTTAGAGTATCGTTATGCACTGTCAGCTTCCGTGCGGCTTCCGTGAGCTTTACGTATTCAGTATTCATCGCATTCTCCAGATTCTCTTTCCGTATTCCACGGAAAGAATTTTCATGTTTTTTCAAGTATCGACGGAAACTGCCAAATCATTTACCATTGCTAATTTTTTACAAACAGATCGCCAATCCACAAAAAATCACGGAAACTCTAAAAACAAATTTCCGTGGCTTACGGTAAGAAAACGGAAATCCACGGAAGCAAATTTTCTCTAGGTTGAGTGTATCCCTGGGCTGTATTTGTAACAAGGCACCAACTTCAAGATAAGTCTTTTCTGGAAAGGGTTTACGCAACTACACGATAATAAGCATTATGTAAACCGACATATCTCCAACAGCATTAAAACTGGTTTTCAGAATTTTCGCATAGACAAGGGTACAGGAATACACAAAAATAATGGCCTGCTAAAAAATCGATTTTAACCCCCCTGCGGTGCCCTGTACGGAATCGAAATATAACTTTACGAGTGACACCCCCTTTAGTCTCTCTCCGACATGCCAATTTCTAAAAGCCGCTGTTTAACGAACTATGACTTTTTTAGGGTCAAGCCAGAACCAAAGGAAACCCTTTTATAATCTAGCTTTAAGTGAAAATTTTACATTTTTACAGGCATTTCTTTAATTTGCCTGGTTTGAGATACCTTTCAAGGAAAAAACCTTCCGTGAATGGTTGAAATCCGCTCTGATTCAGCTTTATTCCTTCCGTGTGTTAAAGTATTCGAGAAAAAACAAACGAACAGACCAGGCAAAATATATTGGAAAAATTGCAAAGTTTCCTTGTTAGTATGTTTTAGTACTTTTAAAGCTTTTAATACTTTTAGGCAGTCTGTGACGCTGACTAGCAGCGACTTTTTTTAGGCTAAATATGACTTTTTTAGGGTCAACTATGACTTTTTTAGGGTCAACTATGACTTTTTTAGGGTCAACTATGACTTTTTTAGGGTCAAACTATGACTTTTTTAGGGTCAACTATGACTTTCTTGAAAAAATTCTTTTGTTATGTCTATTGAAAAAAAAGTCATAGTTTGCTAGTGTTTTTTAGCATCAGATTGAGGGGCGAAAACATGGAACACAAGCTTATAAGGAAATCGAATCTTTTAATAGAAGCTTCCTACAAACTTACCCTGGTAGAACAAAGAATCGTCATGATTTTGGCGTCAATGATCAAGCAGGAAGACGACGAATTTAAAAAGTATCAGCTGAATATAAAAGAATTTGCTGGTTTGTTGGACTTAAAGAACAAAGATGAGTATTCTCACGTTCAATCGGTTACTAAAAAGCTTCTCACCAGAGCATTTACAATAAAAATGCCTGGTGCGCTTCTGCAGATCGGCTGGCTTTCTTCAGCAAAATACCTGGATGGCCAGGGCATCGTTGAATTGTGTTTTGATCCGCAGCTAAAGCCATATCTGTTACAGTTGAAAGACCGTTTTACCAGCTATCGCCTCAGGAACGTGATCCAGCTTAGAAGCTCTTTTTCAATTCGTATTTATGAATTGTTGAAACAGTATGAGAAATTGGGTGAACGAACATTCCTACTGGAAACCTTGCGCGAGTATCTCGGCCTGGAAGAATCACAATATAAGCTTTACGGCGATTTTAAGCGGAAAATCATTCTTGTTGCCCAGACCGAATTGTCTGAAAAAACAGATTTAAGCTTCGAATTTGAGGAAATCAAGGTTTCCCGCAGAGTCGGCAAGATCCGTTTTATTATCCAATCTCAAATGCCAACCAAAGCAATCGAAGAAATAGACCTTAACGACATGAATAAAGTTGTTATTGATCCTCAGCTGTTCCAGCTTTTCGGATTGTTGCCACAACAGTTTCAAAGTAAGCAAAGCATCAGGAAACTGGTCGAAAAGGCTTATCAACAGAATGGTTTTGATTACGTAATGCGGAACATTATTTATGCAAATGACAGGTCAAACGCTTTAAAATCCGGTTTTACTGGAGACAAAGGCAGCAATTACCGCGCCTATCTTGGTAAGTCGCTGAATGATGATTACGGTTTGGCTTACTTGGAAGATTTGCAGGTGAAACAGGAAGCTGAAAAGGTTAAACAGAAAACTTTTGCTGAAGCTGAAAAGCAGAAACAGCGCGAAATGAACCAGATCGACCAGGAAAGGGAAAACCGAGCAAAAGCCCGCGTTTTCATTGACTCATATCCTCCTGAAGCCTTGCAGCAGTTCGAGGAAGAAGCTAAAAAACGTATGACTCCTGAATCTCTGGAACGATATCTCCGAAAAGATGTTATCGGTAAGTTTGAATTCAAACGCCGATTGGAAGACGTGGTAATGGAACACGTTGGCCTGAAACCCAAGTCTGAAACATCCGCAGTCACCCAGGAACCAGAAAAACAGCTGGAAACTGCCGGCTAAAAATTTATATGTTATCTGTTTACAACGAAATCCTAGAAATAGATAAGAGACTAAGCTCAATTTTAGTTGGTTTTGACGATCTTGCTAACCAGCTAGAATTTTCTGTAATCGGCTCTTTGTCGGATAATACGCTGATTGATGCTCAGGACTATCCCGGGATATATAAGATCGACATTAAAACCACCGGGTTTGCTAATTTTCAGGAATGGTTTGACTCGTTTGAACTGGCCTGGAAAGATCCGGCCTATGTTCGCAAATTTACGCCTAATCCCAAAGAAAAGAGAGTTTCAAAGCACCGGAGTGACCATTTGGCGGAATGGATTCCGCTATATTTGGGCAAATCAAAGCGGATTAGTAAGAGGGTTGGGGAGCATGTAAACTTAGCAATGGAAAAACCTACTACTGCTTTAAAACTGGATGCACGTGCCAATATGAATCTTAATAATTTTAGGTTTAGCACAATAAAGATTGAAGTGGCCAACTATGATTTAATAATGCCCCAGCTAGAGAGCTTTCTTCGTGATAAACATAATCCTATATTAGGCCGGCAGTAGAGGGTTCTTATCTTATATGTATTTAATACAGCTGTTCGACAAAGAATGGAAAGTGAAAGGAAAATTTAATGACTATACCTGATTATCAAACTCTTATGCTTCCACTCCTATCATTTCTTTCAGACGAGAAAGAAAGCTCTGTAAAAGAAGCTGTAGAACACCTTTCACAAGTTTTTAGGTTAAGCGACGCTGAGCGCAAAGAACTTTTGCCAAGTGGAACACAGACATTAATCCACAATAGAACATCATGGGCAAAAACATACTTTTTGAAAGCTGGTTTACTAGCCTCGACTAGAAGGGGCTTTTTTAAAATTACTGATAGAGGAAAAGAATTATTAAAACAGAAACCAGCAAGAATCGACAGCAAACTGTTAAGGCAGTTTCCTGAATTTGTTATTTTTAAAAGCAGGACAAAAAACCCAGAAAAAGAAGATGCAACGAATGAAATTGAAGATTCAACCGAAACTCCTGATGAATTGATAGACAAGGCATATTCTCAGGTAAAAAGTGAACTTGCGAATGAAATTCTTCAAAAACTTAAATCCTGTGCGCCCGACTTTTTTGAGAGAGTTGTAGTAGATTTACTTCTTAAAATGGGATATGGCGGATCAAGAAAAGGTGCTGGGGTTGCGATTGGCAAAAGTGGCGACGAAGGAATTGACGGTGTAATAAGTGAAGACAAACTAGGCCTTGACAACCTTTATATTCAGGCAAAGAGGTGGGAAGGGACTGTTGGACGACCAGAAATTCAAAAATTTGTTGGCGCTTTAACAGGTCAAAGATCAAAGAAAGGTGTTTTTATAACCACATCAGGTTTTACAAGAGATGCCTCAGATTACACCCAGAGAATTGATGCAAAGGTTGTTTTGATAGATGGCCCCATGCTTGCAGACTTAATGATAGACCACAATGTTGGTGTATCGGTAGAAAAAGTTTACGAACTCAAAAAAATTGATTTAGATTATTTTATTGATGAATGAATTTGAATAGTCGAACAAATGCAGCGACTCGGAAAGCGGCCACGACTCGTCGTTTAAAGATATTTAACTGCTTCAAACTACAACAGTCGAAAACACACAAAATAAGGATAAAAACATGAAGAAAACAGCTTCTAACGATAATCTTGTAACTAAAATGGAAATAGTCAGAGACCTGGCAAAGAAATCCAAACTCACTCATTCAGTAGCCAAAGACATTCTTAATAACTTGCTGGACATCATCGAGCGAAATCTGAAGAAGGAAAAGCGACTGCAGATCATCGGTTTCGGTTCATTTTATACAAAGCTGAAACCAGCTAGAACCGCCATCAATCCCAACACACGCAAACCAGTCCAGGTTCCGGAAAAGAAGCTGGTTAAGTTCGCTCCAGGCAAAGCCTTGCGCGAAGCGGTAAACAAAAAATAACCAGATTTCTGAAGACAAGAGAAGCAGGCCGGGAAAGGGAAACCGGTGCTTGAGGTAACGCGGCCCACGTCCTGTTGACCTGGCCAACACTCCGGCAGCTTCGCCGCCTTCGCTTTTGGCCAGGTCTCGGAAAGCCCTTCGGGCTTCCGCAGGAGCGTGCAATGTCCTGCCTGCCGGTGCCTGATCTCAGCCTTTGTCATTTATTGTCATCGGCTGGCGCTTTTTCTGTTTGCCTTGCTGTCGGTCGCCCCGGCAGTCCGGACATTGGGGCCGCTGTCCGGTTCGCAGTGACTTTCGTTGCGATCCGGCGCAGATGAAGCAGGCCCCGCCCGGAGCCGCTTGCTGGAAGATCGGCGACCAGTCAGAGCCCTGGCCGCCTCCAGCCTGTTGCGCCGCCGCGATCCCGGAGCCGGGTTCAGCGGACGCCGCACTTTAGGACAGTTTAGATCCCCCGCCCACCCAGGGCTGCGCCAACGGTGCTAAACAAATCCGGGCGGTTGTCCAGCCGGCAAAGCCGTCTGGACACGGCTCATCATTACCCCTGGCAAGCTCCGAGGCGCAATGTAATGCCTGGTTTCGCTGCCGCGCAACCAGGCACCGGGCAAACCGCTCGCGCAATTATCGCGCCGGCCTCGTGCCGTCACGATAATTGCACGGCTCACTGTCTGATAAGTCTGACTTATCAGACCTTGCCCTTTACATTGCGCCTCTCCGGCCTCTGCCTGCCGGGAGCCCGGCAGGTCCGGCTTTACATAACAAAACGTTATGCAAACTTGCCAGGGGTAATGATGAGCCGCACGCCGCTAACGCGGCTACCGCCCTAAAAGGCACACGGCCCGCGTCCTGTCGAGGTGGCAGGGTTCCGGCAGCTTCGCCGCCTCCACACCTGCCACCTCCCGGAAAGCCCTTCGGGCTTCCGCAGGTCGCTGCAATGCCCAGCAGCCCCGGCCAGGTTTCTACTGTTTGTCATTTATTGTCATTTCTCTGGCCTAGTTGCGCCTCATTGTCTCAGTCGCCGCGTCATCTGGACATTGGGGTCGTGTGCCAAACGGTTTTAAAGGAACTGTATAAAATGGCGCAATCCCTCCCACCGGCCCCCAGGGGCCTCCTAACCTTTTAATGTTGTTTGAAAAGAATCTTATTGCAATCTTTTTAGAATCTTGATACTGTGTTTTGATAAAGTTTTTCCATATAAAGTAACCGGGAGTAGGCGATGGGGAAAAAGATACAAGTTTCCTTTTCTGATAAACAGGCTGAACTGATTTCCAAGCTTAAAGGCGAGTTTGGCAATACCGAAACAGAGGTTGTTCGAGGGATTGTAATCGCTTGGCTTGCGGAAAAGAGTTTTATTTCTACGATAGTCAAAAACAGAATTAATCAAGAGTCTGAAAATAATAAAGGGTTTGAACATGGCAACAAAAAAAATCACAAATAAAGACAAGCAAGTAGTAGAAACAACAGCTGAAGAAGTGCCAAAAAAGGTTGATCCCCGAAATAGCCTGAATGATTTAACCTCTGTTGAATGGTTGCCAGAAACAATATCCGTTTGGAATCAACGCGGCTTAGGTGCGAAACATCCAGATACACATATTGAGAGACAGCACCCAGCTCCATTTTCTTTTACCGATGTTAGTCGATTAGTCAAATTTTTTACGAAAGCTGGCGCACTAGTTCTTGACCCATTTGTTGGTGTTGGTTCCACACTAAAAGCCTGTGCTTTAGAAGGTCGAAATGGTATCGGTTTTGAACTCAATCCTAAATACGCTGATTTGGCAAAACACCGATTAGAAACGGAACTTCGTAATTTGTTTTCTGGCTTAACCAAACAGGAAATAAAAACGGGTGATTCACGCGAACTCATCCGTGAATTGCCAGAAAACTCTGTTGATTTCGTTGTTACAAGCCCCCCATATTGGAATATTCTACATAAAGAGGATCATAAAGCAAAACAGGAAAGAATAGATAAAAATCTTGATACTAGATACAGTAATGATGAGCTAGACCTTGGGAACATAGACAGTTATGAAAAATTTCTTGATGAGCTCACTTCTATTCTAGGCGCCTGCGGCAAGGCTTTAAAGCCTAAAAAATACATGGCAGTTGTGGTGAGTGATTTTAGGGATAAATCACGTTTTGTGATGTTCCATGCAGATCTTTCACGTTCTTTGGAAAAATTTGACCTTGAAACACGCGGTTTAACAGTTCTTTACCAGCGTCATAAGCGAATTTTTCCTTATGGCTATCCATACGCTTTTGTGCCTAATATTCATAATCAATTTATATTGATTTTGCAGAACGCTAAAAAGGTAAAGAAATGACAAAGCTTCCCGATTGTTTAGCAAACACGATCCAGAACGAAGATTGCATTGCTGGCATGAAAAAAATACCAAATGAATGTGTTGATTTAATCATTGCCGATCCACCTTACAACCTAAATAAGGACTTTGGTGTTTGGGATGAGACTAAAAACAAACATCATTGGCTCGATTGGTCTAAATTATGGCTGGATGAGTGTAAACGTGTTTTAAAGCCAGGCGGCAGTATTTTTGTTTATGGAATTCATCATCATCTTTGCTGGCTACAGTGCTACATGTATGAAATAGGTCTTGAATATCGCCGTCAAATTATTTGGTATTATGAAAACGGCTTTGCCGGGTATACAAAGTCATTAGCGGCTCATTATGAGCCATTGCTATGGTTTTCAAAAGGTAAAAACTATACTTATCATACGATAAGAGAGCCCTACAAAAGTCAAGAACGGCTTAAACATAAGATTACCAAAAACGGTAAGACATGGTGTCCACATCCAGAGGGCCGACAAGCTGGTGATGTTTGGTCTTTTCCTGTGCTAGCGGGTCGTAGATTTAGCAAAGAAAAAGTTGATCATCCAACGCAAAAGCCACTATCAATTTCCACCAGACTTGTTAAGCATTTTTCTAATCCAGATGAAGTAATACTAGTTCCTTTTGTGGGCAGTGGCTCTGAGTGTGTTGCAGCTAAGGCCTGCGGGCGCAAGTATGTTGGTTTCGAATTAAACCCTAAGTATATTGAAATAGCCACTTCAAGGCTCAATGAAACTGTTTTGAATGCTACTCAAAACGATCTTTTTACTTTGCAATATCAACAAGAGGGTTAGGTAGGTTGTTCAATTTGAGTTTTCTCTGCATTAAAGGCTCAAGAACCTCTGCTCTATATGAATCTATTGCTCTATCAGCATAGAAATTATGGTTTTTTAACAAAATTAGTTTCTTTCGGTTCCAGTTTAATAGCATCAAACAAAAGATTGTGATAGTGCCAATTTTAATGCCAAACACATTGTTTATATCTTGGATGATGTGCCAGTATTCCGAACGCCTATTTGGCAAAAGGTCTGTTACAATAAACGAGGCAGTGTTTTTAATAGTCCAATTATAACGACTAACAAGCACAGCAATAGAATCTAAAACATCTCTAGGGGCTTCCATGTTTGCGTCTTGCCCAAATTCTACTTCTACAACCCCACTTGTTTCCATTGTATTAGAAAGAACAATATCCATTCGCATAAAATTGTTCCCTTTTCTGCTAATTGCGGCGTTATTTCCGCTACTAATTAACAGATTTCGGGTAAGTAGATTCGGAAATTGGTCTCCAACAACTGCAGCAGCTTTCTGAATCTTTGAGGTAATTTCATTAACAATGTCGTCACTTTCTATTAGGGAAACGCCCTCTGTTGGCAGTGTTTGAAAAAGGTTTCGCATTAGCTCAGCATTGTGCGAATCACTGTTTGTGGCTTCTAAAAAAGCTTCATTGGGCGCAACTTCTATAACGGCACCACGTCCGGCTACAAGCCTAATTGCTCCTAATGGGCAGCGAGAGGCACATGCTCCACAAAGTATGCATTTTTCATTGTCTATTAAAGGCAGGCCATTGTCACCAATCCTAATCGCTCCTGTTGCGCAAACATCTATGCAACGATTAACAGGGAAGCCGTCAAAATTGGCTGGTGTGATTTCCGATTCTTTGAAAAAAACACATGGCGCGTCTTGGCAACCCAGGCAAGTAGCGAAAGCGGTTTTTTGATTGCTAAAAAGAATCATTGTATTCTTGCCTGGTGCAAATGTCAGTCTTATTGGGTTCCACCCAGCTTTTATTGTTTTTTTATGCTTACTTTTCGTTTTTTGATACAAAATTTTTGACACAGATCAAACCCTCCAAAAGATGGAAATCCTTAATTTGAATTTTCTTGCCACTAGTTAATGAGTGCACGGCTAGACGAAGTAGAGATTTAAAGTCCAGTATTCCAATCCGAACTCCGAAAGCTTTGTTTACATCTTTAACAAGGTCATAAACTTCCGATCTTTCGTTTGGTGGGTTGTAACCAACAACAAGAGTTGTTGTTTCAAAATCAGTAGGATAATTTTTTCGTGACAAAAGAATAATTTTATTTTCCAGCGCCTGTCTGATACCTTTTACAGAAATTTCAGTTTCTTCTCCTGGCGATTTTATTTCAATAGGTATGCTTTGTTTGTTGTCGAAAATTATAGCATCTGCCCGCTCATAGTTTTGCCCGCCTCTTGAAACGCGGCAATCAAAACCAATTAAGCGGAACAACTCGCCAACAAAAGGGTAGAAACTAGTTTTGTTCGCCGTGGCGTTTTCTTCGTAAACCTTAGTAATGGCTTCTTCAATGGTTTTGCAATTTTTTAAAGCAGTTTTTATACTCTTAATATGCTGATTATCAAAGTGTTTTTCTTCAACATCTGCAGTTTTAAAGCCAAAAGAAATAGTTGTTTCAATTCTTTCGCCTCTTATTGAGTATTCTTTTTCTGCAAGCTCCAAATTTAGCTTAGATTTAGTTGTCTTTTCTTCTAATAAAAGCTCTGGCACCCATTTTCTGATGGTTTCCATATCAAGTTGTTGGAATGGTGAAAAAAATACATCGTCAGCTAAATCAGATCTATGCCTCCTGAGGTTTTCGACATCGCTTGTAAATGTTTTGGATACTGGTGTTATATCAAAGCCAGCTCGCTCTAGCATTGAATAAAATGTTTTTCTGATAAAAGAAGGCTTAATATCATCCGGCAATTTATTGAAATCAGCCAATCTAAAATCTATTCCGTTACGAAGCCTTTTGGCCATAGCTTGGCCCTCATCTGTCACTTTTATAACCGAACCAATTTTTATTCCCCATCCAGCCCAAGGGCAGACAGCTACTGGTATCCTAGTATAATTTGTCATCGTGGGGTTTCTTGTAATCTTCCTTCTAGCTGCTATAGCGTCAATTAGAGCATCTAATCTCCCTGGTTTCGTTCGACAAATTCTTAACTCTTGGAGCATTTCATCAAAACTCTTCTTGTTAGAATCATCTTGTATGCTCATTGGGCCTGCCATCATTTCATCTCGCGTAATACTTTTTAATTCAGCTAAGGTTAGTAAAATTCCGCCAATAACTCTAACGGTTTGATCACTTTTAACTCCGAGAGTTTCATTTGGATATGCAATTCCGAGCAAGCATTCACAAACCAAAGGTTTCGGGTTGTGGGCCGTACCAACGTGTGTTCCCAACAATGAGAACGTATAAGTTAATTTGCTTGTAGTACTCATCATCCAGCCAAGTGTTCGAAAAAGTTCGGCGTACATTTTGGCTTGGTTATATATTGGGTCGCGACTACGATCTTTTCTGGTCGATCTTCGCAAAGCCTCATCGCCAATTGCGCCTTGTGAAGTAACGTTATTGCACGCAACCATCGCACTTGAAATGTCATCAAGACCAAACTCGCTTTTGTCTTTCAAATGTTTGTAAAGATCTCTAAAGACTCGTACAAATATGTTAATGTCTGAAACAGGATTTGGTATTCTTTGCAATGGTCGTCTCCCACCTTTTGTCTAACAGCGATTTTAATTGACTATGTTAGGTTTGCCGCCGTACATTGTCAACGTATAGTTGTTTGTTTAAAGCAAAGATCGAGAGGGTAATATGAACTTTGTAGGCTCCAAATGGTTCAAGTGTGATTTTCATTTACACACCACAGCAAGCGAATGCTTTGTAGACAAATCAGTAACTCCAGAGCAGTTTATTCAGAGTGTTGTTGCTGCCGGTCTAGACTGTATTGCAATAACAGACCATAATACTAATGCTGGTATTGATCAAATAAAAGAGGTCGCAACAGCAAATAATATAACAGTATTCCCAGGTGTAGAAATAACTTGCGATACATCGAAAATTCATCTTCTTGTTCTTTTCGATCCTCAAAAAAACAGTGTAGATGTTGGCGATTTTCTTGTTAAATGCAGCATTGAAAGATCAGTTTTCGGGAAACAAGAGGCACACACATCTAAAAGTATTTTTCAAATCATCGAAATAGCTGCAGAAACAGGCGCCATTGTAATACCTGCTCATGTGGATGATTTTAATGGTTTGGGCTCTATTAGTCAGGCAAATATTGATACTCTTTTTGATAATGATTTAATAAATGCTGTCCAGATTACAAAAAAAGAGTTTTGGGAAAACCAAACTCAACTTAAAGACCTTCAGGCAATTAAGCCGCGTCAAGATTCAACAAGCCAACCACTCTCAGATTTTAATGCCTGGCACGCTCTTTTAAAAAAGGCTGTGTCAAAAAACTTGGCTTTGTTAGCCTTTTCTGACAACCCACAAGGGCACAGCGATCCTAAGCATGGTTTAAATGGTATTGGTCAACAATACACCTGGGTAAAAATGGAACAAATACCAACCTTGGAAGGTTTGCGCCAAGCATTTTTGTTACCGAGCTTTCGCATCAGGAATTGTTTCTTTTGTCCAGATCATCCTTATCGTTTCCCTGATCTGTGGCTTAAATCAATTTCTATTGAAAACACATCTATTACAGAAGAAACGACTCCATTATTTGTTGAATTCAGTCCGCAACTAACGACGATTATTGGTGGTCGTGGCAGTGGCAAATCAAGTATTCTTCGCCTTATTCGCGGTGTTTTTGGTAAAACCACAGATCTTACCAACCTAATCGATGTATTGAAAGATCATAATGACTTCTACAAGCGGCAAGATATTAAACAGTTGGGCGTTTTATCTGATAAAAGTAAGATTACTATTTCTCTGGTTAGAAACTCTTTTAATTACAGAGTTATCGCATCTGACATCCAAAATTCAAGCGCTCAATCCAGAAAAGTAGAAGTGTTTGACCCCGTTGCAAACCAATGGAATGAGGTCCAGGAAGAAGGGTTTATAGATTTTTTTGAGTTTGAGCAGTTTTCACAGAAACAAATTTATGAAATCGCACAAGAACCAAATTCATTAAGAGAACGCATTGACAGTGCTATTTCTGAGTTACCATCAGTTAAAAAAAGAAAAGAAGCGGCTCGCCATGGCTTTTTGGAAAAATCGGCTTCAATCCGCACAATTCAACAGCAAGTCTCTGGTAAAGCAAAACTTCAGACAGAAATAAACGACTTGGCTTCCCAAATAAAACTATATCAGACCAGTGGTATAGCAGATTTGCTGATTTCACGACAAAATTTTATAGCTCAAGAACAAAAGCTATCAGCCTTTTATACAAGCATTGAGGCGAAAGAACTTGTTTTAAACAATGCTATTAATGAATTGAGTATAGAACCTCCTGATTTATCTTCTTTTTCGCCAGATCAGATGTTGGATATTTCTGCTTTTGTTGAAACAGCAGCTTGTGGCATTGCTTCAGTAGTTTCAGTATTGAAAAAACAATTGTCTAATATTATTTCGCTAAAAACAGCATCCAGCGATTCATTAGAAAAATCAAAATGGT
>Ga0209723_1003233_pt1 | contig 19988 bp, 18 predicted proteins | sample BiotimSIPDNA_2_FD_185750 | JGI IMG/M metagenome (GOLD analysis project Ga0209723, IMG submission 185750) | Anaerobic biogas reactor microbial communites from Washington, USA - Biogas_R2 time_0 SIP DNA (SPAdes) (version 2) | ecosystem: Engineered > Bioreactor > Anaerobic > Unclassified | place... | reverse complement strand
GAAAGCCAGAGGCTTTCGAACCTTTGAAGGATACCGAATAATGATTTATCTTGCTGTAGGTCGTCTTCATCTTTCTTACCCTTTACCGTTCCACACCTAAACTTTTCACGGAGTTAAGCAAAGAACCGATGATTTGTTTCTATTGACAAACCGGATAATTTTGGATAACTTAAGTTCGAGACTCAGTTTTCGCGGAAAGTTTGTCAGGGATAATGTGTCATTGACTGTAAGCACATTTCAGACGAGTAGTAAACTTGGGAACACTCAGATTAATGTACAATTTAATATTTTAAAGAGGGTACATTTTTTTGTACCAATGCGGGTGGCACCGCGGGTTAAATGTAAAAGTTTGCTCGTCCCGGGAGTATGTTTATATTCCTGGGATTTTATATTTTTTATGGAGGTATTTTTATGTATAGAACACACTACTGCAATGATATATGCGATCAGCATGTCGGTAGTACAGTCCAACTTGCCGGTTGGGTAGACGTTGTGAGAGATCATGGCGGAGTCATTTTTATAGATCTGCGCGATTATACTGGCGTAACACAAGTTGTAATACATGATGAGGCATTGCTTAGGAACGTTAATCGCGAAACGGTTATTACTGTAAGCGGCAAAGTTGAAAAGCGTGCGCTGGAGACAGTTAATGAAAAGATAGATACAGGATATGTGGAATTGGTTGCAGATTCCCTGCAGATCCTTGGCAAGAGCCGTAATATGTTACCGTTCGAAGTGCGTTCTTCTCATTTAAGCAAGGATGAGCTTCGATTAAAATACCGTTATCTTGATCTTCGTAATCCGAAAAATCATGAGAATCTGGTAATAAGAAGTAAGATAATTCGTCATTTGCGTAATTTAATGGAGTCGAAGGATTTTCTGGATATGCAGACACCAATTCTGACTGCATCCTCTCCGGAAGGCGCGCGAGACTTTTTAGTGCCGAGCCGGAAACATCCCGGTAAGTTCTATGCTCTGCCGCAGGCTCCGCAACAGTTTAAACAGCTGTTAATGGTATCCGGGTTTGACAGATACTTCCAAGTAGCTCCTTGCTTTAGAGATGAAGATGCCAGAGCAGACCGTTCGCCGGGTGAATTTTATCAGTTGGATTATGAGATGGCATTTGCGACACAGGAGGATGTTCTTGAAGTCTGTGAGGATGTTATCTACGATACATTTAAGAACTTTACTGAAAAAACGATTACGCAGAAGCCTTTCCGTCGTATTACTTTTGCAGAATCGATGATGAAATATGGTACAGATAAGCCGGATCTTCGCAATCCATTGATCATCTGTGATCTGACGGATTTTTTCGCTGATGTTGATTTCCCGGCATTTAAGAACAAACCTGTTCGAGGTATCGTAGCCAACTGCTCAGGTAAGTCTAAAAAGTTCTTCGAAGACTCCTTGAAGTTTGCGACTTCTCCTGAAGTTGGTCTTGGCGGACTTGGATATATCTCCTTGAAGGAAGGCGTATTTGCAGGACCAATAGCCAAGTTCTTGTCGGATGATAAGAAAACTGATATCGCAAATATTACAGGTGTAAAAGAAGGCGAGACCTTATTCTTTATTTGTGATGATAAGAAAACTGATACAGAAAAGAAATCAGGACTTATTCGTTCCTGGCTTGCTGCAAAGGAACAACTTGATTTGATCCGTGATGATGCATTTGAATTTTGCTTCATCGTAGATTTTCCTATGTATGAGATCGATGAAGAAACAGGAGATACTATCTTTACGCATAATCCGTTTTCTATGCCTCAGGGCGGAATGGATGCATTGCTGGGAGATGACCCGACACAAGTTCTTGCTTATCAGTACGACCTAGTATGTAATGGTATTGAATTAGCTTCAGGAGCTGTACGTAACCATGATGTAGAGATCATGAAGAAGGCTTTTGAGATTGCCGGATATACTGAAGAAGATCTAAAGTCCAGATTTAATGCTCTTTATACCGCATTCCAGTATGGCGCTCCGCCGCATGCAGGTATGGCGCCCGGTATTGATCGTATGGTAATGCTTCTGACAAATGAAGAAAAGATCCTTGAAGTTATTGCATTCCCGCTTAATGGTAATGCACAGGATCTTTTGCTTGGGGCTCCGGGTGAAGTGACTAACCAACAGCTGGAAGATGTCCACCTTCTCGGTAACGGAAGTGCACTGGCTTCACGCGCAATCCCTTCGGCCGGAAGCAAGGGACGCAGTGAAAAACGTTCCACATTCTCCAACGCTCAGCAGTTAAATCAGTTATCCTTATCGGAAAAAGAAGAGGATGATATGCAGAACATTTTCAAGGTTATGAAGGATCATGAAGATATGCTGAAAAAGATCAATACTGAAAATGTTGAAGAGATGATTCATGTCATGCCTATGACCAACGTCCTTCGTGAAGACGAAAGAACTCAGCCGTTTACAAGGGAAAGTCTCCTTGAAAGCGCGCCGGAGCGTAGCGAAGACAGTTGGCAAGTGCCACGACTTGTAAAGTGAGGTGCGTAGAATGAATGAATATACAGTAGAGTTATCTGATAATGGAACTATAGCCGTTGATGATACGATCCTGGTTAAGGGCGTACAGTCGGCAGCGGGCTCTCGTATTTTGGAAGGTTATAAGCCTCTTTTTAGTGCTGAAGCCGTTACACGTCTTAAGGATAAGGGTTATGTTATTGCAGGGAAGACTCACGTAGGTGAGTTTGGTCTGGATCTCGTTGGTGAATTCTCTTACTATATTGAAAAAGAAGAAGACCTTAAAGGAGCGGCGGCAAGCCTGATTTCCAAGGGTGAAATAAGGGCGGCTCTCGGAGTGGATATGAATGGAGCTCCAAGACGTGCTGCGGCTCTGTCCGGTGTTGATTTCTTAAAGCCTACGTATGGTACAGTATCGCGTTATGGTATTATTTCCTGTGCGGCTTCCGGTGAGCAATTGGGCGTTTATGCCGGCAATGTGAAAAGCGTTGGAGAGATTATGGAAGTAATCGCCGGACATGATGAGAAGGATGGAACCAGCCTTAAGGAAGCAACGTATGACTACAGTACTGAAGTTGCAGTTTCGGGTAAAAAAGTGTGTATCATAAAAGAGCTTCTGGAAAAAGTAGATGACGGGACACGTCAGCGTGTGAATGCATTTGCAGAAAAGCTTCGCAAAAATGGTGTTATCGTAGAAGAGATTTCTTGTGATCTATTTGATGTTGCTAACACAGCATGGCAAATTCTTATGACCGCTGAGACCTGTAACAATGTATCCCGTTTTGACGGCGTGAAGTATGGCCATCGTGCGGCAGAATATAAGAATATCGATGAGCTCTATGTGAATTCCAGAACAGAAGGCTTCAATTTCTTAACAAAGTCGGTCATTCTTTATGGTTCTGATGTGTTATCCAAGGACCGTTACGATGACTGCTACGGCAAATCTCTTAAGGTTCGTCGTGTGGCAGCGGAGAAGTTCGAGGAGTTGATGAAGAGTTATGACGCGGTTCTTACACCGATATGCAGTAAGACAGAATATAAAGCTTATGATATAAGCGGAGCCTTTGAAACTGTTTTCAAAGAAAGTGTATTTACTTCCGTTGCGAACTTGATCGGAATCCCGGCGCTGGTCAGCGGAAAAGTTCAGCTAATGGGTAAGCATTTTAGCGAGAGTGTTCTGCTTAGCCTTGCAGGATGTGCAGAAAGGGTAGGTCAATAACGATGAATTATGAAGTGGTTATGGGTCTTGAAACCCACGTTGAACTTAGTACCGAATCCAAAATATTCTGCTCATGCGGAGGACATTCTGCAGCTAAGGAACCCAATGATTGTGTATGCCCTGCTTGCTGCGGTATGCCCGGAATGTTGCCTGTTATGAACAAAAAGGTAGTAGAACTTGCCGTTACGGCAGGTCTTATGCTCAACTGTGAGATCAGCAGATATACTACATTTGATAAGAAGAATTATTACTACCCTGACCTTCCTTGCGCCTATCAGATTACGCAGTTAAACCATCCGATCTGTACGAATGGATTTGTAACGCTTAAGACTTCCACCGGAGAAAGAGATATTCGTATTAATCGGATCCATATGGAAGAGGATGCGGGTAAACTGGTTCACGCAGGCAAGGCCTCGTACGTTGATAATAACCGTACCAGCGTTCCCTTGATTGAAATCGTTACAGAGCCGGATTTTCGCAGTGTAGAAGAAGTGATCACTTACCTTAATAAGCTAAAATCTATGTTCCGTTCTGCCGGTATCTCTGAATGTGAAGAAGGAGCTATGCGCTGCGATGTCAACGTCTCTGTTCGTCCGGAAGGCAGCACGGAATTTGGTGTCCGTACAGAGATCAAGAATATGGCTTCATTCGAGGCGATCGAAAAAGCGATCCGTTACGAGACACAACGGCATATGGATGCTATTGAATTTGAAACAGAAGAGTTAGTACAGGAAACACGACGTTATGACGATGCGAGTGGTAAGACATTTGCTATGCGTAACAAAGAAACAGCAGCAGACTATCGTTATTTTCCTGATCCCAATTTAATGCCGATCATTATCGATGATGAATGGTTAGAAAGAATAAAGGCCATGAAGCCGGTAGCGATCGATGAAAAAGCAGACGTTTACAGAGAAGCCGGTATTTCAGAAAAAGAAATCGATATGCTTATTCATAATTACAATGCGAGCAAGCTACTGGATGATGTTGTGGCACTTGGTTGTGATGCAAAAAATGCAGCCGGATGGATACTAACGGATAGTGTGGGAATTCTTCGTAGAAATGGCAAACTACTGATTGATTTGGATATTCGTGCTGAGGATCTGACAGCAATCATCCAAATGGTTGACAGTGGATCGATCAATAGAATGAGCGGCAAAAAGATCTTGGCAGCTGTCATCGAAATGGGTGTAGACCCTGTAGCGTATTGCAAGGAAAATGCACTCGATGCAAAGGTCGATGAAGCAACGATAGAAAGCGTAATGGATAAGGTTTTTCTGGAAAATGCGCAAGCGCACGAAGATTATAAGAACGGAAAAGTCAAAGCGAAGCAAGCATTGTTTGGCGCTTGCATCAGAGCATTGAAGAATACTGCCGATACAGATATCATTCGGGAGCTTCTCGATAAGAAGTTAAGTAACTTGTAGGGATCGTTCGGGAGCTGTATTAAGAGAGTGTGATTTGTGATGATTTACACCACAGGCTCACTAAGGCTAATCGGAATATGTCATGCAAAAAATTCCCACATTTCTTCAGTCATAGGGTAATTAGCCCATGTGTCATTAGGCTTTGACGCTGTGAATCTGAAACCAAAGTTCTTATATAAATGGCAGGCAGATTCGCAAATATCAATCGTCCACAATATGATATGGGTATAACCATTATCTTTACAAAAGTCCATCGCTTTTTGCATGAGCTGCTTACCGACACCTTTTCCATGCAGAGAGGGGTCTACTCCGAAAAGACGAAGCTGTGCCTCAGTATCACCTTTCTTAACAATACAAATAGAGCCTTTAATCTCATTGTCTTCCTCAACAACCCACAGTTTGCTTCCGGCGCGATCATCAAACAGATCTGTCATTGCATGGAGAAAATATTTCTCGGTATCGGGCAAAAAATCAAACTGTTGCTCAAACAATTTGTAATAAAAATGAACCACTAAGCTAGGCTCTCCCGGTATCGCTTCTCGAATTATTAAATCATTCATTCTCTTCACTCTATTTCAATTTGTTGTCTGCAATATTATATAAACGACACTTCAATTTCTGCTATAACTTTACACTTCTGATAATAACATCATCAGATGGTAATTCAATTAACGCATATTATTATAGCAGGTTACAGGAGAAGAGAATGATTATGAACAATGGGTATATATGTTGTGTTAGTATAAGTCGGACACGGAAAACATTGAAAATAATAGTGACATCCGGTTCAAGAAATTGCGCTATGGGAAACTATGATAAAATGTAGAAGTTGACCAACGTTCAGTCATTTGTAGACTGATAATACAGATCAGTAATTATTTCAGAAGTTTTCCATACATTCGAAAAGGATACCAATTATGAAGAAGAATCGAATCGTCATAGGTATTATAGTTCTGCTTATTCTTTTGATAAGTGGAGTATTTGTTGGAAAAATCATTTACGACCGCATCGTAGAACAAGAAAGAGCTTCTGCGTTGGCCGAGGAGCAAAGGCTGGAAGAGGAGCACAAAGCAGATTATATTAAGAAGCTTAAATTCCTGGATGCTTATTCCGAGTCGCCAAACTCAGAAGAAGGTCTGTGGGCAACAAAGGAAATCAACGGAATATATGTTTATGAAGATTACTTGAAAGTTTGGTTGAGACTATGTCAATTAATATGGATTTCCGAAGATCCTCTAACTTTAGAAGAGCTTTACGGTCATTATTTGGAACCAGATCCTATAGTGGAAAAGAAAGTGGAGAGATTGTTTCGTTACAGAGAAATGGAAGGAGTTCGTAATCAAACCATATATCTGGAAGAAATCGGGAATGCATGGCTTGCTTATAAAGAAGCAAATGGAAAAGCATTAAATGGAAAAGAGCTGGAAGACCTTACCTATGAGGATTGCGTTGCCCTTGAAGAATGGGCAATCGCGCACCCTGACGAGGAGCTATATTCCCATCTATTATTTTGGTATGAGGAGAAGGAACAATATAACTGTATAAGGGGAGCGATCTTAACTTTGAACGTCTTAATTACCGGTTCGGGCGGTTTTTTGTGATAAATCTGATCGTCGTTCTGTGTACGAACCCGCAATTTAATATTCAAAACGTACGACATCGACAATTCGCAAACCATACTCGAAGCTGCACTGATTCAGGCGGATTTTGCATTTTATCTGAGCAAGCGCATATTTTTACGGTATATCGATACTCAAACAGGATTCTTGGAGTCAGAGATCCGGACGATGAGGGTGAGCAATATGAGAAATAAGTTAGTGATCATCTTAGTGGTTGTACTTATTCTTCTGCTCATTCTATTTCTTTGGATTGGCCGGAAGAACCTTAGTTTAACGAGAATCTTGCTAAAAGACACTCCGGAAGCCAGCGATACTTCGTCAGAAGATACAGAGCGATATGTAATCATCAGCGACAGTCATAACGACACGTTTTTCCATATAGATACTATAACTTTTTATGTTAATCAATATAGACAATCGGAAGCATATGCTAATGATGATGTTTCTGTACGAGTAGAGAAAATAGCAAGCATATTATATGAAATGGAAGAATCAGGTTATGTTAAGCAAGATGGTGTGTATGTTTCAGAGGAGACTGCACTGGTAAGCTGTGCTACGATTGACGGAGCGGAACTTCTCTTTGAATGTGCGGATCGAGATAACTCTCATAATTAAGACGCAGCAGACTGTATATATATTTTGCAAAGGAGGGGTGTGAGTGAGAACGAAGGTTTTTTATTTTTCCGGAACAGGTAACACTCTTTCATTAGCGAGGAGAATATCTCAAAAGCTTGAAGCAGACCTTGTTTCTATTCCATATTTTGTGAAATCGGATAATAATCACATCAATGCCGAAAAAGCAGTGATTGTTTTCCCTTCTTATATGGCTTTCCTATCCGGACTGCCACCTGTGGTAGAGAGATTTATCAGGATGATCGACAATATCAATGACGTTACTTTTTTTGCTGTATGCAATTGCGGAGGATACGAAATTGCAAATGCGCTTCCGTCATTACAAAAGCTGCGGCAAATTTTTAAGTCCTGTGGAGGGAAGCTTTACGCTGAGTATTCTTTGAGGATGCCAATGAACAATCTGGACTATGATCATATCCCGATACCTATAAACAGAAACCATGAAGAAATAATTCGTAAGAGCAAATTAGAAATCGATCGAATCTGTAGTTACATAATCAACAATAAAAAGACAAGACACAAAGTAGCTAAGGATTTATTTCTGATTATCATGAAGCCTGTATTTATCATAATGAGACCGGCAATCATCAAAGATCTAAAAGTGAGAGCGCATGAACCTGCGGATAGTGGATTACCGTACTATGAATTAATCCCATTGACTGACAAGAGTATTGTTGTGGATGAAAAATGTATTGGCTGTGGAATTTGCGCAAAGGTCTGTCCTGTTGAGAACATCCTAATTGTAGATAAGAAGCCGGAATTTCAGCATCGATGTGAGATGTGCTTTGCATGTGATGAGTGGTGCCCGAAAGAATCGATCCATCATTGGAGCAGAAAGCCCGGTGTCAAATATCATCATCCTGAAATGATTCTTAAGGATATGGTTAGAGAATAAATTATAGCAAAGCACCCTATGTGAATATACAAAGGTGGTTTTGTAAGATAAGATGAACAAGAGTTTGTGGTGTCGCTTGGTTGCCAAGATAGTGTTTCCAAGATTCAACGAAGCTTACTCAAAATTGAATCATTGGAAGTAGAAAATGGAATTAGTATTAAGTATGTATATTACTCTTGCTCCTGTCATTTTTGCGGGAGTGCTGAATATGATTTGGTGCAAGCTACCGATACTGTCTAGTCTTAAGAAGCCAATAGATAATGGTGTCTGCTTGTCAGATGGCAGAAGACTTTTTGGGGATAATAAGACTTGGAAAGGTTTTGTTGGGTACCTCTTGCTCAACACGCTGTGCATGGTACTTTGGGGTCTGCTTTGTTTAAGTATTTTCGCGCTCAATAGTAGGAATTTCTTTTATTTTACATACTCCAACACGATTGGGTTTAACCTGTTGATCGGGCTGTTTCTGGGATTAGGATATTCTCTTTTCGAGCTTCCGAATAGTTTTTTGAAAAGACGGCTTGATGTTGAACCAGGTAAGACGAAGAATGGATTCTGGAAGGTATTTTTTGTGATTTTGGATCAAGCAGATTCGTTATTTGGATGTGTGCTTGTTGTTGCTATAATATACCCTATGAGTATTGGATTTTACTTGCTTTATGTCGCTATAGGAGCATTGACGCACATCGTGTTCAACATGCTCCTTTATTTTGCACGTTTGCGCAAGAATATATTTTGAGAGTGTGAAGATTAATGCTGTTTGAGTTTGACAAGATAGTCAATTATAAGAAGCTTGGGAACAAGGGAAAGAATCTTTGCATTTTAAGAAAGAATGGTTTCAATGTACCAAACGGATTTGTTTTGGATAGCGATACATACGACTTGTATATCGAGAGCGAAGACAAGTCAATAATTTTGAATACAATCAAGGGCCAAGTCGATGAGAATACATTCTATGCTGTAAGAAGCAGTAGCTCCAAGGAAGATACTGCGAGCTTCTCATTTGCCGGACAATATGAGACGACCTTAAATGTTAAGGGTCTGGATAATATCACAACTGCTGTTATTGCTTGTTACGACTCGCTTAGGTCTCAGACAGTTACTTCCTATCTGAAGGATCATCGGATTAATAGGAACGAACTTAAAATGTCGGTAGTAATTCAGGAAATGGTTGACTCCGATTATAGTGGAGTTGCGTTTACGGTTGATCCTAAGACTGGCAGCGATAAGACGATACTAATCGAGGCAGTTGAGGGACTCGGCGAGAGCCTTGTTAGCGGCATGGTAAATCCTGAAAGCTACTCATGCAACTGGTTTGACGGGATCAATTCTTTCTCGCCAGAGAACAAGCTTATTTCTTCACGTAAACTTCAGGAAATGATTGATGCTTTTCTGGAAATTCAGATGCTTTTTGGATACCCGTGCGATATCGAATTTGCTGTGAAGGATGACTCTCTAAGCATTTTACAAGCAAGAGCGATTACAAGGATAGGTTACGCCGGAATTCAAGATGTCTGGACGACGGCAGACTTCAAGGACGGTGGCGTGTCAGCTTATGTTTGTACTCCATATATGTGGAGTTTGTATGAGTACATTTGGGATTACGCATTAAAGAGGTTTGTCCTTGATTCGAAGATACTTAAGCCTGCTGACGTGGATAAAGCGGTCGGAGATATGTTCTATGGAAGACCATATTGGAATTTGACGACAGTTAAGGAGGCAATGAGCAGTGTTCCTGGTTATAAAGAACGCGAATTTGATTCGGAATACGGTATTAAGATAACCTACGAAGGTGATGGAGACACAACCGGAATTACGCTGGCGTCGCTTCTCAAGATTGCGGATATAGCGTTGGCACAAAAGAAGATTCTAAAGGAGCGAGAAGATAATGCTTTCTCGTACAAGAACGATTTATTATCCATATACTACAATTATTTGAAGGAAGCAGATGAAGAGTATTCCGGAGATGATTTGATTAAGAAATGGAACAAGCTTACCAGAGAAGACTATCTATTTAGCGAGTCTACTTACTTCAGACAGATTTTTATCAATACGATTCATCAGTCCTTATACAAAGACGGATTGCTTAAGTATGTAAGTGAAAGCGACTATCTCGGGCTTCTTGGTGGAATAGATAATATATCTCATTTGCTTCCATTCTATGAGATGTGGGAAACCTCAAGACGAATCCGCAACGACAAGGAAGCGTTTGAGTATTGGACAAAGGCTTCTGATGATGAGATTAAGTCGGATTTTGGCTCAGCTAAGAACTTTATACCGGAAGTCCTAGATTTCATAGATAAGTTTGGATATCACTCGGATAGAGAACTTGATGTTACATATCCTTGCTATTACGAAGATGTAAAGAGCGTCATAAGGATGTTCCGCGACAGCGTAGCGCTAGATGATTCATGCAGTCCGATAGAGGACAAAAAGCATCAACGGGGTATGTATTTGAAACAGCTTGATGCAATTAAGAGTAAGGTTAGCGCTTCGAAGTTCAAGAAAATTCAATCAAAAGTTGAGAAAATGAGAAGCATGCTCTGGTGGCGTGAGGAATTCCGCGATGTGTCGACTAGATTCTATTACATTATTCGAGTCTATACGATGAAACTCGCTTCTCATCTGGTTTCTACGGGAGTTATCAACAGTGAAGATGACATATGGATGCTTAAGGTTGGAGACTTGTGGAATTTTTTCGAGAAGAAAGCGAGCGAGACAGACATTAAGCGTATTGTTGTAAGAAACAAGAAGTACTATATCTCTTTCCGTAATTTTACTAGCGAGAACGAGATCGGCAGCGTGTTTGACTTTGAGAGTAAACAGGCAGCTTCAAATGAGAACGGCTTCTTTGGACTAGGATGCAACAACGGTAGTGTGACTGCAGTAGCTCGAGTTGTGGAAAATCTCGCAGATATTGGCAAGTTGAAGCAGGGCGACATCCTTGTAACGAAGTATACTGATACCGGATGGACAAGCAAGTTTGCAATGCTTTCCGGAATTGTAACAGAATATGGCGGAATCTTATGCCATGCGGCAATTGTGTCCAGAGAGTATGGAATACCTTGCATTGTTTGTGCGCATGAAGCTATGTCAATAATTCAAAATGGAAGTAGAATTACTATTAACGGATCAACTGGTGAAATTACGCTTTGTGAGGGTGAGTAGCTATGTTTTTGGGAAAATGGAATCGGTCAGTAATTATTACCTATCTTGGTGTTGCCTTCGCTGTGGCGGGTATTTTGCTTGTCATCTTATCTCAACTTGAGTATGCAATTTGTTGCTTGATTGTAGCTGGTATATGTGACCTTTTCGATGGCTTGTATGCCAGGAGATGCAAGAGAAATGAGGAAGAGAAAGAATTTGGCGTGCAGCTTGATTCACTTGCAGATGTAATGGACTTTATCGCTCTTCCGATTGCTGTTTTCATTGGGGCAGGACTTAAATCTCCTGGGTTTGTTTTGTTGTTTGCATTCTTTGCGATATGCGGAATAGCAAGGCTCGCTTATTTCAACATGAATACTGCAAGTACTAAGGGTCCAATCGATTATTATTCCGGTCTTCCGGTGACATACACGGCTTTGATTGTGCCTCTTGTATTACTGTTGAAGTATGTTCTGGTTGGACAATTCTTTGTAATAATCTTGTCAGTAGTCATAGTTTCTGTATCAGCTTTGAACATTCTCAAGGTTAAGGTTAAGAAGCCAAGGGGATTAGCATATGTATTTTTCTCGCTTCTGGCTATTGCTATGTTAGTAGTCTACACGGTGGTTTTATGACCAAAGTTTACGATCGTTCACGAAGTCAGTACTATGAAGAAATTCAATACGGTCAAAAGGCCTTGAACTTCTTGTACAACAATCTCTTGGGAAGGCTTTTTTTAGGTCTTGCTACGAGTAAGGCTTTGTCGCGTTTTGTAATGCGTCGTAAGGAAAGCAAGCGAAGCGTTAAGGATATAGCTCCTTTTGTAAAGAAATATGGGATAAATATGGACGACTTCGAGGCTGTTGAATACCAATCCTTCAATGATTTTTTTACTCGAAAAGCCAGAAAAGGTCGCCGTCAGATTGCAGCAGGCAAAAACGGAATCATCGCTGTAGCCGATTCTAAGCTTTGCGTATATCCTATAGGCAAAGATTTGAGAATGATCATTAAACAATCAAGGTACGATCTTGAGGAACTCCTTCGGGATAAGGATTTGGCTGAGCGCTTCGATGGTGGTGTTTGCTTCGTATATAGACTCTCAGTAGATGACTACCATAGATATTGTTTTGCAGCCAGCGGCGGAGTTACACACACGCGTAAAATTAAAGGAGTTCTCCATACAGTTAGTTCTATATCTCAAAGGTATAAAGTTTTTGCTGAGAATAGCCGCGAGTATTGCCTTATCGAGACGAAGAACACCGGAAGTATAATTCAGATGGAAGTTGGAGCGATTCTTGTCGGAAGAATAATCAATCACGATATAAAGGAAGCTGTCTGTGGCGAGGAGAAGGGTTACTTCGCTTATGGTGGATCTACAATAATTGTAATTTATGAGAAGGATAGAGTAATTCCGGATGAAGATTTGCTTAGGAATTCTCAAGATGGAATTGAGACTAGAGTGAAGCTTGGAGAAAGGGTAGGTAAGGTAAAATTTTAAGGCGATTGCAAATTTATTATAAGGAAATGTATCCGGTAATCCCAAGACTTCTTCTTGGTTTTATTGTGTTCTTCGAGATTTACTTTATTATCTTGCTCAACTATGGCATTACGGATTTTCAAATATCTATTCAGGAGTTCATTGGAGGATTTACCATCTTCTCGTTTCTCATGTGGCTTAGAATTGCGGACGACTTCAAGGATTATGAGACGGACAAGGTGCTTTTCGCGAACAGAGCCTTCCCAAGCGGGAGAGTTAAGAAAAAGGACCTGATTATTGCTTGTTCTGTAACTCAAGGAATCGCGCTAATTTTGAATGTAATCTTCATGAATAACATTCTTTTTTTCATTATCCTTTATGCATATGGCTTCCTTATGAGCAAGTGGTTTTTCAAACGAAGTAAGATCCAGCCAAGCTTACCGCTGGCGCTCATAACGCATAACCCTGTTCAAATGGTGATGAACATTTATACAATCTCGTTCACATGTATCAAGTATGGCCTGAATCCAATTAGTCTGACCACGTTTTTGGTTCTGTTCACGCTGTACTTCCCGGCATTGATTTGGGAAGTAAGCCGTAAAATAAAAGCGCCAAAGGATGAGAATGATTACACTACGTATTCTAAGCTTTTCGGATATGAGAAGGCGACAAGATTTGTTCTGATTCTGACTCTGGTGGATATAGTCACGAATATCATTCTGGTTTGGAATTTGAATAAGATTTCTGCCTCTCTATTAGTAATTATTGTTTCCTGGATGACGTGGAAGTTTGTGCAATTCATGAAGAATCCGGAGCGCTTTGTTTTGGTCAAGAAGGTTGAGCTTTATACTTACGTCCAAGAGTCGATAATGCTTGCGACTGTTGCGATATATCTTTTTGTAGGTGCTATCTGATGAAGGACGAGAACTTAAAAATCGCGCGAGAATACGGCATTAATGTACCCGAGTTTGTCTCGCTTCAGTTTGAAGAGATTTTCGATGGGGCTAATCAGATAGAATCGAGGCTGGAGCATGAGAATTTCGATGATTTATCTTTGCTTAGTAAGGACCTTAAAGCGATAGCTTTGAATTGCTCGAAAAGCAACTTCTCCATCCCTCTTCAGGGTCAAAGCTTTGCTGTCCGCTCGGCTTGCAGTGTTGAGGATGGCGTAAACACTAGCTTTGCAGGTCAATTCGAGACATATCTCAATGTTAGTCGGGAGAATATTCACAGCAAAGTCGGCGAATGTATTTCTTCGCTATATAATGAGAACGTTCTTAAGTATGCAAGGGATAACGGAATCGACGTGAAAACCTTGAGGATGAACGTTGTAATCCAAGATATGCTGAACCCAAGTTTAGCCGGCGTGTTCTTCACAGCGAATCCACAAGGTATTCTTAATGAGAGTGTTATTGTTGTTGGGAAGGGCTTAGGTGATGCCATAGTCTCAGATAAGGCGGAAACCACCTCGTACTATTTCAACCTGACTGACAAGATATACTACTTCGATGGCAAAGAGAATCTTCTTACAGATGAGAGAATAGATGAGATTATAGAATTGTCCGAGAAGCTCAAAAATATATATGCTAATGATCACTTAGATGTTGAGTTCGCTATCGAGAATGATTCCCTTTATGTACTTCAAATTCGTCCAATCACGATGCTTGATTCTTCGAATCCAACGATTTTGGACAATAGCAATATTGTGGAAAGCTATCCGGGAATCAGCTTGCCGTTAACGGATTCTTTCGTGAATCTAGTGTATTCGGGGGTTTTTCGAGGAGTAGCATCAAGAGTATTAAAGAGCGAGAAACTTGTAAGCAAGTATGATAGTACTTTCGAGAACATGGTCGGAAGCGCGAACGGCAGAATGTACTATAAAATTAGCAATTGGTACACGGTTATTAAGTTTCTTCCTCTCAACAAAAAAATCATCCCGATATGGCAGGAGATGCTTGGAGTAAAGACGAAGTCTTATAGCGAGCAAAAGGTTGAGATATCGGTTATTCGAAGGATACTCACATACATTAATGCGGTTTATGAGCTGCTTAGTGTCCCAAGAAACATGAAGAAACTCGAGCAGACTTTCAACAGCATCAATGTCGATTTTTACAAGAAGTTCGATAAGGAATTATCCGACACGGAGCTGGCCGCGCTTTTTGGAGAGATAAGACAAAAGCTCCTCAAGGTCTGGGATGTTACACTCTTAAATGATATGTATTCGTTTATTTTTACCGGACTAGTTAAGAGCAAACTTAAGAAGACGAATCCGGATGATTATGAGCAACTTTCAGCCTCTTTTCTGTCAGGTATATCCAATATTGAGAGTATGAAGCCAATCAGGGCGCTCGCTAAATTATCTAAGCTAAGGGCAAACGAGGGTGAGAGCGATGAATTCAAGCGAGAATATGAAAATTACATTCAAATCTATGGAGACAGATATATTGAAGAATTGAAGCTTGAGAGCAAGACTTTCAGAACGAATAACGAACTGCTTGACCAAAGGATCGAGGAGTACGCGCAAGACTCAGAAAGAGTCGAGAAGCTCCTCAAGTATGAGAGCGATAGTAATATTCAGGGCGAGCAGTCTTCCGGAAGCAAACTGCCAAAGTATAAGTATGGTCCGTTATTCTCTTTGTGCGTAAAAAATGCGATAAAGGGAATCAGCAATCGTGAGATTTCACGACTTAACAGAAGCAGAATATTTGGAATGGTCAGAGGCATTTTCCTTAGACTTGGAGCGAGCTTCAAACAACAGGGCATCATAGAGGATACGCGCGATGTCTTCTACTTAAAGATAGATGAGGTTTTTGGCTTGGTGCGGGACTCCGCTTCCGCTTCAACAGATATGAAGAATGTTGTGAAGGAACGTAAGGTGGAATATGAACGTTACTTCATGTTTCCGGCATACTCAAGATTAGTATTCGCGAGGACGGAGTTTAACAAAGAAAGCAAATATATAAACGCTGTTCCTAAGCAGGTCATGAAGGGGAAGTTGTTCGGAACGGCATGCTCGAATGGAGTGGCGACTGGCGAAGTTCTTATTGTAAGTGACGTAAGAGCTGTCGGAGATGTGAAGGGTAAAATTCTTGTCACCAAGATGACTGATCCGGGTTGGGTCTTCCTTCTTGCCGGCGCTGCAGGCATAGTATCTGAGAAAGGATCACTCTTGTCACATACAGCGATAGTCTCAAGAGAGCTTGGAATACCGTCAGTTGTTGGAATAGATAATGTTCTTAATGAACTGAAGAACGGTGATATTGTTACTATTGATGGGGGAAAAGGAACCGTATTTTTGGAGAACTAAATGTATGGAATGTATAGAATTTACTTATGAGAAGAAATATGTAGATGACTTCATCGGTCTTTACAGGAAAATATACACAGATCATCACGAGAACATGCAAAACGATAATGAAATCAGGCAGTTATTGCTTGGTACTCATACACTAAGTGATTACTTTTCGATTCATAAGTTTTGCGTTTATGAGGGTAAGAGAGTTGTGGGCAGATTCGCCATTACGACTTATCACGAGGACGAGAACGCTTACTTTGGATTTTTCGAGTGCATAAATGATAAGGAAGTTGGAAAAATTATCTTTGATAAGGCAAGGCAATTCGCTTTGGAGCATAACTACTCGCACATAATTGGACCTGTGGATGCTTCTTTCTGGATTAAGTATCGCTTGAAGATTAATCTATTTGACAAGGAACCTTATACCGGCGAACCTTATAACAAGGATTACTATCAGGCAATGTTCGAAGAGAACGGCTTCAAAGTTATGAAGCATTACTCGTCGTCGATATATAATACCGTGGATAAGAGCTTTTCGAACAAAAAGTATGAAGAGCGCTTGTTGGAGTTTACGAAGGCGGGATACAAAATTGAAAGCCCAACGTCAGAGAAATGGGAAGAGACGATAGGCGATATCTATCGCATGATTACGAGACTTTATAGCGATTTTCCAATCTATAAGAATCTGAGCAAAGAAGACTTCGCGTCGAACTTTGATTCCTATCGACAGATTGTAGATTTCAGTATGGTGAAAATGGCTTACTTTGAGGGAAAGGCAGTCGGATTTTTTATTAGTATTCCGAACTACGGTAATGCTGTCTATCACACGAGTAATCCACTCAGTATTTTGAAGATTTTGAAGACTCGCAAGAATCCAAAGGAATATGTAATGCTTTATATGGGTGTAGAGCCTGAGCATAAGGGACTTGGTAAGGCGCTTGTTCAATCTATCGTAAAGGAATTGACAGCTAGTGGTTTGCCTAGTATTGGCGCACTTCAGATGGATGGAAAAGTTACGAAGAACTACGTCGAAGAGATGATTGAAAAGCGCTACGAATACAATCTTTATTGTACTGAGCTGTGAGAGAACGGGAGAGGGACTAACATGAGACTATTTGACTTACTTAAGATGAATTATGAGACTCGAAAAGACAGAGAGTATGTTTACACCAAAATAGATGGCGTTTATTCTCCAATAACTTTTGGCGAGTTAATAGAGAGTGCAATCTACTTAGGAAGGGCTCTTAACAAAAAGGGGTTAAAAAATAAAAGGATTATTGTATACGGAGAGAACTCGGTTGAGTGGATGATTGCAGATTTAGCGACTATGGGTTTTGTAGGAGTCAATATTGGAATAGATAAAGAGTGGAAGTATTCCGATGTAAGAAATACCCTTAGCTTTCTTGAGGCTTCTGCAGTAATCTATTCAGAATCAAAAGCTGCAATTATCGACCAACTTAAATCTGAATTTATCGGCGTTGACTTCATCTCGATGAGTGAAGACTTGCCTTCCCTTATTTCTCATGGAAAAGAATTATCCCAAGGTCTTGATTTGTTCGATTGTACGCCAAGGGATGAGAACGAGTGTATACGCGTGGTTTTCTCCTCCGGAACCGTGTCTTTTCCGAAGGCGGTAATGCTCTCGGATAAAAACATTTTCTCCGGATGGGAAAGCCTTAATAGACGAGCTCCGATGGATGAGAATGATATTTGTTACTTGTTCTTGCCTTTACATCACACATATGCGGGAATCTATAATTTTATATACTCACTGATTTCCGGATTGAGAATATATCTTGGAACAGGGGTTCAGAATATTGCTCAGGAACTTAGAGAGGTGAATCCAACTGTTTTTTGTGGAGTTCCGATAATCTATAAGAGATTCTATGAGGCTGTCGGCGGTAATCTTGATTATCTGCGCTTGGCCTTTGGATCACGCATGAAGTATCTTTTTTGTGGCGGTGCATATCTTGACGAAGACATACGTGCGAAGTATAGAGAAGCGGGGTTGAATCTACTTATTGCATATGCGCTCTCGGAGACCGGTTCGTCTTTTGCCATTGAATACTCGGGAAGCACGAATTTGAAAAGCGTCGGAACAATCTACGAAGATATTGATGTAATAATTGCGGATAAGAACGAAGCCGGTGAAGGTGAGATTCGCGTCAAGGGGGACAATGTCTTTCTTGGTTACATGAATAACCCCGAGGCAACCGCCAAAGCATTCGACGACAATGGATATTTCTGCACGGGCGATATAGGAAGTGTCGATAGCGAAGGCAACCTGTATCTTTTGGGACGAAAAAAGCGAATGATTCTCATGGATAATGGCGAGAACATCTATCCGCAGAATATTGAGCAAAGGATTCTCGAAAAGAATAGTAATATTCAAACAGTTCGAGTCTATCTGGACAATATGGTCTTGAAGGCAACAATTTACCTTAAGGAAGAGGACAGCTTTGACTACGACGAGCTGATTCGACAAGTGAACGAAGAGGCCGTTAAGAATGAGAGAATCAGCGCCTTTGAGACGGTCTTGGATTCCGTTGATAAGCGTATGAAGCAGTAGAATAAATGGTTGATAATGATAGGATGTAGCAATGGGCTCAACTTCTCAGATCTGTTCAATTATCGAAGACTCATCCGTAAAGGTAACGCGGAGCATACCATTTCATTATGAAAATGACTATCTAAATCTGCATATTGGTGATTTCATCTTACACCCGACGAATTCGCTAGAGTGGCAGGGGTTTAGAGGGTTTAGGAAGCTGAAAATTAACATTGAGAATGGAATAGTTTTGGGGGGACAGGTCAATTTTATGATAGGCAAGTTAGTAGAGGTTATTGTTGATAGACCGCTGGGAAGTTATCATCCGAAACATAAGGATATGTATTACCCAATCAATTATGGCTATATTAATGGAATAATAGCCCCGGATGGAGAGGAGCAAGATGCCTATATTTTAGGAATAGATGAACCCGTAGAGAAATTTACAGGTATAGTAATTGCTATTGTTCTTAGACGTGATGACGTAGAAGAAAAATGGGTTGTTGCACCACAGGGTATGAGTTTTACTAAAGAGCAAATTTCTGAAAAAATTATGTTCACAGAGCAATATTATGATTCTGAAATAAGAATGTAAGTCACAGTTTGTCGATCAGGATGAGATGGATATGTTTCGTAATACCAAGATATTAAAATGTTGGCGTGCTGCTGCCATTAATAGTTATTGGTATGTTGTTGTAGAAACGAATAGCGGTTTTCATCCAATATTCAAGGTGCACTTTACTGAAGCCGCGTGACTTATGCTTGGCAGGGGAGACGCGATTCGAACACTTGGGCCAGTGGTTTTGGAGTTCTGCATTACGAGTTTGATCAATATCCGGGAAATCCCGAAAGCGTTGAACTGATTGGGTTACGGCGATTATGAGTTTGAGTTGATTGTATCCAATTTGACCGATTTTGATCAGTTTTGAGATAAAGTGTGGACAGATTCTGGACAGGTTGAACCTTTAGAGATTACATATTTATATGCATTTATTGATTAAAGGAATTAGTGATACACTGTAAAATAGGCCATGGTGTTACAATTATTGATGATATCAACATCTCTTAATCAAGATGATTTACGTAGATATGAATATGCCGCCGCGAATCGGGCACGTTGACCGCACGAATAGTGCATGGTGAGCGGAGTAAAAGGTGCATCGTCGCCGCTCGGATGGTGCATGCATATTTTGAGACTTCTATAATGAGTGAATGCTCCATTTCGATGGAGTAAATCATTCATTTTGGAGGTCTAGAAACATGACCAATCA
>Ga0209723_1003232_pt1 | contig 19992 bp, 18 predicted proteins | sample BiotimSIPDNA_2_FD_185750 | JGI IMG/M metagenome (GOLD analysis project Ga0209723, IMG submission 185750) | Anaerobic biogas reactor microbial communites from Washington, USA - Biogas_R2 time_0 SIP DNA (SPAdes) (version 2) | ecosystem: Engineered > Bioreactor > Anaerobic > Unclassified | place... | reverse complement strand
AGGACTTGATGCCGGCTTCCTCTCCTTCCAGGATATCATGCACCCTGACTTTGTATCCGTTCCTTTCTCCCCAGCGGGTATACATCCGCATGAGCATGGCGGACCAGTCATTGCTTTCGGTCCCCCCTGCCCCGGAGTTGATCTTGAGAAGCGCACCCAGTTCATCCCCCTCGTTGCCCAACATGCTTTTCAATTCCTCTTCCTCGATCCATGCGAGCACTTTTGCCGTTTGCAGATCAAGGTCATCCTGGGGAGCGTCCAGCTCGGCAAGCACCTGCAGATCCTCCAGGCCTTCCCTGATCCTGGCATAAGCATCCAGGGAAGATTTCAGCAGAGCCTGTCGCCTGAGCAGGATCTCTGCTTCCTTTGGATTGTTCCAGAAATCAGGTTTTTGTGATGTTACTGTCAGTGTTCCGAGTTCTTTTTCCCGTGCTTCAACGTCAAAGAAACCTCCTCACCCGTTGCCCTCGCTGCAACAGGTTCTTATAATTATCTACGTTGTATACCATGGTGATACAAAATTAAGCTTTTAGTTGTTTTCTTCTGGATTTCCAATCCGGAAGCTCTTTTTCCAGCAAGGCATAAAATTCTTTCCCGTGATCGGGATGGATCAGATGGCACAGCTCGTGGACGATCACGTATTCCACACACGGGTCTGCCTTATGGAACAATTTCAGGTTCAGGGTAATCCTGCGCGTCTTTAACGAACAGCTGCCCCAACGGGTATGCATATCCCTGACAGTCCATTTGGCCGGTTCCACATTGTAGCGCATTCTGAAATGCTCCACCCAGGGACCTGCAATTACCCTGAACTTCAGATTCGCTTTGGTTGTGAGATCATTCCGGTCGGGTCCGGGAGGCGGAATGGAAAAAAATTGTTGTTCCACCTTGAGCCTGCGGGAACATATCCAGTCGGTCTTTCGCAATACAATCTGCTCTATACGGCAATAAGGAAGCCAGAAAGGAGCCCTTACCCGGACCGAACCGTCTTTGCCGACAGACAGTCCTACCGATTTACGGGTGCTCCTGTGCAGGGTAAAAACTATGTCGCCGGCCTTGCAGATTCCCATATGCAAAAAAAGCTGCCTGATAAGACAGCCTTGTTTTTTATGGAATCGTTTTTCTGCTAGAACAGGTTAATGATATCACCAAGACCATAGAACATATCTCTGATGGCTTGCATTACAGCAGCAAAAAAATCTGTTAAAGTAGGAAAGGTTGATGTAAACCAAGCAACGATGGTCCCCCAGATGTCAGTGTCTAAAATCATAATAATCGTATTTTAAGTGAATAATTAAATGGCCATTATATATCGCAGTACAAAGATAAAAAGAATTTTATTCCAACAAAATATATTTATCCCGTGGCCTTTCCTTTACAATCGTTCCAGGGCTTTTTGTATCTGGCTGTAGGTATACCCTTTCCCCAGTCCAAAACGAACCAGGCGGGCATAACGTATGCGCGGGTCCTGGTCTTTTATAGCACTGTTTTTGCGTAAAAGCGACTCTTTAAGCTTTTTTAGAAATAGGCCGTGATCCGCCCGAGACAGGGCATCACGTATTATGTCTTCTTGTATTCCCTTTATTTTCAACATATTGCCGATCTTCACCGGGCCCCAACCCTGTAACCGGCATTTATCGTTTACATAAGCCCTGGCATATCTGTGTTCGTCTATGAAACTTTCTTTTACCAGGTCACCGAGTATCTTTTCAGCCTCGGGGGGAGACACCTCCTGTCCTTCCAGTTTTTTACGTATGTCGGACAGGCATTTTTCGCTTCGGCTGCAAATTGCCTGCATCCTGCCCAGAAGTTTCCGGTATTCTTCCTGATTCATCGTGGTTCTTCATTGTTCCGTACACTCAACTGCCCGCAAGCAGCCAGGATATCCTGCCCTCTCGAGGCACGAATGGTCGCGATCATTCCGGCCTTGTTGAGCCGCGTCATAAAGGCATTGACAGCCTCTTCCGGGGAAGGCTGCATGGGAAAATCCGGAATGGGATGAAACCGGATCAGGTTTATCCGGCAATCCAGACCCCGTAAAAGTTGCAAAAGCGCTGCAGCATGCCGTTGGGTATCGTTCCAGCCGTCAAAAAGAATGTACTCAAAGCTGAGTCTTCGCTGACCGGAAAAATCGTACTGCCGTAGTTTCCGTATCACCTGACTTACAGGGTAAGCCTTCTGTACGGGCATAAGCAGGGCACGCTCCGCATCAAAGGGATTGTGCAGGCTCACGGCCAGGTGGACCTGTGTTTTTTCCATAAAAGCATCCAGAACCGGAAGGATTCCCGAGGTAGAGAGGGTTATTCGCCGCGGGCTCCAGGCCAGTCCCCAGGGAGAGGTCAATATCTCTATTGAGCGTAACACCTGCGGCCAGTTGTCCAGGGGCTCTCCCATACCCATGTATACGATATTGGTCAGGCGTTCAGCTTCTTCGACGCGCAGGAACTGGCCCACTATCCCGCCTGCAGTCAGATCTCCCATAAATCCCATGCGTCCTGTCATACAGAAGGCACATCCAAGTTTGCAGCCTGTCTGGGAAGATATACACAGGGTGGCCCGGTCTCCGTCGGGGATCATAACCGCCTCAACCCCTCCCGGCACCCCGGGCGAGGAAGGGAAAAGATACTTTTTTGTCCCGTCGGCAGAGGTTTGTACCTCGAGGGGGTCGGGTCCTCCGACCTGGTATTTTTCTGAAAGCATTTCCCTGGCCGTTTTGCTCAGATCGGTCATTTGTGAAATATCCCGAGCCCGTTTCGCATAGATCCAGCGGGTGATCTGAGCTGCCGTATAGGAAGGCAGGCCAAAAGATACGGCAATTTCCCGCAACTCTTCAGGATTTTTTCCGAGCAACCATTCTTTCATACTTCAAAGATAGGGGATTTTGTCCGTGAATTTGTATATTTGTTGTCTAATCATTAATCATAATATTATGGCAAAAGTTAGTGCAGAAGAAGTAAAAGGAGGAGCTGCCGTCAGTCAGGAAAAAATGAAAGCACTCCAGGCAACCCTGGACAAGATCGAGAAAGATTTCGGGAAGGGAACGATTATGAAATTGGGCGATCAGCCCAAATGGGATGTATCCGTGATCCCCTCGGGATCCATTGGTCTGGATTATGCTTTGGGCATTGGCGGTTATCCCAGGGGCCGCGTGGTGGAGATATACGGACCCGAATCGAGCGGGAAGACCACTTTAGCCATTCACGCCATTGCGGAAGCCCAGAAACTGGGAGGCATTGCCGCGATCATAGACGCTGAACACGCATTCGACCGCAATTACGCACAACAACTGGGTGTCAATGTGGAAACACTGCTCATATCCCAGCCCGACAACGGGGAACAGGCCCTGGAAGTGGCCGATCACCTGATCCGCTCCGGTGCGGTTGACATTGTGGTCATCGACTCTGTGGCCGCCCTGACTCCAAAAGCCGAGATCGAAGGCGAAATGGGGGATTCCAAAATGGGTCTCCAGGCCAGACTGATGTCACAGGCCCTGAGGAAATTGACGGCCAACATCAGTCGCACCAACACAACCTGTGTGTTTATCAATCAGTTACGAGAAAAGATCGGCATTATGTTCGGGAATCCGGAAACCACGACCGGGGGAAATGCCCTCAAATTCTATGCTACCATACGTGTTGACGTACGTCGTACCACCCAGCTTAAAGACGGGGATGATGCTACCGGGAACCATGTGCGGGTAAAAGTGGTAAAAAACAAAATGGCCCCGCCTTTCAAGAAAGCTGAATTCGACATCATTTTCGGAGAAGGGATCTCGCTCATAGGTGAAATCATTGATATGGGCGTTGATTACAACATCATTAAAAAAAGCGGGTCCTGGTTCAGTTACGGAGAAACCAAGATCGGACAGGGCCGTGATGCCGTAAAGCAAATGCTCAAAGACAATCCGGAACTCAAGGAAGAGATCGAAGCCAAAGTCCGTGCCGCACTCCAGCAGCAAAAAAGCGGATCCTAGGCAGGTGTGGTCATCAGATCTGCCAGGACAATGGCGGTAACAGCTTCCACCACCACAGGAACGCGTAATGCAAAACAGGCATCATGCCTTCCCTTTCCCCCTACCGTGGGAGTGGGTTTAACGGCAACCTGAAAAGAAACGGGATCTCCGTTGGTGATCCCTCCCGCAATTCCGCCTATATGAGGATTCTGTGACCCCATGAGCAATGTTTCGTCAAAACCCAGGCCAAAGGTGATCCCTTTGATACCCGGTATGGCAAATATTATATGAGACAATAACGATTCTGCCGAATCGAAGAAGGGATTCCCGAGACCTGCAGGGATGTCGGTTACCTCACAAGTAATCACCGCCCCCAGGGAATCGCCCTTATCCACTGCGTCTGAAAGCATATTGTTTACCGATGCAGGGAGCGGTTTGTTCCTGATCACGGGGATACCGCCAACCTGGGTAAGAAAGGCCCTGATCCTGAGTCTCGGACACGTTCCTTCCAGGATCTTTTTGGCAACTGCCCCGGCAGCTACCAGGGGGAGCGTAAGTCTTCCGGAAAAATGCCCTCCGCCCCGGGGGTCCTGATAACCCCGGAATTTCACATCCCCGGTATAATCTGCAGTCCCCGGCCTGAAATGCATTTTATCTGCCATCTGGCTTTCCCCATCAGACAGGTATTCTTCCGGACGTGCATCCCTGTTCAAAAAAGAAATGCACAGGGGACTCCCGGACGTATAACCCCTGTAGACACCGCTTCTGATCATAGGCTGGTCACTCTCCCGGCGTTTGGTTGTTCCCGGAGCTCCGCTTTTCCGTCTGGCAATGTCTTCCATAAAGTCGATACCGGACAGAAGTATGCCCGGGGGAACGCCGTCAAGCACCACGCCTACTTCCGGTCCGTGGGATTCCCCGTAAACGGTCACCCTGAAATTTTTTCCGAAAACGTTCATTGCTCAGGTCTGGTTACTTTTTCCAATTCCACCCAAAAGTCAGGAAAAGACTTTGAAACCGTGTGTTTACCTTCTATCTCGATGGGTTTTTCAGCCCCCAGTGCCGCAATGGCCAGCGACATGGCGATCCGGTTATCTCCCCGGGCAGAGGTGGACGCACCGCCGGGCAATACGCCTCCTTCCACCACCATATTGTTGCCTTCCAGGCGAATATTGGCTCCCACCCTGGAGTACTCTTCGAGAAGTGCCAGCGCCCTGTTCGATTCCTTGTGGAAAAGGCGGTCAATCCCGTGTATGCTTGTAGTCCCCTTGCAATGGACCGCCAGTGCAACCAGCGGGGGAAAAAGATCGGGGCATTTCTGCGCATCAAAGGAAAACCCCTGCAGGGAATCACTCTTGTACACCTTCAATTGGTTGGCCGTTCCCCATGCCCATGAACCTCCTGCCTTTCCTATGGCTTCCAGGATGGCCTTATCGGCCTGCAGGCTGTTTTTCCACAAGGGGCCTATTCGAAGGTCCCCAAATAGTGTGGCGCCCACTATGAAATTCGCCCCTCCGCTCCAGTCCCCCTCCACAGCGATCTTGCGGGCGCGGTATGTCTGCCTTCCGGGGATGTGGAACACTTTGTAATTGTCGTGTGTGGCACGAACTCCAAAGGACTCCATTACATTCAGGGTCAAATCAATGTATGGCTGACTGGCCAGGTGTTCCACTTCCAGGATGGAGTCTTTCTCTGCCAGCGGAAGCGCCATCAGCAGGCCGCTCAGGAACTGGGAACTGCCACCGGCGTTAACCTGGTATTTTCCACCCCGCAGCGGGCCCTGTACCAGCAGGATGGGGCGTGATAAACTGAGCGAAGAATCACGGGGTTCCCATCGGCCCGTTTCTTTAAGATTTTCTATGATCGACAAGGTGGGCAGGGTATTGAGGCTTTCGCACCAGCAACCAAGTTCGCGCAGACCCTCTATGACAAAATCTATAGGTCTTGTTATCAGTGTTGTACGGCCTCTAAGACAATATATATAGGAGGACAGGGCCAGAATGGGTGCAAACATTCTGAGGGCCAGTGCCGATTCTCCGCAATCCAGCTGACGCCTGGAATGATCCCTTCCCGGAGGAGCAGCGTTGGGCCAGATATCTTCCTTGACAAACTGGGACCCCACCGAACGAACCACCCTGTAAGCAGCCTGGACATCCTCACACACCTGCGTACCGTCCTTTGGCCACGCCCCCCTGAGCAACGTATCACGTCCGGCCAGAAATATTGCGGCCAACACTCTGATGCTCATGCTTTTAGAAGGAGGTAGCATCACTTTTCCCCTCAGGCGGCCTTTGGATATTGTTATCATTGCTCAAGTATAGATTTACAAAGATAACATTTACCTAAAAAAGACTAACTTTGTGAGCTGAAATTTGATCATTCCCCTATTATGAAAACTGTTCTGAGCGGCATACGTTCCACAGGCCATCTGCATCTGGGCAATTATTTCGGAGCGCTCCGGAATTTTGCTCAATTACAGCATCAGGCCAAATGTTTTTTCTTTATAGCCGACCTCCATTCCCTTACCACACACCCAAAAGCTGAAGATTTTCACTCCAATGTGAAGATCATCCTTTCCGAATACCTGGCCTCGGGACTTGATCCTGAAAAATCGACACTTTTCGTTCAAAGCAGCGTTCCCCAGGTATGCGAACTGTATGTACTCCTCAATATGCTGACATATAAGGGTGAACTGGAACGTACGGCATCTTTCAAAGACAAAGTAAGGCTTAATCCGCAAAACGTAAATGCCGGCCTGCTGACTTACCCCGTACTGATGGCCGCCGACATCCTGGTACATCGTGCCGACTGGGTCCCTGTTGGCAAAGACCAGGAGCAGCATCTTGAAATTACACGCCTGCTTGCCAGACGATTCAACAAATTATACAACGTAGCTGTATTTCCCGAACCGGAAGCGTACAACTTCGGAAGCAACCTGGTAAAAATTCCCGGCCTGGACGGAAGCGGGAAAATGGGAAAAAGTGAAGGAAACGGGATCTATCTTATTGACGATCAGAAAACCATCACAAAAAAAGTAATGCGTGCCGTAACGGACAGCGGGCCGGCCGGCAAAGGGAGCCCCATGAGCCAGGAAATCACCAACCTGTTCACCTTGTTGTCCGTAGTTTCTGAACCCGCAGTGGTTCAGCATTTCAGGGATCAGTATGACAATGGTACCATTCGTTACGGAGACCTGAAAAAACAGCTGGCCGAAGATATTTGCAAGCACACACTTCCCATCAAGGCCAGAATTGAAGAAATCTACAACGATGACGCCTATTTAAAATACGTGATAGACAAAGGCACTGAAGAAGCACGGTCTTCTGCACGGGCAACCATGGAGCTGGTGCGGGAAGCCGTCGGATTTAAAGTTTTCTGATGATCAGCCAGGCCACTATAGAACGTATCCTGGAAGCTGCTCCCATTGAAGCAGTCATTGGCGAATACGTCACTCTGAAGAGACGGGGTGCCAATTATGTGGCCTGTTGCCCTTTTCACAACGAGAAGACCCCCTCTTTCTCGGTATCCCCCTCCAAGGGAATCTTTAAATGTTTTGGATGCGGCAAGGCAGGAAATGTGATCCGTTTTGTGATGGAACACGATCAGCTTACCTATGTGGAAGCCCTGCGTTTTCTTGGCAACAAATACAACATCCCCGTTGAAGAAAAGGAAGAATCACCCGGGGAAGCCGAATCCCGCCTTCGCCGGGACAGCATGCTGGTGGTTAACGCATATGCCAGGGATTTCTATACACGATACCTGTGGGAAGAAGCCTCAGGACGCAATGCCGGGTTAAGTTATCTGCGGGAACGAGGCTTTACGGAACAGATTATCAGGGAATTTCAGCTGGGATATGCGCCTGATGCAAAAAGCGCATTCACACAGTCAGCCCTTGCCGCAGGATACAAAGAGGAACTTCTGACTTCCACCGGGCTGACCATCCATTATGAAGCCCGCGACAACAGGCCCGAAGCACTTACAGACCGTTATCAGGACCGGGTCATGTTCCCCATACATTCCATCAGCGGACGGGTCATAGGATTCGGAGGAAGGACCCTTAGAAGTGACAAACAGCTGTCCAAATACATCAACTCTCCTGAAAGTGAGATCTATAATAAAAGTCGTTCCCTTTACGGGATCTTTTTTGCGAAGCAGCAAATAAGCAAGCTTCAGAAGTGCTACCTGGTAGAGGGATACACAGACGTACTGTCGCTGTTTCAGGCAGGTATCAGAAATGTGGTGTCATCCTCCGGAACATCCCTGACCTCAGAACAGATCCGTCTTATCAAGAGGTTTACCCAACGGGTTACGGTCCTTTACGATGGGGACGACGCCGGGATCAGGGCATCCATTCGCGGTATAGACATGTTGCTGGAAGAAGGACTGCAGGTCAAGGTGGTCCGCTTCCCCGCAGGCGAAGATCCGGATTCATTTGCACGATCCCGCAGCGCACGCGAGACAACGGATTTTCTTGAAAACAACGAAACCGATTTCATTCATTTCAAGATCTCGCTCATGGCGGATGAAATGAAAGATCCCCTGAAACGATCCGCACTCATCCGTGAAGTGGTGGACAGCATTGCCATTGTCCCGGACGCCATCACCCGGACTGTATATATTGAAGAATGCAGCCGCCATCTGGACATTGAAGAAGTGATCCTTACACGCGAAGTTGCCCGGATTCGAAAAAAAAGAGCGGCCGCCCCCCCCCATACCCCTGTCACCTCCCCGCCAACGGCGGATGAAGTCGCCGTCCCGGAAAAGGAAATGTCCCCAAAGTACGAAGATCTGAGCCGGTGTGAACAGGGTATCCTTTATTACCTGATCAAATTCGGGCAGACCCTCATGAACGACATAACCGTGTCTGATTTCATTTACAATGCACTTGAAGAGGATGAACTGGAATTCAGGGACCCGCTGTATGCCAAGATATTAAGAGAGTACAGGGGAATCAGCGGAGACGACACCGTACGCAGAAGATATTTCATAAACCACCCCGAGCCGGCCGTTTCACAGCATATTGTTAATCTGATGAACAACCCGCATCATCTTAACCTGAAGGTCCTTAGGGACAGTTTGCCACTGGAGGAATCTCTGCTGAAGGAAAACGTAACCAAATCCATACTGGTATATAAATCCAAGATCGTTTCCATTGCCTGCACTGACCTTACAAAAGAACTTCAGCAGGCACAATTATCGGGAGAGGAAGACAAAATTCAACAGATCATGAAAGAACTCATGGTCATGATGGAGGTCAGGAATTCCTTCGCCCGTGAACTGAAAAGACTGAATTAACATAACCCATATCACAACAATGCAGAAAGAATACAAACGTTACCTTGTCACATCGGCCCTGCCTTATGCCAACGGCCCCATTCACATTGGACATCTTGCCGGCGTTTATGTCCCGGCAGATATTTACGTAAGGTACCTTAGGCTTCGCGGACGCGAGGTGTGCTTTGTCGGCGGCTCGGACGAACACGGAGTTCCCATCACCATAAAGGCAAGACAACTTGGCGTTTCACCTCAGGATATCGTAGACACATACCACCATCAGATCAAAGAGTCATTCAGCCGTTTGGGCATTTCATTCGATGTATATTCCAGAACCACCTCGGAGATACACCACAAAACCGCCTCTGCCTTTTTCCGCAAATTATACGATGAAGGCAAATTCCTGGAAAAGGAGACGGAACAATACTTTGATCCCGAAGCCAACACATTCCTGGCCGACCGGTATATAACCGGAACCTGTCCCAGGTGCGGGCATGCTGACGCATACGGCGACCAATGTGAAAAATGTGGCTCTACACTCTCCCCGGACGAACTCATAGATCCCAAGTCTTCAATCAGCGGGAGCATTCCCGAAAAAAGAAAGACAAAACACTGGTACCTGCCTTTGGACCAGTACGAACCCTGGCTCCGGGAATGGATCCTGGAAAACCACAAAGAATGGAAACCCAATGTATACGGGCAGTGTAAATCATGGCTGGACAACGGATTGCAACCAAGAGCCGTCAGCCGTGACCTGGACTGGGGCGTACCCGTTCCCGTAGAAGGGGCCTCGGGAAAAGTGCTTTATGTGTGGTTTGATGCTCCCATCGGTTATATTTCCAACACCATTGAACTTTATCCGGACACGTGGGAAAAGTGGTGGAAAGATCAGGACACGAAAATGATTCATTTTATTGGAAAGGACAATATTGTTTTTCACTGTATCGTTTTTCCCTCCATGCTCAAGGCACACGGCGGGTACATTCTGCCCGAGAACGTCCCGGCCAATGAATTTCTGAACCTGGAAGGAGAAAAAATATCGACCTCACGCAACTGGGCTGTCTGGCTGCACGAATACCTGGATGAATTTCCCGGGAAAGAAGATGTGTTGCGTTATACCTTGTGTTCCACGACTCCTGAAACCAAGGACAATGATTTCACATGGAAAGATTTCCAGTCCCGCAACAACAACGAACTGGTGGCCATTCTGGGCAATTTCGTCAACAGAGCCGTAGTGCTGACGCATAAATATTTCAAAGGGACCGTACCGGAGACCGGGACTCTGACCCCTTACGACAGGGAGGTCCTGGGATCGGTCTCGGCCATGAAAAATGCACTGGAAGAGCATCTGGAACATTACCGGTTCAGAGATTCTCTTAAAGAAGCCATGAATATTGCCCGCCTGGGAAACAAATACCTTGCTGACACAGAACCCTGGAAAGTGGCAAAAACAGACATGGAACGCGTGGGAACAATTCTTAACATTTCCCTGCAGCTTTGTGCCCGCCTGACCATAGCCCTGGAACCGTTCCTTCCTTTCACCACGAAAAAACTCAGGGATATTCTGAACATAACCAAAGCCTTTCCGTGGTCCGGTCTGGACAACGAAACCCTTCTGCAGACCGATCATCAGCTGAACGAACCTGTTCTTTTATTCGACAAGATTGACGATGACGCGATTGTTTTGCAAACAGACAAACTGAAAAAACCTGTTGTTAAAAAGGTGGTACCCGCATCACCTGAATGTACCATAGACGATTTTGAAAAAATGGACATCAGAGTAGCCACCGTGCTTCACGCAGAAAGGGTTCCCAAAACGGACAAGCTCCTGAAGCTGACCATTGACACCGGACTGGACCGGAGGGTGATCGTTTCGGGAATAGCGGGCTATTACACCCCGGAAGAGATGACAGGAAAGCAGATCTGTATTCTGGCCAACCTGTCTCCGCGTACCATACGCGGTATCGAATCACAGGGGATGATACTCATGGCCAAGGAGCCTGATGGTTCCATGAGGGTCGTCTCTCCCGAAGACAAGATCGGAAACGGTGCCGTTATAGGATAACAACTATTCATCTTTGACTTATGAATGCCCAGGAAAACAAAACAAGACCCAATATTGCGCGTTTTTTCAGGTATTATTTTTACCTGAGAAAGGACAAGGAAAACGAGTTGGAAACCATTGCCAACATCCGTGCCGGAGTGGAGTTTAAAGGAGCCAACCTCTGGATCCTGATCTTTGCCATACTCATAGCCTCACTCGGACTGAACATCAACTCAACTGCCGTGGTAATTGGTGCCATGCTCATATCTCCCCTTATGGGTCCGCTTATTGGCATGGGGCTTTCGCTGGGCATCAACGATTACGAACTGCTGAAAAAATCGTTGAAAAGTTATTCGGTGGCAACGGTCATCAGTATCATTACGGCGGCGCTTTTCTTCATCCTTTCCCCTTTTGACCAACCGCAGTCGGAATTGCTGGCCCGTACCTCCCCCACCATTTACGATGTTTTTATTGCGTTGCTTGGCGGTTTGGCCGGTTTTATTGCCCTTTCCACAAAAGATAAAGGAAATGTCATCCCCGGGGTTGCCATAGCTACAGCCCTGATGCCTCCTTTATGTACCGCAGGTTATGGTATTGCCACAGGCAACCTGCGTTTTTTCATGGGTGCGTTCTACCTGTACTTTATCAATACTGTTTTCATTGTAACGGCAACATTCCTGGGTACGCGCATCAGGGGGTACGCACACAAGGTATTCCAGGAACAAAAAAGGGAACGGACCGTCAAACGCTCGATTCTGGCCATAGTGGTGGTAACGATGATTCCCGCCATTATCCTGACCGTTGACATTGTCAGGGGGACCATTTATGAAAGTGAGGCCGGACAGTACATTGAAAAAGCCTTTTCTTTTCCCAATTCCCAGATCATCAGCCGCAACGTTTCCTACAAGAGCAGAAGCATAGACCTGATGATCATCGGACAGGAAGTTCCCGAGGCCTCCCTGTCCCTGGCCCGCAACCAGATGAGCCAGTACAAGCAGCTGAGAAATACACGTCTGACTGTTGTCCAGGGAAGTAGTGAGCGGGTTGATCTGGATGCCATCCGCTCCTCGGTAATGGAAGATTTTTACAAAAGAAGCGAGGAGCGTATACAGGCCCAGCAGACGGTGATCAATGATTTGCGAAACAACCTGGAAGCTTACCGGCAATACGAAAAGCTGAGTACGGAACTGATCAGCGAGATGGTCGTTCTGTATCCTTCGGCACGTGAATTATCGCTGTCGTATGCCATCAATGTGGCTGCACGGCATTCCCGCGTTGATACCCTGACCATAGCTGTTGTGAAATTCGATTCCATACCGTCCGGGGAGCATCTGCTGGTGATGCAGGAATGGCTCAAAACCAGGATCAACACCAGGAACTTAAGACTAATTGCCGAATAGACCTACCTGTACCGTCCGAACAGCTCCCCTACCTGTTCCACCGTGTTGTAGCGGGTCAGGGCAAGCATCAGCAGGATTCTGGCTTTTTGAGGGGAAAGGAATCCGCTCACTATTTGTGAATCCGATAAAGATTCCACCCCAAATGTGACACCCCCGCGCAACACCCTGCTACCCCTGACAACAAAAACGCCGCACCGGACAGCCCGGTCAATCGACTTTTCAATATCAAGGGAATAATTGCCGTGTCCCACGCCTGCCACGACAATCCCCTCAACCCCGTTCTCTATGAGCGCTTCCACGGGAATGGATGAAGCTCCGGCATAAGATAAAACAACCTCCACCCTTGGCAGGACAATCTGTTGCAACTGCCTGATTGAAAAACGGGAATGCACTGTATGGACGGGTCGTGGACTTCTGAAAAACACAGGTTTCCCGCCCCGGATAACACCTATCGGTCCGTGATCAGGACTTTCAAAAGCCTGCGGGTTCACCGTGTGCGTTTTGGTGAATTCTGCCGCTGCGAAAATATAGTCATTCATCACAGCCATGACACCCCTGCCATGTGCAGCACTGTCGGCTGCCAGGCAAACGGCATTGAACAGGTTGGCCGGTCCGTCGGCACCCAGTCCGTTTGAGGGTCTCATCGCTCCGGTGAGGATTACCGGATTTTGGTGCGGCAGTACCAGGTCCAGGAAAAAAGCTGTTTCTTCCATGGTATCTGTCCCGTGGGTGACTACGATACCATCACACTGCCCGTTGCTGAAAAGTGAGTCAATGACAGAAGCCAGCCGGATCCAAATAGCTGTGGTCATATGCTGGCTGGCAACGTTACATAATTGAAAACCATTAATTTGGGCCACGTCGTTGAGGGCTGGGACCTGTTCCATCAATACCTCCACAGAAAGTCTGGCAGGATCATAAGAAGCTTCCGTCGGGGAAGAGGATATCCCGGCGATGGTGCCTCCGGTGGCAATGATGGTGATCCGGGGCCGGTTCTCCGCAGGCAGAATCTGCAAAACACTACAGAGAAGTATCGTAGTCAGGACATATTTCTTTAGAGACTTTTTCATATTTGTTATCTTTGTTACCATCAAGGCAAAAGTAAGGATTTTTTTTATGCGTTTCGTAATACAAAATGGCCTCCTCACCTTTTGGTATAGGCGTTTAAGGATGAGGCAACCGAATAAAATTGCTTAATGGAAACACTGAGCCTGGTCTTTATGGCCATCGGACTGGCTATGGATGCTTTTGCAGTATCTGTATGTAAAGGAATGACACAATCCCGCATGAATTGGGGAAACGCCCTGAGAGCAGGTCTCTTCTTTGGTGTATTCCAGGCACTTATGCCCTTGTTGGGGTACTGGGCAGGAGTCCGGTTTCACCACCTGATTGCTTCTTTCGATCACTGGATCGCTTTCCTTCTGTTGGGGTTCATCGGAGGCAGAATGGTTGTAGAATCCTTCAAAGAGAAAGAACAACAGGATTGTTCTTTCGGGTTAAGATCCATGTTCATACTGGCTGTGGCTACAAGCATAGACGCCCTGGCGGCAGGGATCACCCTGGGATTCCTGGAAACCAATATCATAACGGCAGTTGTTCTGATAGGCGCAGTAACTTTTGTGCTGTCATTTCTGGGTGTTAAACTGGGACATCTGTTCGGGTCCCGGTTAAGTTCAAAAGCAGAACTTACGGGAGGTATTATTCTGATACTTATTGGGGTGAAGATATTACTGGAACATTTATTTGTTATCTGATCTCATTTTTCTGCGGAAAAAGAATACCGCCAGAACAAAGAAAACAAGCGCATACAAACATACGACTCCCAAATGGAGCCACAAATTCTCCTGGCGGCCGGACAATACGATCCGGGAAGCTTCTATGGCGTGGGAAAAGGGTAAAAAATCCGTGATAGTTTTTAATGTTTTTCCCAGGATCTCCAGGTCCATCCAGGCCCCTCCCAGAAGCGCACTGGCAATGATGTAGATATTCCCCACCGCCATCACCTGTGTTTCCCGGCATAGGACTCCCAGAAATATGCCGAAAAACCCCGAGAAAAGGACGAAGGGAATAAATGACAGGAATGTGTAGGCCAGTCTCACAGACAGGGGTATCCCTACAAACAGGCCGGTTACAAGGCAACTCACGGCAATGATGGCTGCCATCGGCAAAACGGGAATGAAATACCCCAGGATGAAATCGCGGGGTCTCAGCGGAGAAATAAAAAGCCTGGTCAGGAAAGAAGAACTTTTGTCTTTGGCAATGAGCATTCCCAGGAACATGGTGATAAAGGTAAAGCCGAATACAGTCAGTCCGGGAACAATATTGACCGGCTGAAACACCTCTACGGGAGCATTCCGGGATATCAAAGAAAACAGGATGATAAACACAACGGGTAATACCCCCGCAAGGATGAGGGACAAGGGATCCCTTAATATTTCCTTGGAGTTCCGTCCGGCAAAATAAATGTATGTCATTTAAGCCTCCTTCTGATTTAGCCGTATGAATGCATCCTCCAGTTTTTGGGTACGGGTCGTTTCCAACAAGTCTTTAACCGTTCCCGAAGCGCTTATTTTTCCCTTGATCATCACCGCCACCCGGTCAGAAAGGGCTTCCGCCTCTTCCATATAATGCGTGGTCAGAAGGATGGTGGTTGTTTCTTTCAGTTTTGTGATGATCGTCCACAACTCCCTGCGGGCCAGCACATCCAGGCCCAGCGTGGGTTCATCCAGAAACAGGATCTCAGGGTCCGTTATCAGGGCCATGGCAATGCTCAGACGACGTTGTATACCGCCTGAAAGAAGTTTTGCTTTTTTGTCCCGCACTTCCTGCAGACTGAATACGTCAATCATTTCATTAACCCTGAAACGAATGCGGTCTTTTGTAAGGCCATATACTCCTGCAATCATTCTCAGATTCTCCCGGACCGTTAGATTTGGAGCAACAGCCGTTTCCTGGGGAGATACATTGATCTTTTGTTTTATGTCCCGAGCCTCTTTTACCAGGTCTTTACCCATCACCCGGGCACTACCGCCGGAAGGCCTGATCAGACACGAAAGCATTTTTATGGTCGTGGTCTTACCGGCCCCGTTCAGACCTAAAAGTGAAAACAATTCCCCTTTGTCAATGGAAACATTCAGATCATCCACTGCCGTAAAATCTCCGAATCTTTTTGTCAGGTTCCTTGTTTTTATCATCTCAATTGCATGGTTCAGCAGATAAAGGTAACATTTTCCGATAAAAAAAAGCACCCACGTTTTTTCGTAAGTGCTTTTGTCTGTGGCTCCTCATCAAGGACTTGAACCTTGGACCCCCTGATTAACAGTCAGGTGCTCTAACCAACTGAGCTAATGAGGAATGTTTTTCCGCTTAGGGAGTGCAAATATAAACGGATTTTCCTGAACCAGCAAAATCTTTTCCAAAAAAAGTATAAATTTGCCTGAACTATGGACACATCCCGGCTAGCTTCTCACTGTATAGATTTATTGCGCTCTCACAACAGGGTTTCCCTGGGAAACATGGGGAGTTTCATGGCAGAGGACACTCCTGCCACACTCACGCATGACTCCCATGTGCTCAATCCTCCCGGAAGGCGTATCTGCTTTCGCGAAAATGAAACATGGAACGACGGATTGCTTGAAGATGCCTACGGATCCAAAGAAGAGCTTGAAGATCTGATATCAGATGTTTCCAGGAAATTGGCCAGGGAAAAATCCGTAACGCTCGATGGTTTCGGGAAACTCAGACGCACCCGGGAAGGAGACATATTCTTTGTTATGGACAAGAACGTGTCTGTCAATCCCAACGGGTTTGGACTGGTCCCCTTGTCGCTGAGTCCCCTGCCTTCCCCTTCAAAAGTCAAATGTGAACTTGCATTGCCGACAGAACCTGTTGCAGAAGAAGATCCGGCCGGGCAAATTGCCTCTCCCGTGGGAAGGAACGCCACAGCAACTGGTTCAGAAACAAAAAAATCTTCCCGCTGGCCCCTGGTTGTTCTTATCATTTTACTGGTTTTGGTACTTGTGGTCATCCTGGTGTTTATTTTCCGGGATGCACTCCGGCCGATACTCGAAACCATTCTGTACTCCCCTCAGGAACGCTTGTTGCTGTAAAGAAACCGAGCTTAAAGCATACACTTAATACACCTGCCCCGTGGCCAATCACCCCGGAAAATCCATCCCGTTCGAGTATGCCATGCATACTGCCAGGCCCAGGATTACAGGAGCTTTGATCAAGCCTGTTGGATCCCTGTGTAACCTGGACTGCCCCTATTGTTATTACCTTGACAAAAAGAAACTCTTCCGGGACCGGATCCAAAGAATGGGAACATCTGTTCTGGAAACTTTTATCTGCCAGTATATTGAAGCCAACCGGGAATCAGACCAAATCTCCTTTTGCTGGCACGGCGGGGAACCCTTACTGGCCGGAATGGATTTTTACCTTAAAGCCGTTGCCTTGCAAAAGAAACACGCCCGGGGAAAAACCATTTCCAATGAGCTGCAAACCAATGGTACGCTTATTGACCGCGACTGGGCCTGTTTCTTCAGGGACAATGATTTTCTTGTAGGCGTTTCCATTGACGGACCGGAGTACCTGCATGATGCTTACCGGAAAGACAAAAACGGGTGTGGCTCATTCCGGAAAGTGATCGGTGGCATAGAAAATTTGTACCGAACCGGTGTGAGATACAATACCCTGACAACGGTCAATCATATTACCCGGGAACACGGGACCCTGATATACAATTTTCTGAAAGCAGTGGGGAGTTATCACATGCAATTCCTGCCCGTCCTGGAATATGTCAAAGACACAGGAATGTCTGATCAGGAACGGCCTGTTGTTGTCCCTCCGGGTACTGCCGGAGCCCGGCCGGCACCCTGGTCGGTTTCCTCTGAAAAGTACGGGCACTTTTTATGGGATATATTCCAGGAGTGGTCTAACAAGGATGTCGGGGTTCGTTTTGTTCCGTTCTTTGAAAGCGTTCTTGCCAATTCCCTGGGTGTGCCCCCCGGGATCTGTGCCTGGTGTGAGACCTGCGGAGACAATGTTGTCGTGGAATGGAACGGGGATGTGTATGTATGCGACCATTTTGTGTATCCGGACTATTACCTGGGCAACATCAGCACCACCTCCTTCGGGCAGATGGTGTGCTCCGGAAAACTGTTCCGTTTTGGTATGGACAAAAAAAACAGTCTACCTGAACAATGCCTGCGCTGCCGCTATTATCATATTTGTTTGGGAGAGTGTCCCAAACACCGTTTTGACACCACGGCTGACGGCCGGCCGGGTTTGAATTCCCTGTGTGCGGGATACAAGTATTTCTTTGAAAGGTCAGAGTCAAAAATCTCGGAGATTGTGCGCAACATTACCCTGACAAAATCTTTAAACAATTGATATTATGATGTTTCTGGAAAACTCCCTGCGCCCCTTGCGCAGAATCTCAGAGATTCTGTTGCTTGCTCCGCTGCTGCTGCCTGCCTGTAAGCAGGAGGAGACGCCCCCCGAAGAGCCCCTGAACATTTTTTTCATCATGAGCGATGATCATTCGTATCAGACCATAAGCGCGTATGGTCACGGATTGAATCACACCCCGAACATAGACCGCATTGCCCGCGACGGAATCGTTTTTACCAGGAGTTTCGTAGCCAATTCCCTGAGTGGTCCTTCACGAGCCTGTCTGTTGACCGGCAAACATAGCCTGGCAAACGGCTTTACTGACAATGCCACCATTTTTGACGGAAGTCAGCAAACGTTCCCCAAGCTGCTCCGGCAGGCCGGCTACCAGACCGCCATCGTGGGCAAATGGCATCTCGGCTCGGTGCCTCAGGGTTTTGATTACTGGAATATCCTCATTGGTCAGGGCCAGTATTACTCCCCCACGTTTATTGACAACGGCGACACGACGGTCATTCAGGGATACGCGACCCAAATAACGGCAGACCTGGCAATCAACTGGCTGGAAACATTGCGTGACAAAGAGAAACCTTTTATGCTCATGATGCACAACAAGGCCCCGCACAGGACGTGGATGCCCGACATTGAGGATCTGGGGACATATGATCGGGAGGATATCCCGTTGCCGGCAAATTTTTACGACGATTACCGTGGACGGGAGGCTGCCTCCCTCCAGGAAATGCGCATAGATAAGGATATGAGGCCGGACTATGACCTGAAGATAGGATTTGACTGGACCACGCGCATGAACCCGAACCAGCGTGAGGCCTGGAACAACTATTACGGTCGCATAGAAGAGGAATTCAATGCTGCAGACCTGAAGGACAATGACCTGGCCGAATGGAAATACCAGCGGTACATGCGGGATTACCTGGGCTGTATCAATTCTGTGGACAGGAATGTAGGACGGGTGCTCGACTGGCTGGAGGCAAACGGACTGCTTGAAAACACCCTTGTTATTTACACCTCGGACCAGGGATTCTACATGGGCGAACACGGATGGTTTGACAAAAGGTTCATGTATGAAGAATCGTTCCGTACTCCCTTGATCATTCGTATGCCGGGAGGACGGAAAGGTACAGCTGACAAACTGGTGCAGAACATTGACCTGGCCCCGACCTTTCTGGATATAGCCGGAGTGTCTGTCCCTGAAGACATGCACGGAACCTCCTTGTTGCCTCTGCTGGAAGGCAAAAAAGTCCGCCGCTGGAGGGATGCCCTGTACTACCATTACCATGAATTTCCTGCCGAACACACGGTGCGTAAACATTTTGGAGTAAGGGACGGCCGCTACAAGCTTATACGGTTCTATGATGACGGGACCCCGCCGGGCAACCGGCGTGGTATCAAAGATCCGGAAAAGGCGAAGGTCACTGTAAATGCCTGGGAACTTTATGATCTTGAAAAAGATCCCTCCGAAATGCATAACGTATACGGGCAGCCGGGGACCCGACGCATAACACGGATCATGAAGAGAAAACTATCAAAACTTCAGGAGCAGTACGGGGAAGAGTCGTTCCACATTGAGGAAGATGAGCAATAAAAAAAAACACCTGCCAAAACAGGTGTTTTTGTGGAGATAGACGGAGTCGAACCGACGACCCCCTGCTTGCAAAGCAGGTGCTCTAGCCAACTGAGCTATATCCCCGTAGCGTAACTGCAGTAGTCCCGAGCGGAGTTGAACCGCTGACCCCTACATTATCAGTGTAGTGCTCTAACCAACTGAGCTACGGGACTGAATAATAAAAAATTGGAAGAAAAAGAGCAGAGCACGTAACGGAACTTGCTCCAAAAAGGAGGTGTTCCAGCCACACCTTCCGGTACGGCTACCTTGTTACGACTTAGCCCCAGTTACTTGTTTTGCCCTAGGT
>Ga0209723_1003231_pt1 | contig 19994 bp, 14 predicted proteins | sample BiotimSIPDNA_2_FD_185750 | JGI IMG/M metagenome (GOLD analysis project Ga0209723, IMG submission 185750) | Anaerobic biogas reactor microbial communites from Washington, USA - Biogas_R2 time_0 SIP DNA (SPAdes) (version 2) | ecosystem: Engineered > Bioreactor > Anaerobic > Unclassified | place... | reverse complement strand
TGCTGGTTAAGGTTTCCAGATACTGCCGATCTTCTTTGCTGAGTTGTACGTGTTGTTTTTTCATCCGGTCATGCTGACACATTTGACCGGTTTGTCAAAAGCTCTGCGTTTCTTATTTTACGGAGTAGTTAGAGTAGTATGGAAAAAGACTGTGATCCGGCTCAATTGCAGATCGAAGGCCTTTGTTTTAGCGGAAAATTTCAGCCGCATAAATCATAAAACTCGAGGAGGTTCTTCATGGGGTGGTTATTTTTGGGCATTCTGGCAACTATCGCATCAAGTGTTGAAGCGGTACGAGACATCGATAAATTTCAACACAAAAAGTACTGGGTGATACTGGCGCTGGACGTGGTGTTTGGCTTCGGCACCCTGGCGGGGGGAGCATACCAGGTCTTGGGGTTCGTGGGGCTCGTGGGGCTGGTCATTGTGGGAATTGTTCATGGATATATGCGTAGGGCGGATGCAAGTCCCACGCCGCCGCCGCAGGAGCGTCCCAAAATCGATTTGTCGAAACTGGGGAGCAATGCGACAACCTCCGGAACCCAGGCTGCACAAACGGCCGGCCAGGTAAACGCCAGGAATCTCCTTTTTAGCCCGCAGAATAGCCCGCAAGCTAATCAACTGTTGGCGATGACGCTCCCGGACGCGGACGATCCCGCGCGAGCCGTGGTCGGCAAATGGACAATTGAGGATGGCAAAATCGGCAATATTGGGGTCACGGTGGAAATCTTCCCTGATAACACTTGCCGCTTTAGCAACAACGCCACTGGCACCTGGGAGATCAAAGAGGGCAATCAAATGCTTATTACCGCGCAGCCGTTTGCCGCTTTTAGCTTGACGCCCCACGAGAATATGATGAACGGCGGCTGGATTGAAATCAAAGGTGACCAAGGTATTGCGTCGAGCGTGATTTTGAAACGCATTGGCGACCCAGTGAGTACGGGTGCAGTGCGGCAGATTGCGACGTTTTATGGGGCGGCCGATAAACCCACGGCCCACATTTTCTCCGATGGGACGATCAAAAACGTCAATGGCCAGATTTTGGGGCATGTGGACGCCCAGGGCAAAGTCTATGCCGCATCCAGCCGGTACTGGGGACGGGTTGCCAGCAACGGCGATTTCTATCAAAGTGCCGGCACAGATAGTGAGATGTACATGGGGCACGTTTCCGCCAAGGGGGAGATCACGACCACGACGGGCGACCCGTGGGGCCGGGTGACGCTCGCAAAAAACGCCGCCAGCTCATATCCACTGCCCGCACTCGGCGGCGCGGCCATGATTTTGACCCTACTCGTGCAGTTGATGGGCTCGCCGGATAGGTTGTAGAACCCTAATCGCCCGTCTCCAGTTCCCGCAGTTTTTCCTCGGAGGCGAGCGTGACGATTTCGTCGCCGGGCGCGAGGATGTGCGTGGGGTTGGGTGGGATGTGAACTTCGTCTTTGCGGATGTGCAGCAGGACGGTTAGGCCGGCTTCGCGGGTGAGGGTGGCGATGGCGACGCCGTCCAGGCGGGAGTTGGCCTCGACGGTGAGATGCGCGATACTTTGCGGGACGCCGAACTGTTCTCTGCTGACGGTCACAGGCTGGACGATGTACATATTCAGCGCCTCCGCCACAAAGAGCGGCGCGGCGATGGCCGAGGTGCTGTAGACGGCGTCGATGGCGAAGGCGCGTTGCAGTTGTTCGCCCAAGGATTCTTCGAAGATGCGCATCACCACGCGCAGGCCGGGCGCCAGTTCGCGGGCGCGCAGCAATGCCTCAAAGTTGACCATGTCGTTTTCACCGCAGGCGATGAGCGCCGTCGCCGTTCGCACGTCGGCCTGTTCCAGGACGGCGTGCTGCCGGAAATCGCCGTAGATAACGGGGACGCCGCGCTCGCGCAGGTGTTCTGCCAGCACGTCAGGCGCAAAATCCAGCGCGACGACCGGCTGGTGCAGCGCCAGCAGCGCGTTGACCACGCGGTAGCCCGTATGTTGCAGACCGCACACGAGAATCGATCCGGTTTCGGACGCGCTTTGTCGTTGGCGTGCCAATGCGCCTGCGCATTGCATCTCGGCGAAAACGAGGAGGGCATCCCCGGCTTGCAGTACCGTCTCGCCCTCCGGCTCGACGCACATTCTCCCGTTATGTTCCAGACAAACGACGGTTACGTCATAAGCGTCCGCCGTTGCGCCCAACTGCGTCCCCACCAACGGTGACGTTGCTTCCAGCATGAGTTTGGTCAGGAAGTAAGTGCGGCCTTTGAGCGCGAAGGTTTCCAGCACCTCCATGCCGATCGCCGCGTGCGCGAAGGCCGCCGCCGCCACCGCCGACCGGCTGATGACGGCCTTCACGTCGAACGTCTCTTGAATTTCGCCGGCGATGCTGTCGTCGAAGAGGCGCAACACGATGCGCGCCTGCGGATTCAGTTCGCGGACGTGGAAGACGGTTTCGATATTCACCAGGTCCTGGTTGGTGCAGGCGAGGACAGCCTGCGCGCGGGGGACACCGGCGCGGCGCAGCACTTCCTTATCGTGAACGTCGCCGGTGATGCAGGGCATGCCCCGTTCGATGAGGATCGTCACCAGCGGCGAAACCGTCATCTCGATGCCGATGACCGGCTGGCCGAGGTCGAGCAGTTGAGCAGCGATGCGGTAGCCCACGCGCCCCAAGCCACAGACGACGACAGGCCGTTCGACCGTCGCCGCCAGCGCCTCCTGCCACGCCTGCCCGCGTTCGCCGCGCACGAAGAAGATGCGCAGGATGTTGAGGATGTTCAACCCGAACGCCAGCAGCAGCGGGATACCCACGAGCGGCACGATGACGAAGTAGATGTCGAGCGCGGGACTGTTCGGCATATCGGCATAGGTGATCTGGAACGCGATCATGTTCAACACGGCGTATATGGATTTCACGTAAGTGATAGGGATGTCGCCGGGCGTGAGGTTGTGGTTGTAGGTCTCCTCGAAGAGCAAGGCCGTCAGGGCGACGACCACGATCAAAACAGCACTCACGTTCCAAGGGAACAGGCGCGCGAGCACCCGCAGGTCTTGGCAGAACTGCCGCCACCAGCGGGCGCTTGTGCGACCTGAAAGCGCGGTTTTCCGGCGTTGCAAACGTGTGTTCATAGAGCGAATCAGCGAATGAAAGAATCAGCGATTGGCAAACCGGCAACGAGTAACGCGTAACCAGTTACCGATTACCGCAACCCACAACCAAAGTGTACTCGGACTTGCCAACCGCGCAACTGGCTACACTGCAAGACCTTTCTTCTGCGCGTAGTACGTATAGTCGCCCGCGTATTCAGTTAGGTTGGCGTCCTCTAGCTCGACGATGCGGTCGGCGATGCGGTTGAGGAAGTAGCGGTCGTGCGAGATAACGAGCACCGTCCCTTCGAACTCCTCGAGCGCCTGTTCCAGCACCTCGCACGACGGCAGATCGAGGTTGTTCGTCGGCTCGTCGAGCAGCAGGAAGTTGGCGTCCGAAAGCATCAGCTTGGCGAGCTGCAAGCGGCTGCGCTCCCCGCCGGAGAGCGTAGAGACCGTGTCTCGCGTCCGCTCGTAGGGGAACAGAAAGCGCCGCAGGAAGTTCACCGCCGCGTGCTCCGACATCGACTTCGCGTCCCAGATTTCCTCGATCAGCGTGCGCTGCAGATCGAGCGTTTCATGCTGCTGTGCGTAGTAGCCGACTCGCACGCTGGGTCCGACCTTGATTACGCCGCCCGTCGGCTCCTCTTGCCCCAGGATGCAGCGAAACAGCACGCTCTTGCCGCTCCCGTTTGCGCCGATGAGGCCCACGCGCTCCCCGCGCCAGATCAGCAGGCTCAGGCCGAGCAGTACGATTTTGTCCTCGGTTTCCGTGCCACGCGGGGCGAAAATCTTGTCGAGGTTGGCGATATCCAGCACTTTGTTCGAACCGCGCCAGCCGTTCAGTTCCAGCCCCATTTTCTCGCGCTCGAAGATGGGTTTTTCGATCTTGTCCATTTTATCCAGCATCTTTTGCCGCGAACGGGCCTGGCGGATGTGGCGCTCATCGATGACGATGCTGGCCCAGTACTCGAAGCGCGCAATCGCCGCCTCGATGCGGGTGATTTCCTTCTGCTGCGCGGCGTAAAGCTGTTGCTGGCGCAGCAGGCGCAATTGCTTCTCGGTGGAATAGGCCGAGTAGTTGCCCTGGTACAGCGTGAGTTTGCGGTCTTCGAGTTCGGCGATGTGCTCCGCCACCTCGTCCAGCAGATAGCGGTCGTGCGAGACGATGATGACCGTTCCGGCGAAGCCGTGGATAAAGCGTTCCAGGTAGACCTTGCCCGCCAGATCGAGGTGATTGTCGGGTTCGTCGAGCAGCAGCAGATCGCACTGGATGGCGAGCAATTGCGCCAGGCCGAGCATCTTCTTCTGCCCGCCGGAAAGCACCGCCACGGCCTTGTCGAAGTCGGTCTCGGCAAATCCGACGGTCTGCAACGCCTGCTTGACGCTGCTCTCGTAGCGGTAGCCGTCCAACTGCTCGTAGGCTTCCTGCGCGCGGGTATGCGCCGCCATCACGCGCGCGAACTCGCGCTCGTCCTCGTAGACGGCGGGATCGCTCATGCGCGTTTCCAGGCGGCGCATCTCGGCTTCGAGGCGGTGGATGTCGGCGTTGGCGCTCAGAGCGGCTTCCCACACCGTCGCCGGACCACCTTTTTCGACGGGGACGAAGCGCGGTTCCTGGGCCAGGTAGCCGATGCGCGTTTTGTGACGGACGAGGTAGCCGCTGTCGGGCTGCAACTCACCCGCGATCAGCCGCAGCAGCGTGGACTTTCCCGCGCCGTTCGGGCCGACCAGGCCGATCTTCTGCCCGGCTTGAATCTCCCACGAGAGATTGTCCAGCACCAACAGCGGCCCGTGGTGATAGGTGACTTTATCGACATTGACGATGATCTGACTCATTGTGCTTCCTCCTGTAAATATACCATTAGATTCGTGGTAGAATCTTATTCGCGGTGGGAGTCTCGCGTGCGCGGTACAGGAAGGTGGTCAGGAGAAAACAAAAAGCCGCAGACGCGAGCGCGCCCACGGCTCTGAACTAACAAACGGATGAAATGCAAGTGTTGTTCGCAGGCGCACCTAAAAACGGTGCGCTGCACTGAAACAGACGACGCCTCTTAGCATCAAAGCTGACTGTCCAATCGAAAAGCGAATCATAGTTTTACCTGCCTTTACAAAAGAGAGTATACCACGAAGTTGAAAATAAGCGAATGGGCGAATCAGCAAATGGGCGAATAAAGAATCAGCGAATGGGGTATAAAGTCATTGCTCGTATCGTGCATCTTGCCTTTTACCCCCTACTTCCTACTTCCTACTTCTTACTCCCTACTTCCTACTTCTTACTCCCTGCATCTTGCATCCTACCTCCTTACAAGTACAATGTCGATGCGATGACACAGGACTTGGCTGATTCACAATGAGTCGATACTTTATTCCAGCACGCGAAACGCGCGTTGAGATCGTGGTCGTCAACTCGCGCTTTATTGCGACGGCGGCGCCGGTCTTCAGCGTGGACGAGGCGAAGGCGTTTGTGGCGCGCATCCGGGCCGAGTTTGCCGACGCCTCTCACAACGTCCCGGCGTTTGTGGTGGGGCACGGCAGCTCGGTGATTGCGCATTGTGGCGACGACGGCGAACCTTCCGGGACGGCGGGTCGCCCGGCGCTGGCGGTGTTGCAGGGCAGCGATCTGGGCGACGCGGCGGTGGTCGTGACGCGCTACTTCGGCGGGACGAAACTCGGCACGGGCGGCCTGGTGCGGGCGTACAGCGAGGCTGTCCGCGAGGTGCTGCGCGCGCTGCCGCTGGCGGAGCGTGTCCCCACGCACACGGCTATGGTCGCCGTCCCGTACAACCTGTTCGAACCGGCGCGCTTGCTCGTGGCCGAGCATCGTGGCGAAATCCTGGACGAGGACTTCGCCGGGGATGTGACGTTGACCGTGCGCTTTGCCGTGGAGCGTTTCCCGGCGTTCCAGGCGGCGCTGCAGGAACTTTCCGCCGGACGGGTGGCGGCGGAGATCGTCGAGACCGATGATGCGACGATTATGCCGGTGGGGAAAAGTCTGTCAGTGTAAGGCTTGCCGACCGCGAATTAGGGAACGAATAAACGAATTCGGGCCTTGGATCAACTAAAAACGCGCGTTAACCAGGCATCTATTCGTTTATTCGTTGAAGATTCGTGGTCGGCCTGTGCCGTGGTTTACTTTAATAGGAGGTGTGTCGTGAGCCGTAAATTCGCATTTGTGTTGCTGTTGATCGCGTTGTTGTCAGGCGTGGGGAGTGTGCAGGCTGCGCCTCGGGCCGGGCAGACCTATTACGTTTCCAGTTCCACCGGCAATGACGGCAACAATGGCCTTTCCGAGGGCGCGCCCTTCGCCACCGTGAGCAAGGTCAACGGCTTGAATTTGCAGCCCGGCGACAGCGTCTTGTTCAAGTGCGGCGACGTGTGGCGCGCCGACCCGCTCATCATCAGGCGGTCTGGCGTGGCAGGGTCTCCGATCACGTTTGGGACGTATCCGGCGGGGTGCGCGGACAAGCCCGTGCTTTCCGGCGCGCAACCGATTACGGGCTGGACACTGTCGGGCGGCGCCGTCTACGTGGCGAATCTGGCGACGGGCGCCAACGCCGGGAAGTTCGCGCACGGCGTCAACCAGCTTTTCCGCGGCGACGCGCGCTTGCCGATGGGCCGCTGGCCCAACCTCGACGCGGGTGACGCCGGATATGCGACGATCGATGCACAGCCGGGCGCGGCGCAGTTCCGCGACGGCGCGCTGCCCGCCGTGGATTGGCGCGGCGCGGTCGCCCACATTCGCGGGATGCGTTGGTATATCCTCAACCGCGCAGTGACCGGTGTCTCCGGGACCACGCTCACGCTGGGCGCAAATCTCGATTGTTGGGGTGGAAATTGTACCGGCTGGGGCTATTTCCTCAACAATCACCGCGCCACACTGGATCGCGAAGGCGAGTGGTACTACGATGCAGCGGCGCGGCAGGTCTATCTCTACACTACAGGTGGTGCGCCAGCCGACGGTGAGGTCGAAGGCTCCGTTGTGCTTGAGGACGACGATCGCTCGTGGGGCGGCATCACGTTGGGAAAGGATTTGGAAGAGCCGGGTATCGCTTACGTCGTCGTTGAGAACCTCGACGTCCGGCGCTGGTTTCGTCACGGCATTGCCACGCCGACCAACCACGCCCATTACGAAAACCACCATGTCACGCTGCAAAACAACACGATCTCGGATGTGGACGGTATGGGGATCAATCTGATGTCGTGGGTGTGGGATGCAGAGGATGGCCGGCCGGATGGGTGGCGCGGCGGTTACACGATGACTGTTGATGGGAACATCATCGATACGGCCAATCGTATGGGGATCAACCTGTGCAGCCGGAACTCAACCATCAGCGACAACGTCATCCGCAATGTGGGGCTGATCGCCAACCTGGGCGCGGCGGGGATGGGCTGCGACTTCGATGACGGCGGCGGGCAGTGCACCGAAGACGGCGACGGCATCCGCATCAAGGTGGACGAGGCTGCCGACTCCGCCAATAACAACACCATCGCGCGCAACCGGCTGGAGCGCATTGCTCACAACGGCATCGACGTGTTCGGTTATGCGAACGTTTTCGAGCAAAACGTCATCCACGAAGCGTGTTACGCCAAGGGCGATTGCGGCGGCGTGCGGACGTATGGCCGGCTCAATTTCGGCGCTACCCCGGTGTATCAGTTGGCGTTCCGCTCCAACATCGTTGTAGACACGCCCGGTAACACCGACGGCTGCCACGACGACTACAAGGCGCTTTTTGGGTTTGGTCTATACATCGACAACTATTCGCGGGACGTGCTTCTCGAAGGGAATACAGTGATCGATTCGACGGCAGCCGGTATTTTGTACCAACATTCCACCGGCACGGCGCGGAACAATGTTCTCTATAATAACAGCGCCGGTACACTGGGGGCCTCACAAGTCGCTTTGGCCGAGAGCGATACACGCGTCAATCTTCAAGGGAATGTCCTCTTTGCACTAAAATCGACCGCGCGGACCTTGTCTGGCGCGCGTGCGAACCTCACTGCATCCGACTACAACGACTTTTTCCATCCTTACGTCGCCAAACATATCTCGGTGAATGGAAGTAAGACGCTGGCGGAATGGCGGAGTTACAGCGGGCTGGATGCGCATTCACACGAGACGTGGTACACCCAGGCTGCCGGTGAACCGCCGCGCTCGCGCATCTTCTACAACGATACGGCTGTTGGGCAAACCATCGACTTGGGCTACACCAGCTATTTTGATCTCCGGCAGAACGTCGTGGTTGGCAGTTTGTACCTCTCGCCGTTCACCTCGCAAGTGTTGATTGCCTCCGCCGATGTGCCCGATCTTGTCTTGACGATGGCGCTGGACGGCCCTGGGACGGTGATCTCCAACATGCCCTTGACGTACACCCTCACGCTTGCCAATCAGGGCACGTACACCGCTACGGCCGTCGTCCTCACCCACACGGTTCCGGTGTTGCTCGTCGACCCTATGTGGGATGCCGGTGGGGCGTTGGCGAGCGCGGTAGCCCGGCTTGGCTCGTCTTTCGTCTGGGACGTCCCCGATTTGCCGCCGGACGCCGTGGGAACGATAACGATGACTACGGCGTATGCAAGTAGCCTGTTGCTGGATCAGCCCATCGCACTCAGAGCGACCGTATACACGCCTGTCACAGAGGCGAACCTGGCTAACAACACCGCGTGGTTGGCGCTGGGGGAGTGGCGCAAGGTCTTCTTGCCGCTTGTGATGCGCCATTATTGACTGGGGTATGTCACACACAAACCCTTAGCGTTCGTAAAAGTATAACTTCCCGAAAGCTGTGGCCGGTCTCCGACCGCGCCACCGCAGGGTAGGGCCGCGTTGGAGGAGGCAAACCATGAAAAACAAGGTCTGGGCGTGTGTGGAAATCCTGGGTGTATACATTGTTATGCGGCTGTTGGGGCAGGCGGTCCGCTCAACCGGTTTGATGGATGCCCAGGTCCATTTGCTCGGCTGGTCATACACCGGTGGGCTGATCCAAATGGGCGTGCCGCTGCTGGTGATCTGGCTCACCCGGCGGCGCTGGGCCGACTACGGCGTGACACTGGCGGGCTGGCAGAACAACCTGGATGTTGGCATCAAGGCGTACCTTGTGCGGATCATCCCTTATGTGCTCGGAATCGGCGGCGCGATGTTGCTGAAGCTCGACTATCGTATGCTGCCCGGCGGGTTGCTGGTGGCTCTAGCGGAGATGCTGGGGATTGCCGTGATGCTGTGGGTGCTGCGCCGCCAATCGGAGGAGAAGGCGCTGGCGTCGGTACGTAGCAATGTGATTGCGCTGGTTGTGCTGTTACCCCTTCCCATTCTGGTCGGACTGGCGATGCGCCGTCTGACTTTAATTGTCGTTTCCACGGTGGTCTGGCAGTTCGTCTTTTCTGGCTTCGGCGAGGAGATTTTCATGCGCGGTTACGTGCAGGGCCGGCTAAACCAGGCGTTTGGCCGCTCGTGGACGGTTTTCGGCGTGCAGTGTGGGCCGGGATTGCTGATCGCGTCGTTGCTGTTTGGGTTGCTCCATGCGTTCAACACCTACAATCCGGCTGCCGGTGAATACACGCTCGCGTGGGGGTGGGCGCTCTTCACCGTCTTCGGTGGTCTCTTCTTCGGCCTGATCCGCGAGAAGACAGGCAGCCTGCTCGGCTGCGGTATCGCGCACGGTCTACCCGACGCCGTCGGCGAAGCGCTGGCGAAGGTTATGGGATGGGCGCTGTGAAATGCCTCCTCGGTCGTTATCACCGCTTTTTGGGGACACGGATTAACACGGAAAGCACGGATTTTTCCATATGTTGTTTATTTACAGACTCTTAGGGTCTGGGAGACCCTAAGAGTCTGTTGTGGATGCGTCAAAGAGGTTCCCACACTTCTGCCAGAACAAACGCATGACTGAGATAACGGGCCGCCGCCAGACGATTGCCCCCGTCGGCCACGATGTAGCGATTCCCGGATTTGTAAGCCGTGACGGGCGTCATATCGTCGCCTTCGAGCCTGCGATAGACCTCTCTCTCTGAGCCGGGGAACAGAATGTCCCAGACGTTGTACAGGATATCCCGGAGACTGAGGCGGCTTTCCTCTTTAGCCTCGGCGATCTCATGCAGCGCGATGTAGCGCAAACCCAGGTATGTACACTGCGCCGTATCGGGCAGCGTTGTCTGTTTGCACGCTATGGCCGCCGTTCTTAGGGCGGGGCAGATGACGTTGTTCTGCGAGCCGACGTTGCTCTGCAAGCCGACGTTGCTCTGCAAGCTATGGATCATTCTCGTTGTTGTCATTTTTTCACCTTTCCTTCCTTGGTGGTCGCTATTCTTGCAACCGGTTGCATTACGGGTCAAAAAAAACGCCAGTAGACTGGCTCAGTGCCCTTGTGAGGGTTCGGAAACCCTCACAAGGGTAAAAAGATCATTAGGGTAAAAGGCCACTATGCCGATTCCCGGACGACCAGCTTTGCCGGGATGGTCACGTTCGTCACGACGCCCGTTTCGATGTATTGGATCAGGTTCTGCGCCAGTAGTTTCCCCACCAGAGGGAGGTTCTGGCTGACCGTGGTCAGGGGTGGGTTGTTGAACCCGGCGATTGAAAGGTCGTCGTACCCGATCACGGCGATGTCGTCCGGCACGCGCCGCCCCTGCTCGCGCAGCGCGTTGATCGCCCCGATGGCCATCAAATCGCTGTTTACAAACACGGCGTCCAGGTCGGGTCTGGCCTCCAACAAGTGCAGCACCCGCTTGGCAGCAGACTCGCTTGTCCAGTCGCCATAGCTGACCAGGTCCGGTTCGACTTTCTGCCCGCCTTCTTGCAGCGCGGCGGCGTAGCCGTCATACCGTCTTTGCACCTCGGCTTCGAAGTCCGGGCCGCCCAGAAAGGCGATGTGACGTCTGCCTGTCTGCAGAAAGTGCCCGGCTGCCAGCCTTCCGCCGCCGAAATTGTCGCCGTTGACGGAACAATAGCTTTGATTGGGCAACGGCGTCCCCCACACGATAAACGGCGCCTGCATCTTGACCAGCGAGTCGATGTGGTGTTTCTTCCGCGTGGAAGTCAACAGAATGAAGCCATCCACCCGGCCGGTATCGAGATATTGGTGGGGCCAGTTGGGATCGTGCGGATTGATGTTGGCCACGAGCATATCGTAATGAAAGTTCGATAACGTGTTCGTAATCGCGCCGAGAATCTCCAACAGAAAGAGATCGTTGACCGAGAAGCACTCGTCGTATTGGTGCGCGTGCACCACAAACGCAATCGTGCGGCTTCGCTGGCGGCTGAGACGGCTGGCCGAGACGTTGATCTGGAAGTTGTGCTCCTTGGCCACGGCGAGAATCCGCGCTTTCGTTTCCGCGCTGATCAGCGGGCTATCGTTCAACGCGCGCGACACCGTCGACTTGGACACCCCTGCCAGCCGGGCGATATCGGCGATCGTTTGGACGGTTTTTGCGTTCATCTGGTTCCTCGTGACTATGTTCCTTGCAACCGGTTGCATTATCATTATACGGGATATCGGTGTTTTTGTCAAGAGGGAATTTTGGGCAGGGGGCGTGGAATGTTCCCGTTTAGCGATAAGGAAGTGGGCCTTGGAGGGCGGCGATAAGGCGGGTAAACTCGCGCTCTGCCCGTTGCGGGTGCGCCAGATCGAGGGTGGTCAACATACTCAGGTGTGTTGGCAGGCGGTTTGTCTCCAGCGGGCCGAACTGTACCGGCAGCAGGCGGTAGCTCCGTTCCAGCAGCCCCAATGTTTGCGCCAGTGTGGCTTCAAATTCAGAGATGGCGTCGGCCAGGTAATTCTCCGACAGCACTACCACCGTGCGTTTGGCAGCCCGAATACCGCGTTCTACATTCACGACTCGTGCTACGCCGGGTTGTTCCACGTCTCCGGAAACCGCCACGCGCAATCCTGCCGCCAGCAGCCGGGGCTGAAGCGTCTCCCACACCCAGGCGGCGTCGGGGTCCCGATCGGCGTAACTGATGTAGGCATCGTAGCGGAAGCCCGTCTCGTCGCGGGCTACGTAGCCTTTTTGTCCGCCCAGGTAGAGCGCGAGCGGAAAATTTTCTTCCACCTCGGCTTTGAAGACGGGATGTTGTTGCGGGCACGCGGCGGTGACGCGCGGTTGCAGGTATTCGAACAGGTCGAACAGGCGGATGAAGCCATCGTCGCTGGATACGCCGCCCGACAATCCGGCCAAAAGTTCTTGCGTAAAAAGGCTGTTTTTTGCGCCGGACAGCGCCCACGAAATCTCGTCGCTGCGCGAGGAGGCCAGGATCACCCGGCCGCGCCCGGCCACGAGTGCGTCGTAGTAGGCGTGCGGCAGCCCGGTTTTGAACGTGGGGCCGGCGGTCTTCGGCGCGCCGATGCCGCCGGCATGGCAGCAATCCAGCGCCACCAGCACCTTCTGTGCCGGGAGAGCGCGTAGCGCGGCGGTGAACTCTGCTCCGGAGAGCGCGGTGGCGGCCAACTGTGCTTCCGGACCGGCGCGGGTGTCTACGGGGAGCAGATATTCGCCGGCAGCGGGACCAGCTTCAATCCGCCCTCCATGTCCGGAGAAGTAGAGGAACACGCAACTCTCCGGCGTGGTTCGCTGTGCCAGCGCAGCCAATTCTGCCAGCAGACGGGCGCGGGTGGCGTCTTCGTCGAGTAATACGCGGACGTTTTCGCATGGGTAGCCACAGCGGTTTGTATCTTGGAGCAGGGCGGCGAGCGCATCGACGTCGTTGCAGACAACCGGCGGGAGGGCGGATATGTGCCGGTACTTCGCAACGCCAATCAACAAAGCGTGAGCGTTCAACATGGCAGATAAAACCCACTTTCAGCCGCGCTTAGCGGATCGGGCAACTGAAAAGCACGCGCAGCCAGCGATAGTAGGGCGTGTTTGCTCTGGCCCATGCACGGCAGTCGGCGGTGCGATCACTACCCACCGGCCCTATCCCATCTTTCGTGAGGACAATCCAGAGGGAGTAATGTCCCGCATCGGCCGGCATAAGCGCGAATGTAAGTCCTGTGGTGTAACAATTCCGGATACGGCTTGGAGCGCTTATGAAATAAAGATCGTCGATAGCAAGGGGATAACGTTGCCCGGCGCCGGTCTCGATCCACAGGGTGACGGTGGTTTCGAGAGCCGTGGGATCCAAAACGTCGAGGGGAGTGCTTGTGCAATAGGATTGTGGGAAGAGCGTATCCATGGGCAAACTATCGGTGAACGTCAAGTTCGTCAAAACGCTTGCCTGTCCCCCGATTTCCACCAGCCGGTAAGTGGATGGCGTGGAGGGGACTCCCAGAAGGATCGGCGCCGGCGAGGTATTCAACACGGCTGCGAGTAACTCCTGCGTCGTGCTGAACGCGCGGATGGCATCCACGGCGGAGAGAGGGTAGGTGACTTTACGCCCAAGTTGCAAGGGCGCGTCATCGACCAATGACCAGCGTTTTTCGTCCGACGTCGCGTCGTAGGCGAAAAAGCTCTCGATCGTTACCGCGCCGGTGGGGAGTGACGGGATGGCCGGGCCAGGCAAGCAAATGCGCTGGCCGATGTAGATGCGATGGGGATTGGCGATGCGCCCGGCATTGAGCGCCAAGAGGTGTTCGACTGTGGTCTGGTTGCGGCGCGCGATGCTGTACAGTGTGTCCCCCGGTTGTACCACGTAGCTGACCGGGCATAAGGCTTGTGTCTGCGCAACCGGCGGGCGCAAGAGCAGCCAGGCGCATAAACTCAACAGCAGGATCCCCACCTGGAAAAGAACTCGTTTTAGGGTCATGATAAACCTCCTTTGTTAGCGGGTTGTTACATGGCACGTAGCCGGGATTTTCTCTTGCCTTTTATGGTATCGAGGTCCATTGCCAACCGTTCTGGGTTGAATGACCGGTATGCAGCGCGCCGTCGGCGGTACCAACGATCAACTGGTTGTCTGTGATTGTCAATGCGGTTACGGCGGAGGTAGGGAATATGTGTGTTGCGGTTGTGTTTGCCACCCGCCACACCCCGTCCGTCGTTCCGGCGTAGAGTGTCTTGGAATTGCCCGCCAATCGCAAAACGGCTCGATCGTCCAGCATTTGGCCGTCAATACGCTGCCAGTCATTGTTGTTGTCGTCGAACTGCCAGATGCCATGGGCTAACGTGCCAACGCATAGTTTTCCTTTCCAGACCAACAGCGCGGTGCTGCTGGCGTCTGGCATAGTGGGTAGAATGGGGCGCGCCTCAAAATCGGCATTTGGAAAATCCAAGGGCCGCATAAGCGGGCTTGCCATGTTGACGAGGCATAGCGCGGGATTATGGGCGCCGTTTTGGAGTACGGGGTCATGAATGGTAAGTTGGAGGGTCAAGCCGGCGCGGGTAATGGCGATCTCGCCTTTCTTGGTGTCACTGCGTCCCCATTCTTGCCATGCGTCGTTTTCTGTCCAGTGCCATATTCTTCCCGCCGTGCCTACGTACAATGTATCCTGATAGACGCTCAAACAGAGTGGAATCTCGGTGGACGGCCAGCCGAGGTCTTCCCATCCCTGAGCCGTTTCGCGCCAAAGGCCATCCTTTTCTGTCGCCACAAAGAGCGTCGCCGCAGCGGCAAGCGCAGTTACTCCTGGCGCTGTAAACGCCGGGAGCGCTTGCTGTTGCCAGTTTGCCCCGGTGTGCGTGTAAAGCTTCAACCCCGCGTCGCTTCCGGCCCAGAGCCGGACCTCCCCTTGCACATTCGTGGTTTTTGCCAACGCCTGGATACCGCGCCCGGCCAGGATTCCTCGCCGGGCAAAACACGCAATAGCCTGGTCGATGATGTCGGACGCGCAACCCTGCTGCTCCATACAATCGAGCAGCGCCTCGGCGACATGCTCGAAGCTGGACGAGAACCCGTGAACGTAAGCGAACGCTTGCAAGGCCCATTGATCCAACTTCTCAGGAACGATCTCCGGAATCTGCCGGATATCCCACAGCGCTCGCGCCCAAATCATGCCGACTTCGTAGACGGTTATCTCGCTGATGGCCTGCGGGTTACAGGGGAATAGATTGGGAGCGGGGAGAAGGTCCTCCCCCGCAATTTGATCGGGACGGTGTAGATGCCAGCTATTCCCCCAGTTTGCATAGGCGTACGCGGCCCACGGCTCCGGCGAATCCAACGCTGCCTCCTCTAAACTGCTCCCCAGCGAGCGCGCCAGGTAGGTTGCATAGCCTTCCAATAGAGCGCGATTGAACGGCGCGGTTTCGGCCTCCAATTGTTCGAAGGGGGCGGGATTGATCGCATACGTCAGGGCATGGGCAAATTCGTGATAAATGACCTCGGGATCAAGGGCCGGATCACGAACAGCTTTGCCTTGTATGGATTTCAGTGTGTCGCCGGCAGGATTCACCACCGGGAAGTGGATGTGCGGCTGCTGTCCTGGCCGGGGGACGAAAGCCAAATCCAGCGGCGAGCCGGCCGCGACTTCCGTGAGGGTCGCGTGAATGGGCAGGAGCGCCGCATGGGCATTGTACGTATTCACAAACTGGCCTTGTATACCCGCCACTTGTGTGGGGTCGACGGGTGGCGCTTGCATAATGTACGCCAACAGTTGCGCGGCGTGAAAGGCCACGTTGGCTTTGGCGACTCCGCCAGCGCCAAAGAACTCGAGAAAAGGTTGAACGGCGGTGTAGAGATCGCTCTCGTCCTGGTTCAGGGTGATGAGTGTCAGTCTGGATGCCTCGGCTGAGGTTTTGTAATATTGAATATTGGCGTGCAAAGCCAGATTGACCGGGCGACCCAGAATGGCGGCTGTTTGGGCATCGACGAAGACCTGCCACGCGGCGGTTTGGTCAGGGGCAATGCACATCACCCGGTACGCGATCCGATAGTCTCCGGCAAAGGGGACCAGCCAGTGCCAGCTCACTTCGTCCGCCGGGCACGGCGCCAGGTAAATATCCCAGGCCTCGTCAGGCGGCGCCTCCGTGGTAACCTTTTCCAACGCGGCGAGGTCGATATCCCTGCCGGTCATAATCCCGGTGTATTGCGCTGGCGTTCGCTCGGCGAGCAACCCGGTATAAAGACGCGTCATGCGCCGGTTTGGCACATCGCGCAGGCGGCGGGTCTGTTGGAACCAGAGCCGGCACAAACCCAGGCGCGCTGAAGGCTTGATTTGGTACGCGGTCACGGCCTGGAGGGCGACGCGTTTGGCTTCTTCCTTGCTGATCCATTGGTCGGGAATCTGAAGCGGTTCTGCCGGTGTGGGATAGAATGCGTTCGAGGCCGTAATGCGCGTTTGATTATGGGCGACCGAGGTGTGCAAGACGATCCCGCCGCCCCAAACCGGCCAGGCATGCTCCTCTTGGCTATACCATTGCTGGTACCGGGTATGTTGCATAGGGCGTAGATGGGTGGGGACTTCAGGCCCTGCCGTGTGTGAGATGTCCGGCAACCGGCGAAGCTCCCTTATCGCCAGTTGGCGGCCGAACAGGATTTCGTTTTGCGTGGTGACCCACTCCCGCCGGTCATCTTCGGTTACTGTTGTGGTGTTGAGTATACCGGGCAGCAATCTCGGCAATCCGGTTTGCCAGGAATGGGGCACGTTCAATTGCCTGAACCGGTCGAGGTACGGGTACCTCTGGAGCGCGCAGCGCGAGGTTTGGATGAGTTCCGCGCGGCGCAGTCCCGGCACCGGGATGTTGAATCGTTCCGGACGCGCGATATGGATCTGCACCGGCTTATCTCGCGGATCGAAGGGCGGTGTATGGATTTCCGGCGGCGGCGTTGTGATGGGAAACGCAGGTGAAGGCTGGAGAGGATAGAACCTTTCACTCACCAAACCAGTTTGACACACTTTCAGTTCCATAAGACCACTCCTGTTAGCCGTGCTAAGGCCAGAATCGATGTCGCCAATGGGCGCTTTCCTGGTAACGCGCGACGATGCTGTTGGCATCGCTGCGCCCCAGTAGCAACATAGGCGCTGTATCCGCTTCCATGGCGGTGAGCGCTACGTCACAGGTTAACCAGCACGGCGCCATAAATTTCGATAACCAACGGGCGCCCCCGGCCATTTTCAGCGGACCCTCGACCACCCCGCCGGGTGGCGTGACGCCATACCAGAAGTCGCCTTGAACCACCAACGTGCTGATCGAAACGCGAAAGTGCTCCAGCATAAACCGGGAACCGGGCGTGGACAATTCCCAGAGCCAAATCTCGTGTGGACGTTCGGCGGCTTCCTTGTGGGGATTGTGAACGAGCGTCACCAGTTGATCTTCCTGCCTCGTCATGGCGATCTGCAAGTAGTACAAATCTTCAGGGATGGGGCTAAGGCGTTGCCAGCAATCGCCGTCATCGGTGCTCATGTAAAGCCCGGCAGGGATATCGCCGACACGAATACTTCTGTAATCCCCGGTACCCACGATGACGTACTGCGACGTCACCAGAAGCGCGCTGGCGACCAGGGTGCTGGTGAAGGGCCGGCCTTGCGCGCAAGCAATGTGGGGGCGCTGTGTGTCCAGGCGCTCCCAGTAGTCTCCCCCATCGAGGGAGCGAAAAAGTCCGCCGGAGGCATTGAGGGTGTACACGCGCGCTACGGCATCGGGGGCAGCGGCTACCGCGACGAGATCGGGCGCGGCGATTCCAGGCAGTGCTCCGGCGTTTTGCCAGACGCGGCCTTGCTCGATGCTGGTCAACACGCCCACATCGCTGGTGGCCGCATAGAGGCGTTCGGGCGTACCGGTCAGGTCTTGGATATCGGCCACCAAACAGCCGGCGGGCGGACGGGTGAACTCTAGTGGAGCGTGCGCCGCGTTCCAGGTGACGCCAAGATCAGAGCTATACCATAGCCCAACCTGAGGCTGGTTGCAGCCCGGCTGTGTATTCTTGCTGCCGACAATCAGCAAATCGCCGTGGCGAAAGAGCCGGGTTGCATTTGGGGCTTTCAGGCCCAGAGAAACCCATCCGGCGCGGGGCTGGAAGGGTGGCCATTGGAACAGTAAGGTAAGGCATAACCACAGGATTGCCAACCCCATCAGAATGCGTCCGAGGGTGCGCCGGTAGCGGCGCACCCATCGCCGCCACTGTACCAAATCGCGGCTGTGCCCTTCGCGCCAGGGCGGTGTGACCGGGATACTGTCTTCCACGTCACGGATCAACCGGAGGATTTCCCCTTCCCAGTGCCGCTCGGCGCTGAGATCCAGGCGCTCCAGGGCTGCCAGGGCAACGGGAAGTTCGCAGGGCCTTAGCAACAGGGGTAACAGCTTGCGCTGCCGGGCGGCCGGGTCCAGCGAGCGCACCAACAGCCCTTCGAAGGCGTTCCATTCGCTGTCCAGCCATTCCGGGGTGAGGACGACCAGTGTGCGGCGGCTATTGGTGATGGCGCGCTCGATGTTTTCCAGGCGGGGCATACCGGCTATGAAATCTCGATAATCCACACTGACGCGCAGCTTGGCATGTTCCAGGGGAGGAATCAGCCATTGCTCAACCCAATCGCGGTCGGTAGGACTGTAGCTGATGAAAACGTCGTATGGCAGTGCTGTCGTCTTTTCCATCACAATCCTCTCCCTGGCCGTTTCTGCCAGGAGATGGGCGAAACCAACTCCGCCTTACAGGAACAGCGAAATGCGGCTTTGTTGAGTTACAGCGGTGCACGCCAATGCATATAGCTATCTCTTTGCAATGGATGTCAGGTGGGCGAAGTCATTTCTTCTGTCGCTTGAAGTATGATGTATGCACTATTCATTGTAGCAGAAAAATGTGCGTGCGTCAATGGTCTATTCTTTTTGGCGTTTTGCAAAAATTGGTATAAGATCATTCTCACTTGAATGAAAATTCTAACCTGCAGATCCCCGTCCTCGAAGTGGATTTCATTCCAGCATTTTCTGAAATCGCGGATGCCGCGCAGCGCTTTCAGGATTGTGGCAAAGTGTTCGGTCGTCCGGTAGCGCAGTGAGGTGAAGCGGAAAAATTGGAGGGTGCGCACGGCGATGGCGTGCCATTTGTGGCCCAACAGGTGGCGCAGGCCGATCTACGGCGTGAAGATCAGGCGTATGATATTGACCCCGGCAGGGGCGCCGGCCATGGTTTTCATCCACGCGGGCGTGGTCCCCAGGAACTTCAGCAGCGCGCCGTTGGCGGCGATGATGTTCAGGTAGACGTCGCCAATCAAAGCCGGTAAGGGAAGGGCTTTGATGATGTGCAGCAAATGCTCCAGTATCACGGCGGCGCGGCGTTGGATGCTCGTTGGCATCGTCGTGGGCGTGGCGCTCTGCCTGGCGTGTTGCGGCGCGGTGGCCTACGGCTTGCTCTAGCGGGCCTGTCCGTCCATTGACAGGATACGTTGATCTGCGAGCGCCCCCGCTTGGAGCGGGGGCGCTTTTTGTTGTGTGTGGGCGAGGGTGAGGGGGTCGCGGTGGATGGCGCGGATGGCGGCGGCGTAGGTGGGCGTCACTTGCTCCCGGTCTGCGCTTCGAGCCACTTGCGCCCGGCGTCGCTGATGGCCCAGATGCCGCGGGGGGTGTCGTCGCGGATCAGGCCTTCTTCGCGCAGGGTGTTGCGCGCCCATTGGGCGGTATTGCGCCAGCGAATGGTCTTGAACTCTCCGCCAAGAGAAAGGCCACCGTTTAGTAGCCGCGCTATTTTGGCAAAACGAGCGTAATGAGGGTGCCGATCAAGCACAAGAGAGCTAGGTGGGGTTGGAGGTACCGTCGCGACGCCGCGCAAGAAGGGGACGAGCAGAAACTTCTGGAGCTGCTTTAACATTTGCTCAGCATCAGGCTGAATCGCGGCAAAGAACTTTTGTTCGGCAGTAAAATCGGCATCCTCGTCGCCTGTAGTCCGCACCGTGGTAACGCGCCGCAAGTTGTGGCGAATTTCGAGCAATAACGCTTTGAGATAACGCAATACCGCATAAGTTGCTACGAACTATCAATCGGTGGCAGCGTTTTCCATCGCTGCGCGAGTTGATTGAGTTGCGCCTGGGAGCGTTTCGGGGAACGCGTGTGCAATCTAAAACGCGCGCGATGG
>Ga0209723_1003228_pt1 | contig 20006 bp, 19 predicted proteins | sample BiotimSIPDNA_2_FD_185750 | JGI IMG/M metagenome (GOLD analysis project Ga0209723, IMG submission 185750) | Anaerobic biogas reactor microbial communites from Washington, USA - Biogas_R2 time_0 SIP DNA (SPAdes) (version 2) | ecosystem: Engineered > Bioreactor > Anaerobic > Unclassified | place... | reverse complement strand
GCTCCTGCGGGGGTCGAAGTCAATGTAGGTCCGCAATTTCCACAGCGCGCCGCCGATGAACCACTCGCCCCGTTTGGAGATGTAGACCGGGACGACCTCGTAGCGGAAAGGGTCCGCCATGGCGGCCAGCTGCAGCGCGCTGATGACGGACACCTCGTGCTCACAGCTGCGGCTGCCGAAGATGACGCCCAGGGTGATTTTTTTCGGCATTTCCGTCCTCCCCTCAGGCATAGTGGTCGGGCAGGTCGTTCTCGTACAGCACGACGTCGCCGGGCCCGTAGGCCTCCCGGATGAAGCGGTCGGCGATTTCCAGGGTGGGGAAGGCGTGGATGTTCTCCGGCGGCATGCCGCTCTCCAGCAGTCCCTCCCGGATGGGCCGGGTGCGCTTTTCCCCGATGAGCACCGCTTCCTGCGCGGCGGCGGCGATGTCGTTGCCCAGGCGGCGGTTGGACGCCTCCTCCAGCCGGCCCAGCTCGATGAAGCCGGGGGTCACCACAATCCTGCGCCCCGGATGGGCGGACAGCACCTCCAGCGCCTTGCGGCTGGAGTCGGGACTGGAATTAAAGCCGTTGTTGATGACCTTGAAGCCGGCGGCATGAACGGAGGTCTGCAGCCTGGAGGGTGGCGGGCTGACCTCCTCCACGGCGCGCTGGATCTGGTCGGTGCTGACGCCGAAATGCCGGGCCATGAGCGCCGCGATAAGGATATTCTTCACGTTGTGCTCGCCGACCAGGCGGGTCTGGCAGAAGATGCGCTCACCCGTCTTCAGGCATAGGGTGAACCGCGCGCCTTCCGGGGTCAGCTCCATCTCTTCCGCCCAGGCGTCGCTGCCGGGGCCGCCCGCCAGCGCCTTGCCGACCTGTGCCTGTTCATAGCATTCGGTCGTGAATTTCCCGTCGTCGCCGAAGACCGCGAAGCCATCTTCCGGCAGGCTCCGGATGAGGTCGAACTTGGTGTCGCGCACGCGCTGGATGGTGCCCATGGTCTCCAGGTGCTGGGGGCCGATGGAGGCGAGGATGCCGGCCGCAGGCCGGATAAAACGGCACAGCACGCGGATGTCCTGCGGGTGGCGGGCGCCCATCTCGGCGATGAAAAAGAGATGCTGCTGCCCCAGCTCTTCCCGGATGCAGCGGGAAAGGCCCATGGGCGTGTTGAAGCTGGCGGGAGAAGCCAGGGTGGGGGCTTTCTGGGACAGCATGGCGGCCAGGATGCTCTTCACCGTCGTCTTGCCGTAGGAGCCGGTGACGCCGATGGCCGTCAGCCCGCCCTTTTTCGCGGTTTCCAGGATGTCCCGCGCGTCATTCCGGTAGGCCGACTGTACGGCCTTTTCCGCCGGCCACATCAAAAGGGCGGCCAGCAGCAGCCACAATGGCAGCAGCGCCGGCACCAGCGCGGACAGGCCCATCGCGGGCAGCAGGCGCAGCAGGGCCAGGCAAACGAGAAAGCCCACCAGCAGAAGCGCGACGGCCAGCCGCCTGACCCGGGCCGTTTTCACAAGGGGGGTCTTGGCCTTTTTCACCCGGTAGGCGGCCATGCCGATGACAAAGCCGGACAGCAGGATGAGCGCGGAAAAAAGCAGCAGCGCGAGGGCGGCCAGCGCCGGCGGCCAGGACAGGCAGAGGGAAGCCAGGAACTGAAACAGCAGCGAGCAGGCGCACAGCGCGAGCCCGGGCCAGAACGCCTTCACCGGCAGACGCCGCAGGGCGCGCAGGTAACCGCCCGCCTGATAGCTGCTCAGCTGGTAAAACTGCAGCAACTGCCGCGCCGCCGGCAGCATGGCCGGGACGGGCGCGAACCACAGCAGCAAGGTGAAGAGTCTCGTCAGCGCGCTCATGCCCCCGCCCCCTCCTGCAGAAAAGCGTCCACCGCGTTGGCGAAGCGGGCGGGCTGGTTGCGGTACGCCCAGTGGTCGTCCGTCTGGTATACCAGCAATCGCGCGTCGGGCAGACCTTTTTGCAGCGCCTCGCCCATCCACAGCGGCGTGGCGGTGTCCCACTCGCCCCAGACCAGCAGCACAGGCTGCCGGATATCGGGGAGCAGCGGCCGCGCGTCCTGGCTGACCACCCGGCTGAAGCTGCCCCGCATTGTTTCGGGCGTAGCCAGATAGTCCGCGGAAGCCATTTCCTCCCTCAGCCTGCGCGTCAATTCCGCGGCGCCATTCCGAAAGGGCGGCAGCAGCCCCGCCGCCTTGAGCCCCAGCCGGCCGGCCTTGAACAGCTGGGCGCGCAGGCGGCCTTCCAGGGTTTTTCTGGGCTTGAGCCCGGCGCAGCCGGTCAGCACCAGGCGGGTGAAGCGCTGCGGGGCATTCGCGGCCAGGTGCAGCGCAATCCGGCCGCCGAAGGAATGGGCGACCACAGCCGTCTGCCGGACGGCCAGCGCATCCATGGCCTTGAGGGTCCATGCCGCGTAGTCCGGCACGCCCCAGTTGCCCCCGGGCGGGTCGGACTGCCCGTGGCCGGGGAATTCCAGCATATGGACCTGGTAGCGGGACGACAGCGCCTGCCCCAGGGGCAACAGGTGCTTTTCCAGGGACACCGAGGCGGGCCCCCAGCCATGCAGCAGCAGCAGCGGCTCCCCGCCGCCGCCCAGACTGACAGCCTGGGCGCCAATTCCGTCAACCAGAATCCGCAAAGCCCTTTTCCCCCTCCTCCGCGTCCACCCGCAGGATATAGCGGCATTTTTCCATCGACATCATGCACAGCGGCCGGTAGCGCTGCGGCACCTGCGCCACGCGCTCCAGCTCGCAGCCCAGGCGCTGGCAGGTCCTTCGGGAAGGCAGGTTGTCCGTGTCGGTGGTGATAACCACCGTCTTGAACCCCAGCCCGCGCATGAAGGGCACCAGCTGGCGAACCGCTTTTCCGGCATACCCGCGGCCGCGGTTTTCCTCCTCGACCCGGTAGCCGACGTGGCCCAGGTAATACAGTTCCGGGCTCTCCCCCAGCCGGAGGCTGACGTAGCCCAGGTATCCGCGGCGGCCTTTGGGGCAGATGTCGAAGGTGTAGCTCCCCTCCGCCCCGCATCCCGGGTCCGGCCCCCCCCGCTCGCGCAGGCGCAGGTCGATTTCCGGTCCCTGAATCACCCGCGGGGTCGTCGTCAGTCGTCGGAACAAGGCAGCCTCCCGAAACGGATTTCAATGTGAAATTATAGCACAGGGCACCTGTTTCTCCCACCGGTGTGCAGAAAGAGTGCCGCGCCGGCGCGCGGGATTGTCCGCCTGTCATCATCCGCGCCGAATTGAATGATACTTCAACGCTTTTATACGCAGCAGACTTCTTATCCGTTTATTTGATTGCTCACAGAATTGAATTCTTCCAAGCCGTACGGGGGTTTCGGTTCGCGGTTGACATATTGATAGATGGATGAAGATGGAGCTTTAGACGCCCGGGGAGAAAGCCTTCGCCCTGTACCCGTGCGCCGCCCTGATACTCCAAGACGTTTGCAGGCGGGCCGATGCATAAGGAAAATACGGCAGAACCCTTCCGACCGGATCATCATCGCCTCAGCCAAGGCGCCTGTGCGGTCAATACCGGCGCTCCCGGAAAAACCTCACACCCACGGCTGTCGTCAGCAGCCCGACCTGCGTGACGGTGTCCTGGACCGCAGCCGCCGGCGCGCACGGGCACGAGCTGTGGCGGGCGACCAGCGCGGCGGGAGCCTGCGGCCGCGTGTTCCATGGCACGGCGAGATCCTTCAAGGACCTTCCTTCAGAAAAAGCACGGCACATTCAGGCTTACAAACGGGTCGGGACAGCCCCATACCCCGGGCCGTACTGCGGATACAGGTCCAACATTCCAAGCGAGCCGGAGACGCAAGCAGCAAAAGCCGGCGCGGCTGCCCGCGCCGGCCCGGCTGTGTGTTTCAATGTTTACTGCTGATTGAAGGAGACCATGCCGGCGGCGATGAAGCAGGCCTTGCCGTCGGGCAGCTGAATCTTATACCAGCCGCCCTTTTCCACAGCGAGGACCGGGTACACGGTGCCCGGGGCGGTCGTCCCCAGGATTCTGGCGCTCATGGACGGCTTCTCGCGCAGGTTCACGTTCCGCCCATGCGTGACCGTGACCGTGCCGACGAAGGCCGAGGAAGCGTTGTACAGCCGGTAGGCGGCCAGGATGGCCTCCTCGTGCGTCAGGGGGTTGATGGGGTAGAACTGGTGGCTGTCGTCCATCGTCATCACGCCCATGCCGGAGGAATAATCGGTGTAGTCCAGGATGGTGATGATCATGGAAAGCAGGTCCTTCGTCCGCCAGTCGCTGCCGTCGTACGCCGCAGCCTTGCCCGCGTACTCCTGGGCGACCTGCGCGTCCGCCGCGTCCATGATGAAGGGGTCGTTGGAGTGGTTCAGCTCGGGCTCCTTCACGCCCAGGTCGAGCAGGGTGCCGTAGAGCTCCGCCGCCGCGACGCCGCGCAGAACGACATTGAACTTCGCGCCGGCTTGGCTGGCCGCATACTCTTCCTTCGTCAGGTACACATGGCTCCTGACCGCCGTGGAATTCTTGCTCTTCAGCCGGATGACGTTGGTCAGCAGGTTGTTCAGGTCGTCCCAGGTCGCCGAGCCGTCCGTCTTCATCCCGGAGGGCACGATGCCCAGCTTCTGGGCGGCCTTGATTTCCGCAGCCCTGCGCTCCTCGGGCGTGGGCGGCTGCGTGGGCTTTGCGGTGGGTTTTGGCGTGGGGGTGACGAAGGGCTTGGGCTTCTTGTCCACCAGGAACTTACTCATCACAAAGCCGTTCATCATGCGATACTGCACGTGAGCCCACTCGTTTGGCGCATAGTCGGAGTAAACCAGCACCTCCTCCCCATAGGGAATCTTGGCCAGTACCTCGGATTGCGTGTTGGTTTCCCTCCTCAAGTTGACCCCTTTTCCATCGCTGGTCTTGATATACGCTCTTTGCGCGTTGGGGTCGTAGATGGACGCCGAGGCGGGCAGCAGCGCCGCCAGGAATGTCATTAGCAGGATGAAAGCAAGCAGTTTCCTCATATTCGTTCCCCTTTCTTGTTGCGCCATCCGGTGAAAATCCAATCTTCCATACTTGATACGCCCGCCGCGCGGATGTTTTAGGGGAATATGCGCGGAATTCCGCAATTTGCTGTCAAACCGGTTTTTCCGGATTCCGCCACGCGCCCTAAACTCTCCTGCGTCGAACCGCGCCGAAGGGGCGACGATTCCCGTCGTTCATATGCGATGAGCCGGCATTATTGCGCCATCCCGCCAGCGCATGGTTTTCCCGCGCGTTTTTTTGACAACCGGCTGGCTGTCCGGCAAGAGATACCTTCTTAAATTAAACATGTGTAAACGCACGGAGAGGATGAGAGTTTTTTTAGCTCCGCCCAGCCGAAAGAACGAGGCACAGCCGCAGCCTACGCCGGGGGAAAGAGGCAACGGGGAGACACAAAAGGCTGTCCTGTCAGAGCGCAAGCGATTGGGTTTCGTATGAGCATATCTGGAACAGGATGGAACGGCGCCCCCCTTCAATAGCCAGCCAGGCGATACAAAAAAGAAACGAGCCCGGCTGAGACCGGGCCCATTCCCCCACCGCCTGTTGTTTTCACAGCCCGGCGACCGGGGCGCATACCGACCTGCCAGCCGGGTTTGAAAATGCCCGGGCACTTTGAGCGGGCGCGGACGCAAGCGTAAACAAGCGGGCGCCGCCCCGGAAGATTACTCGCCTTCTTTCCGGGGCTCCACGTACTGCAGCGCCTTGATGGCCGCGAAGAACAGGCCCAGCACCAGGAAGACGCCAGCCAGGCCAAGGCCGGTGACAATCAGGCCGACAACGAAATTGCTCATTCTTGCCTCCTTAGCGGATGAACAGGGAAACCAGCGTGATGACCAGGCCGCCGGCGACGATGGAGCCCAGCTGGCCGGACACGTTTGCGCTGGTGGCCTGCATGAGGACGAAGTTGTAGGGGTCCTCCTCCTTGGCCATCTTCTGAATCACCCGGGCGCTCATCGGGAAGGCCGAGATGCCGGCGGCGCCGACCATCGGGTTGATTTTGTTTTTGCGGAACAGGTTGAGGAACTTGGCGAACAGCACGCCGCCCGCCGTGTCGAAGACGAAGGCCGCCAGGCCCAGCGCCATGATGAGCGCGGTGTCCCAGCGCAGGAAGTTCTCCGCCAGCATGGTGGAGCCGATGGACAGGCCCAGCAGGATGGTGACCAGGTTGGCAAGCTCGTTCTGCGCGGTCTTGGACAGGCGCTCCAGCACGCCGCATTCACGCACGAGGTTGCCAAACATCAGGCTGCCCACCAGCGGGACGGACATCGGGACGATGATGCCCGCCACCAGGGTCGTGATGACGGGGAAGAGGATCAGCGCCAGCTTCGACGCCCGCTTGTCGTGGTAGTCCATGCGGATTTTGCGCTCTTCCTTTGTCGTCAGCGCCCGGATGATGGGGGGCTGGATGATGGGAACCAGGGACATGTAGCTGTAGGCGGCGACGGAAATCGGCGCCATGTAGTTCCTGAGGTTGAAATGGTTGGCCACATAAAGCGTGGTGGGCCCGTCCGCGGCGCCGATGATGCCGATGGCGGAGGCCAGGCGCAGCACGATGTTGGGCTCCGCCAGCTGCTCGGGGCTCAGCACCAGGGGGAGGAGCAGGATGGACAGCAGGAAGGTGGCGAAAATGCCGAACTGCGCCGCCGCGCCGAAGAAGATCATGGACGGGTCCTTCAGCAGCGGGGAGAAGTCAATCATCGCCCCCACGGCGATAAAGATCAATACCGGAAACAGTTCGTTGGCGATGCCGGCGTTGAAGAGCACCTGCAGGAAGCCCGGCTCCTCCGCCGTCCCGATGACCGCGGGCATCATGCTGCCCAATACCGGGGGCAGGTTGGCCAGAATCGCGCCAAAACCGATGGGCAGCAGCAGCGCCGGCTCATAATCCTTTTTAATCGCCAGGTAGATGAGCGTGCCGGCGATGATGAACATCACCAGGGTTTTAATCCCGGCGGCGGTGAATAAAAACGCCACGCCAGAGAACAGGTCGGACAGGATATCCGAAACATTTACAGGCACGGATACAACCTCCTTCATGCATTTTCAAGCGTTTCCCCCACGCCTTGAGCCTGCAGGAGCGGCGGCCCCCCACCCGCCCCGGCTCCGGGCCGGCCATCCCGCCCGGCATTCGGGGAACGCATGCCCCCCGATTGGCCGATTCCGCAAAAAACCGGTTGGTTCGCGGCTCAAAATGTAATATAATATAAAATAGGGAAGAATGCGAGTGTCTTATTTCAGGAAACGGAGGCGTACATGCAAAACACACCCTGGTGGGCCGCCCTGCTGCTGGTCATGAACGTCATCGCGCTGTTGATCGGCGTGAAACTGCTGCGCCGGCCGCCGGCGGCGGCGCCCATCGCCGCGAAGGCGGACCCGCCTGTCACGCAAACATCCGCGCCGATCGCGCCTGCCCCGGCGATTCCCAACCGGCAGCAGCTCATCGCCGCGGTGGTCGCGTCGATCGCCGAGTATGAGGGCACCGATTTCTCGTCGCTTCGCGTCGTTTCATTTCATCAAAGGAGAGAGGCATGAAAAACTACAAGGTCATCGTCAACGGGGTGGAATACGCAATCGCCATCGAGCAGGTGGAAGCAGGCCAGACGGCCGTGCAGCCGGCGCCCCAGGCCGTCCCCGCCCCCCAAGCACCGTCCCAGGCAGCACCGGGCGGCGAAGCGGTCAAGGCGCCCATGCCGGGAGCCATCCTGTCGGTGAGCGTCAAGCAGGGCGATGCGGTCAAAAAGGGCCAGGTGCTTCTGGTTCTGGAGGCCATGAAGATGGAAAACGAAATCCTGGCCCCCAGGGACGGCGTGGTGGCGGCGCTGTCGGTCCAGGCCGGCCAAACGGTAGAGACCGGCTCCCTGCTGTGCACCCTGGCGTAAACGTGCCGGCTGACGTTTTAGGAGTATCCATGAGCCAGAAGAAACTGCTGATTACCGAAACCATTCTCAGGGACGCGCACCAGTCGCTGGCTGCCACCCGCATGCGCACGGACGAGATGCTGCCGGCGGCGGGCCTCCTTGACAGCATCGGCTATTGGTCGATGGAGGTCTGGGGCGGCGCGACCTTCGACACCTGCCTGCGATTTCTCAACGAGGACCCCTGGGAGCGCCTGAGGACGCTACGCAAGGCCCTGCCCAACACCAGGCTGCAGATGCTGCTGCGCGGGCAGAACCTGCTGGGCTACAAGCATTACGCCGACGACGTGGTAGATGAGTTCGTCCGCCTTTCCATCAAGAACGGCATCGACGTCGTGCGGATTTTCGATGCCCTCAACGACCTGAGGAACATGAAGGCCTCCATCACCAGCGTGAAAAAGCACGGCGGCATGGTGGAGGCGGCGATTTCCTACACGGTCAGCCCCGTGCACGGTGAAGCGTATTTCGTATCCCTGTCGAAAGAGCTGCAGGAACTGGGCGCCGACACCATCTGCATCAAGGACATGGCGGGCCTGCTCCTGCCCAGCGCCGCCGCCAGCCTGGTCCGGGAACTGAAGAAGCAGGTCAGCATCCCCATCCACCTGCACACCCACAATACGGCCGGCATCGGCACGGAGACCTATCTGGAGGGCGTCCGGGCGGGGGCCGACATCGTGGACTGCGCCCTGTCCCCCCTTGGCAGCGGCACCTCCCAGCCGGCCACGGAATCCCTGGTGGCGGCGCTGCAGGGCACGCCCTTCGACACGGGGCTGGACCTGCTGAAGCTTTCGAAGGCCGCGGAATTCTTCAAGCCCGTGGCGGAGCGGCTGGAAAAGGAGGGCTTCCTGGTCCCCGGGCAGGTGCTGCGGCCGGACGTGAAGGCGCTGATTTACCAGGTGCCCGGCGGGATGCTGTCAAACCTGCTGTCCCAGCTGAAGGAAGCCAACGCGCTGGACAAGTACGACGCCGTGCTGGCCGAAGTGCCCAACGTGCGCGCCGACTTCGGCTATCCGCCCCTGGTGACCCCGACCAGCCAGATCGTGGGGACCCAGGCGGTGCTCAACATCCTCCAGGGAGAGCGCTACCGCTCTTTTACCAAGGAATCGAAGGCCTTGCTGCGCGGGGAGTACGGCAGGCTGCCGGCCCCGGTCAACCCGGACGTAAGGCGGCTCGCCCTGGGGGACGAAGAGCCCATCACGCAGCGGCCCGCCGACCTCATCGAGCCGGAAATGGGCAAGCTCCGGGAAGCCAGCCGCGACTTTGCCAGAAGCGATGAGGACGTGCTCAGCTACGCTCTCTTCCCGCAGATTGCGGAAAAGTTCCTGCGGGAGCGGAACAAGCCCAAAGCCGCCGCCCCGGCACCGGCGCCGGTATCGGCGCCCAAGGACAATCAGGCGCGCGTCATCTACGTGGAGGACAGGGGCTGAGGGGGAATCCTGCCGACCGCAAGCGCCAGAGCACTTCTGGCGCTTATTGTTTATTCTTAAGGGGTTTCATCGCCCAGGCAAAAGCCTGAGAGATAACGAAATATCGTAAAGCTTGGCATGTGATGCGATGCCAGGCGGTAACATATCAAAGCGCCGTACAAAACGCAGGCGTGAAGAACCCAGGGGTATTGAACCCTGTAATCAGTGCTTTGATTGTGCCGGCACTATATCAGGCGATTTTAGTACATTTTTGGATGATGCAATCAATTTCATCCGACAGATGACGGATAGAAAGGCTCCTGTCGAAATCAAGAAAAGCATCGCGCTGAAAAAATGGAACGAATGACTCCTATCAGCATTTGGTCGAATTCATTCTTTGCTTGCTGCCGGATAAGACAATGCAATGGATGCTAACATAGATGTTTCAACCCCGAATGGCCTCCGCGTAACGACAGCCCCAAGGATGTCCCCTGGATGAAGCCGGCATTGCACCGATTACCGGGTTTCGGTATGATGCGTCCGGTACAGGAAATATATCGGCCCGACAAGGTGGAGAAGGAGGTTTCCGATGGCGGAAGTGGCGGACAAGTCGAACTTGAAGCTCCTGGAGATTGTGAAAAAGCAGGAGGAAGCCCTGCGGCTGGACCGGTTCGACGCGGAGGACGCCTGGCGGCTGGGGCTCATCCTGAGGGAGTTGGGCCTGGCGGCGGGAAAGGACCTGTCGCTGCGCGTCTGCCTGCTGGGCGCGCAGGTGTTCCATTGCGGCGTCGGGCAACCCAAGCCCAACTTTGACCATTGGATCGCCCGCAAGGAGAAGGCTGTCCTGGAGTGCTGGAAGAGCTCGCTGCGGCTGAAACTGGAAGCGCTGACAGGCGGCGACCAGCCGGAGGACCACGGGTTTCCGGCGGCGGAGGTCGTGTTCTGCGGCGGGTGCTTCCCGCTGAGGGTGAAGTCGCAGGGCGTGGTCGGCGCGGTCACGGTGTCCGGCTTGACCGACCTGGAGGACCATCAGCTCGCGGCGGACGCGCTCGCGAAGTTTTTAGGCGTGAAAGCGCCGGGAATTCCGCTGAAGTAGCCGGGAAGGCCTGCGGCTTTTGCCGCGCCGATTGTCCAGGCTGCGGTTGACAAGAATAGAAAGCGCCCCGGATGAGGCGAGGGCCGCAATCCGGGGCTTTGCCGCCCACATCCCGGCGCTTTGGCGCGCGGGATGCAGGGTGCTTTCATATACTAAACTCAATCGTAAACGCTTCAATGGGATCGCCTCTTTGTATCTCCGCGTTGCTTCCTTCACCCGGCGCGGACTCCGGCTACGCCTCGTTCTTTGGGCTTGGCTGAGCCAAAGAACGCGCGCCCCCTCAGTGCGTTTACGCGTTCGTTCAGTATCAGATGTCCTTCACCTGGGCCTTTTTCACCTCGTACCCCAGATCGGCAATCCGCTTGGTGATGGCATCGAGGGACAGCTTCGCGTCGTCGAAGTCCACCTTGGCCTTGCTGGTGTTGAAGGAAACGCTCAGCGTGTCCTTGTCGACGCCGTCCAGGCTTTTGAGGGCGGCTTCGATTTTGGTCATGCAGGAGGGGCAGGTCAGGGTTTCAAGCTGCAGGGTGGCTTTTTTCATGTTGGTTTCTCCTTTATCGTTCGTCGTTCGCAGGGCGGTACCGGTCAGGCGCGGGGCCTGTAGCGCAGGAGGCGCATGCCGTTTAGGATGACGACCAGGATGCTGGCCTCATGCACGAGCATACCCACGGACATGTTCATCCAGGAGCTGAAGAAAAGGCTGAGCAGCAGCACCAGCACGACGCCCACGGCAATCAGGATGTTTTGGAGCATGTTGCGGGCGGTGGCCTTGGCCAGGCCCAGGGCGTGGGGCAGGCGGCCGAAGTCCGAGTTCATCAGCACCACGTCGCTGGTCTCGATGGCGACGTCGGTGCCGCTGCCCATGGCGATGCCGATTTGCGCCAGGGCGAGGGAGGGGCTGTCGTTGACGCCGTCGCCCACGAAGGCCACAATCCGCCCCTGCCGCTGCAGGTCCTTGATGTAGGCGGACTTGTCCTCCGGCAGCATGTGGCCGTGCGCCTCGGTCAGGCCCAGTTCCCGGGCCACCCGGTCCACCGTGCCCTGGTTGTCGCCAGACAGGAGGACCAGGTTCTTGACACCCATGCGCTTCAGGCGCTGCAAATCCTCCCTGACGCCGGGTCGCAGCTGGTCGCTGACGCCCACCAGGGCGCGCAGTTTCCCGTCCACGGCGGTGAGCACGATGGAGTGGCCGGCCGCTTCCATGTCCGCAGCGTCCCGGCGAGCCTCGCCGCCCAGGGCGACGCCCTCCCGCTCCATCAAGGCCAGGTTGCCCACCGCGCCGCTGCGGCCCCTCACCCGGGCGACGATGCCGCCGCCCTTGACCACGTCGGTCTGCTCCACCTCATAGGCCGTCGTGCCCGCCAGGTGCTCCACGATGGCCCGCGCCAGAGGATGGTCGCTCTGGCTTTCCACGCTAAAGAGCAGCGCGCGGGTTTCCTCGGGCATTTCCTCATACAGCCTGACCTGGGCGACCTCGGGCCGGCCGACGGTCAGGGTGCCGGTCTTGTCAAAGACCATGGTGTCCACGCGGCTGAAGTCGTGGATGACCTCGCTGCCCTTCAGCAGCACGCCATGGCGCGCGCCGTTGCCGATGCCCGCGACGTTGGAGACGGGCACGCCGATGACCAGGGCGCCCGGGCAGCCCAGCACCAGGATGGTGATGGCCAGCTCCACATTCCGGGAAATCAGCCACACGACGACGGCCAGCGCCAGCACCGCCGGGGTGTACCATTTGGCGAAGCGGTCGATGAAGCGCTCGGCCTCGGATTTGGCGTCCTGCGCCTCCTCCACCAGTTCGATGATGCGGCCGAAGGTGGTGTCCTCCCCCACGCGGTCGGCCACGATGTGCAGGGTGCCGTTGTCCAGGATGGTGCCGGCGAAGACCGGGTCGCCCGGCTGTTTGTGGACCGGCACCGGCTCGCCGGTGATGCTGGCCTGGTTGACGTGGCCCTCGCCGGAGGTGACGCGCCCGTCCACGGGCACCTTGGCGCCCGTCAGCACGCGCAGGCTGTCGCCGACGTCCACCTCCTCGATCATCACTTCCCGGTAACCGCCGTCCTCCATGAGTTTCAGCGCGCTCTCGGGCGCCATCTCGGTCAGTTCGCGGATGGCGGAGCGCGTCTTGTTGAGGGTGCGCAGCTCCAGGTAATCGCCGAACAGGAACAGGAAGGTGACGACGGCGGATTCCTCGTAATTGCCGATGATGAGCGCCCCCACCACGGCAATGGTGACCAGCACGTCGATGCTGACGACCTTGACGCGCAGGGACTGGTAGGCCTGCAGCGCGATGGGCAGCACACCCACGATGGACGCGACCAGCATCGCCACTTCCGCCACAGGCTCGGCGTGCAGCAGGTAGTGGCTGACGTAGGCCCCGGCGACCAGCACGGCGCTGACAAGCGTGATGAGCTTCTTGTTTTTTAGAATCAGGCGCTGCATATCCGCACCCCCTCAGGCGTGGTAGGCCTGGTCCAGCGCCTTGAGCATCGTGTAGACCGCCTCGTAGCTTTCGCACACGTCTGCCGGCACCTGGTAGCCGCCCGTCACCTCGCGCAGGCGCAGGAATTCCGGCTCCAGCTGCGCCCGGGCGCGGCCCGCGGCGCTGATTTTGCCCGCGATTTCGTCAAAGAGCGCCCGCACCTCATGGAACTCCGGATGGTGCGCGCCGTGCACCCGCTCCACCACCGGGACGTACTGCTTCAGCGTCTTCAGATGGGCCTTTTTGGCCTCGTTGAAAAGGTTTTTCTGTGTCATTTGGGGCACCTGCCTTCCTCTTGATGGCCTGATTGTACACGGCAGGGGGAGGGAAAACCTTGACCTGGGTCAAGATTAGGAAAAAGCGTACAAGGACGTTTTTCCAGAATCAGGATGATTTGCGCGGAAATCATGTTTACAACAGCACAGATAATCTGTATACTTGTGCGAATCAAACATATAATAAGGGGTGTCGAAAATGTCTTTGTTTGGCAGCAGGCAAAATGAGGCGAAGCGCTCTGGAGTTCTTGGCGCGTTTTCTGTCGACGTCATCAAGTGGGAACCCAAAACAGATGAAGAAGCTTCCCTCATCGTCCACAGGTTTGAAGCGGAGGACTTCCCCTCCGGATCCCAGCTGATTGTAAATCCCTCGCAAATGGCGGTATTTGTCAATAACCTTTCTGCAGGCAGTTCGCAGCAAGTCGGCGATATCGGCGATTCGCAGGTCGCGGTTTTTATCGGCCCCTGCAAAATCAAACTGGAGACCGGCGACAGCCGGTTTGCCCCCTTCCGCCGGATATCGCACGCGCTGACCGGCGGAGAATCCGCCTACCACAGCACCGTATACTTCATCAACACCACCTATATGAATGAGCTCAACTGGGGCACCCAGGCCCCCATCGTCGTCGTGGACCCGGAAGAGGAAATCAACGTGCATGTCCGGGCATTCGGATTGTTCGGCGCGCATATCGAGCAGACGGACACGGGCATCGCCGCCGTCCAGGCGTCGAAGTTGTTGCGGAAGGTTTCCGGGACAAGGGCGGATTTCAGCCGCGACCAGCTTGTCTCTTTCATGCGGGCCAAAATCCTGGAATACGTTCCGGATATGCTGGCAAAAAGCATCATCGACAAACAAATCAGCGTGTTGAAGATCAGCGCATATATGTCGGAATTTTCGCAGGCGGCCAGGGAATACCTCATCCCGCACTTTGATGACTTCGGCCTTTCGCTGGATAATTTCTCCTTTCACAGCATCAACGTTCCTGAAGAGGACCTTGCCGCTATCAACGAAATCAAGATACAGAAAAAGAGGAACCGTCTCGAGGCTGAAGGCGCCGCGGTCAAGATGGACATCGAGTCGGCTGCCAGGGCGCGCATGCGTGAGCGCGAAGGGTTTACCTACCAGCAGGAACAGTCTTTCGACGTCCTTCGAACCGCCGCCGGCAACGAAGGGACCGCAGGTGGGTTGATGGGCGCCGGAATGGGCCTGGGGGTCGGGCTGGGGCTTGGCGGCGGAATGGGAGACGCAACCAAAAAGCTGTTTGACGCTTCGGATGCTCCCGCTCCAAAAACCGAAGGGATGGTTTGCCCGCAATGCAAGGCGAGCATCCCGGAGGGCGCCAGATTCTGCCAGGGATGCGGGTCGAAAATCCTTCAGGAGCAATCAAAATGCGCCGAATGCGGCGCCTCCCTCGCAAAAGGCGCGAAATTCTGCCATCAATGCGGAAAGCAAGCGTCTGCCGCGTGTTCAAATTGCGGCGCGACCAATGCGGGCAACGCGTCCTTCTGTTCCGAGTGCGGAACCAAACTTTGAGAGGTCAAAAAGTGAGAAAGCAACTCTCGAACCTTTTGCCGACAATCCTGGTAGGCGCCCTGTTCCTGGCCGCATGGGTCGTCATCATCCTGATGATGACCGACCTCCCTGCAATCAAGCCCTTGGGGTGGTTTGGGTTCTCGTTTGTCATATTCTCTTTTCTTGTCGCGTTCGCGGCCAACTGGTATACCGCAAATCGGATCCCCCGCAATGATGTCAGCCTCTTTGCAATCCCGCTTTACTACACAATTGCATTCCTGGTGTTGTCGATGGCCGTCAACACGGCCTTCCTTCTTCTCCGGCTCGTCAGTCTCGTGAAAGTCCTCGTTGCCATCGACGTCATCCTCCTTGTCGTATACCTGGCAGCCATGTATTTCACTTCCAGCCACCTGGCGTCCGTTCAAACAAAGTCAATCGTCGCCGACAGCCAAACCGGCTCTGCAGCGCAGCTGTCCGCGGAGATTGCGCGGCTCGCCGGAATCGCCCCCTACCCGGAAATCAAAAACTCGCTCCTAAAACTAAAGGAGACCGTCGATTTCAGCACCAATACCGTCGGGACTGCCGCGGACGGCGATGCGCACACGGTGTCCCTGCAACTGGAAAGGCTGCGCCAGGCGATGCAAAACAAAGCGCAACCGGCCGAACTCCAGCAAATCGTTTCAGAAGCAGTTTCAACCTGGCGCAGCAGAAACGCGTCCATTTCTTAAGCAGGCGGCGATAACATGACAACAGGACTGCATTGCCACGGCTGCGGCAGCACGAACGTCACCTTTCATCCGCAAAACAGGATTGTTCTGTGCAACCAGTGCGGAAAAGAAGAATATTATTCCCGGTCCGCGATCAACGCGAACAACAAGGTCATTCACAGCAAAAAGAACGCGATCGAGTTTTTCCTCCAGGGAAACTACGCCCTTTCCGCGCAATATGCGCGCGAGGCAATCAACATTTCACTGGATAACACGCCTGCGCTTTTTATCCTGGCGTACTACGACGATTTTGTTCTTGGGAGGGCAGGGGCGATGGCCTCTGCGCTCAAGCGTATCCTGGCAACCCCGCTTGAGCATGAAGAGATTGAGGATTTGATGACACTTTTCCTCGCGACACCCTATAAACTCATTGAGCATGAAGAAACGGTCATCAGAATCATTGGGCTCAACTTTCAGTCTGAGGCGGACAAGCCGGCCTTGCAGGCATTTGTGGATAAGCTCTGCCCTTACTTGATCGAAAAAAGGCCCTCCATGAGTTTCCTGACGCCGGAAATGGCCGGCGTGTACCGCGAACTCGCAGGGTACTGTGACATCCCCAAGACATGCTTTGCCCTGTTGAAGGCAATCCGGTCGAACCCCGACTCGCCTTTTGCGGGGAACACCTTTTACCTGCAATCCAAATCGCAGTATTTTTTTGAGCACTTCGTAAAGCCCGTCCATCAAATCATCAGCGCAATGGGTGAAGGACAAGTAAAGGAGAAGTTTCTCAATGCTTACGAACAAGTAAAAAATGACTTTAAGGACCGCGCTTCCATTTAGAAAATACTCGACGAAAGGCAGGGGGAACGATGAGCAACCTGGACTTGTCCTCAATTCGAAGCTCCATCTCAGGCGTTCAGGCAGCGGTTAACGAATTAAGCAGCCAAACGCAAAGCATCAACCGGAAGGTGGACGTGATTGACGGGGTTGTCGATCAAATCAACACGCGGCTGGGCGAGTTGAACACAGAATTCCAAAAGATGGTGGCCGACCAGAAAAAGCGGGCCAGCCTGCAAAAGGCAATCAGCGAATTAATCCGGGTACGGCAGGAGATTGAGCAAAAATATGGAAATCACGCGGTCATCAGGGAGACGATGCTCGGGGTCCTGCAAGCGACCGACCTGGCCTTGGTGAAGAAAACCACGATTTCCCAGGTCTCCGAAGAACTGATGCTTTCGGCGCCAAAATACTGGCTCGCCCCCTGCCTTGTCGCGATTTCCGCCTGGATATCCAACGACAGGAGCCTAGCGGAACGGGCCATCGCCGAAGCGATGAAGCGGGACGAAGAGAAAACATCCCTCGCGATGGCGTTGATCTGCAGGCGCAACGGCAGGACCGACACCTGCTATGAATGGCTTTCCCACTACTTCACAAAGCAAAGCGCGTCAAGCATCACGGAAGAAACATTCACCTACATCGACGCGTATATAAACGGCGTGTTCGGCCCTGACGAAAAGAACATGTGCCAAGGTTTCGTAAGCAAATGGATTAATGAAGTCCGGGGGAACAACAGCAACTTTGAGGTTTCTCAAGAGGAAAAATGGAAGGCGTACTGCGCGGGATTCAAAAAGAATACGTCAGACCAGTTCCCGGAACTGCACGCGTCGACCAAGGAGTTTTCAAAGATCGACGAGCACATCGGCGCCATCCGGTCCTATGGCGCGATCAAAGAGAACTTCAAGGGGATTACCGACGCGTACATCGACCAGGAAACCATGAAAAGCGCAATTGACACGGAACTCGTCAAGCTCGTCAGCCATTATGACGCCAGCGAGGTGGAAATCAAGCGGGAAGAGGAATACCTGAGCCTGGTGAGGCAGCATGACGGGGATGAAGAGCGGGCTAAAGCCATCATGGACAAACGGGAGTTGAAGCGGACCCAGCACAAGCTGGATTTTATTGAACAGATGTCCCGCGAGATTACGTCCAGCGAAGCCACCGCGCCTTCAAAACGCAAGACCGCGGTGACGTTTCTCAGCGGATACATCAACAAAGGGTTTGAAAAGTACATCGCAGAAACCAAAGAGAAATTTCCCAGCAGCGTATCCATCAGCATCGAAAAGTGGAACGGCACTTCGAAAAGCGGCGATGAGTACGAACAGCTTGCGGGCGAATTCGAGAAGCAGATGGAGGAGGCGAAAGCCCGGGAAATCCAGCTGGCAAGCACTGTTAAACCGAGGGTATTGCTGATCCTCTCGATTCTGGCGTTGATAGCGGCTGTCGCAGCCGTATTCCTTGTGCAGAGGGACACCTTGGTGATACCGCTTGCCTTGTTCCTCGCTGGGGTGGTATTTTTCCTCTCCCGCCTCAAGGCACAAAAGAACATCAATCAGAACATCGAGCGGATTCAATCGGAGTATCGCGACCGGATTTCCAACGGAAAAGACAAGCTGAAAACGACGCTTGGCCAGTGGCGTGAAGCGCTCTCACTCGTGCGTGATTACGACAGCAGAAGCGATCATTCAGTTGTCGCATAAGGAGAAAAAGATGGAGACAAAGAACAATCAGGCGCAAAAAGGGGATTCTTCAAATCATGGGGCGTATGACGAGCTGGAAGCGATGTTCGGTAAAGCGCCTTCTGAGCTTGAACTTGCCGAGCAGGTCGTCCTGTCAAGCGACCTGGAAGGTTTCGCCCACTGCTTTCCCGACTGGGATTTGCATCCACCGGCCAGGCGCTGAATCCAGCGTTGGTTGAAACGGAACGGGAGAGACTGCGCCTGTAACCGGAATATCGGAAGTCAAAAAGCAGGGAATCCCGGAATGTGGTTCAGGCGAAGCGTGCGCAATTGCACGCTTCACTTTTGTTTGATGAGCGCCAAAATGTGATTTTTATAGCTTTGGAGATACCCCGCCGCCTGCGCTTCGTCGGGCGCCTCGGCGCACAGGCGCAGCAGGGGCTCGGTGCCGGAGAAGCGGCACACGGCGAAGCTGCCGTCGGTAAAGTAGACCTTGGAGCCGTCCAGGTAGGAGACGCGGTCGACGGCGTGGCTGAAGGCGGGCAGGTTGCGCCGCTCCAGCAGGTCGCGGCGGATGATTTCCTTCTGCGCCTCGGTGAGCAACAGGCTTTCCTCCACCATCGCGTGGGCGCCCAGCTTTTGATACAGGCCGGACAGGATCTGGGAAGGGCTCTGGTTGAGGGCGCAGACGGCCTCCACGAACAGGGCGGCGGCGTAGATGGAGTCCTTGCCGGGGATGTGCCCGCGCACCGTGAGGCCGCCGGAGGACTCCCCGCCCAGGACGGCGTCGGTCTGCTCGATTTTGGCGGAGACGTGCTTGAAGCCCACGGGCACCTCGTGGCATTCCTCGCCGAAGGAGGCGGCCAGGCGGTCGAGCATGTGGGTGGTGGACATGTTGCGCACCACCGGCCCCTTCCAGCCCTTGTGCTCGTGCAGGTAATAGTACAGCAGCACCAGGATTTCATTGGCGGTGACGTAGCGGCCGTCGCGGTCGATTATGCCCAGGCGGTCGCCGTCCCCGTCAAAGGCGATGCCCAGGTCGTAGCCCCGGGTCGCCACCTTCTGCCTTAGCTCGGCCAGGCTCATCTCCCCGGGCGCGGGCATGTTGCCGCCGAAGTAGGCGTCCCGCTCGAAATGGATATGGTCCACCGTGCAGCGGGCGGTATACAGCAGCACCATCAGCGGGTAGGCGCCCGAGCCGTGCATGGGGTCGAACAGCACCCGCAGCCCGCGCTCACGGATGAGGTCCATGCGGATTTTGCCGGCGATGTCATCGATATATCCGTTGAAGGGGTTCTTCAGGTACACGATCTGGCCCTGCTCCTCCGCCTGCGGAAAGGGCAGGGAACGGGGCGCCCGCCCCTCCTTTTCCGCCTGCTCCATCAGCGCTTCCAGGCGCAGGGTGACCTCCTCCGGCGCGTCCCGCCCGCCCTGTACGATGAACTTGATGCCGTTGTAGTTGGCGGGGTTGTGGCTGGCGGTGACCTGCACGCCAAAATCCAGGCCGTGCGCCTTGACCGTGTGCATGACCAGGGGGGTGGGCGCAGTGCGCTTCATGAACCAGACCGTGAGCCCGTTGCCGCAGAGAACCTCCGCGAACCAGCGCGCGGCGTCGAAAGACAGGAACCGCCGGTCAAAGCCCAGCATGACGGGCAGGGCGGGCCGGCTGCCCTCCGCCACCAGGTCCGCCAGCGCCTGAGCGACCCTGCGGATGTTTTCGTCGATGAAGTCCTGGCCGATGATGCCCCGCCAGCCGCCGGTGCCGAATCTGACCATGTTCAGGCTTCCTTTCTCCCGTCCGCGGGCGCGGCGCGCCGCCGCCTGGCCAGGGTTTCGTTGAGCAACGCACCCAGAAGCATCAGCCCGCCGCCCAGCAGCTGCAGAGGGCTGACATGCTCGCCCAGCAGCAGGACGGACAGCAGCACGGCCACCAGGGGATCGAGGTAGCTGAGGATGGCGACCTGCTGGCCCCTTAAATGGGGCAGGGCGGTGAAGTACAGGCAGTAGCAGATTCCCGTATGGAAAAGGCCCAGCACGAGCAGGGACAAAGCCGCCCCGGCGTCCAGCCGGGCCACCTGGAAGCCCTGGCCGAAAGCCAGATA
>Ga0209723_1003227_pt1 | contig 20018 bp, 17 predicted proteins | sample BiotimSIPDNA_2_FD_185750 | JGI IMG/M metagenome (GOLD analysis project Ga0209723, IMG submission 185750) | Anaerobic biogas reactor microbial communites from Washington, USA - Biogas_R2 time_0 SIP DNA (SPAdes) (version 2) | ecosystem: Engineered > Bioreactor > Anaerobic > Unclassified | place... | reverse complement strand
AATTTGAGGAATTAATGATGGTACCTGCAGAATCGCTTACTGAAAATTGTGGAGCATCAAAACCAGGAAATGGCGCTTCAAAATTAGTAATTGGATTTGAGTAATTGATGGCTGAATAGGCAATCCAACCTGCAGAAAAAACAAGAATTACTATAAAAATTATCGAGATACCTCTTTGTGTACTCAAAGCGAAATTATTCCTTTTAGCACTAATATGATGAATTTTAATCTAAAACAAGCAATAGAATTTTCCAACCTTGCACAGTCCCACATGGTAAAATTGGATAAATTATCACAATAATACAAACATTCAAGGAGTAGGCAATGGATGAAAAAGCGTTAATTGACAAGGCAATTTGGGCAATCAGATTTTTATCCGCAGATGGGGTACAGACAGCTAAGTCCGGTCATCCTGGACTTCCAATGGGCACTGCTGCTATGGCTTATACCATCTGGATGAGACATCTCAATCACAATCCGAGTGATCCTTCCTGGCCAGATAGAGACCGATTTATTCTTTCCGGTGGGCATGGATCGATGCTTTTATATACCTTATTACACCTTACTGGTTACGATTTGCCTATGGAGGAGTTAAAAAGATTCCGCCAATTGGATAGCAAAACACCTGGTCATCCTGAATTAGGCCATACTCCTGGTGTGGAAGTTACAACGGGTCCTTTAGGCCAGGGCTTTGCCAATGGTGTTGGCATGGCAATCGCAGAGTCTCATCTGGCTGCTGAATTCAATAAAGATGATTTCGATGTAGTCAACCATTATACATACGCGATAGTAACCGATGGGGATCTTATGGAGGGAATCTCTGGCGAGGCTGCTTCTCTTGCTGGACATTTGAAATTAGGAAAGTTAATTTACCTCTATGATGATAATCGAATATCAATTGAGGGGTCGACTGAAGTTGCATTTACTGAAGATCGTGGGAAACGATTTGAGGCTTATGGTTGGCATGTACAGTACGTAGAGGATGGGAATGATGTTGATGCAATTGATGCAGCAATCAATCAAGCCAAGACAGATGAGCGTCCCTCAATAATCATCTGTCGAACAACCATTGGATATGGGCTGCCAAATAAAGCCGGCTCAGCCGAGGTTCATGGCGCGCCTCCCGGATGGGATGAACTGAATAAATCCAAAGAGATGGCAGGATGGCCTGTAGAACCTGCTTTTTATGTTCCTGAAGATGTATTAAATCATTTCCGGACCTGTGTTGAGAAAGGCAAAGCCAAGCAAACCCTATGGCAAAATAAGCTCTCCAATTACGAAAAGCATCACCCTGAATTAGCAAAAGAATTTTCAAGAAGGTTGGAGGGGAAGCTTCCTGAGAATTGGCAAGAAAAATTAGTTGAATTTCCTGCTGATGAAAAAGGTATGGCATCAAGGGTTTCATCAGGTAAAGTCATAAATTTATTAGCCGATATCTTACCCGAGTTGGTAGGTGGTTCGGCAGATCTTGCCCCTTCAAATATGACATGGATCAAAAAGTCAGATGCATTCAGCTCAGATACACCTGAAGGAAGAAATATCCATTTCGGGGTACGTGAACACGCCATGGGTGCAATCACGAATGGCATATATGCACATGGTGGGCTGATCCCTTATTGCGCAACCTTCCTGGTCTTTTCGGATTACGTCAGACCAGCAGTCCGAATTTCTGCTCTCTCAAAAATGGGCAGCATCTGGGTGTTTACCCATGATTCGATTGGGGTCGGAGAGGATGGGCCTACCCATCAACCTATTGAGCATCTAACCAGCCTGAGAATGATTCCGGGTCTGACGGTATTTAGACCAGCAGATGCTAACGAGGTGTTGGAAGCATGGAAATATGCTGTCGAAAATCGCCAGAAACCCACCGTATTTGCACTTTCAAGGCAAAATCTTCCCACCTTAGACCGCACAGTATATACGCCGGCAAGCGAGACACAAAAAGGAGCCTATGTTTTGGCCGATTATGGCGACCAAGACCCTGAAATAATCCTAATGGCATCTGGTTCTGAGGTGTCCTTGATCCTTAGAGCATCTGAACTTCTGGCTGCTGAAGGCGTGAACGTAAGAGCGGTTTCTTTTCCAAGCTGGGAATTGTTTGAAGCGCAAGATCAGGTATACAAGGATTTGGTATTGCTACCTTCAGTGAAAGCAAGAATAGCGGTTGAAGCTGGCTTAACCCTTGGTTGGCAGAAATGGGTAGGGCAGGAAGGGCTGGTGATAGGCATTGATCGGTTTGGCAAATCTGCCCCAGGCGATACGCTTATGAAGGAGTTTGGATTCACCGTTGCAAATGTTGTTGATAAAGCCTTAACATTGCTGAAATAAATAAAACAATACTTTGTAGAAAGTAAACAAATTTTTCGGTAATAGTATTTGAAGAAAAAACAGAGGCCTCTTTATTTAGGCCTCTGTTTTTAGTTTTTATTAAGGCAAGCCACGAATAATCAAGTCTTTTGGTGAATCTACTGAAAATTCATACAAAATTGTTTTGGTTTCATATGGAGTCAAATCCACTGACCAGGTTAGTCGATTTAGTTCATCTGTTGATGTAGGTTGTGGGCGACTCTCATCCAGTTTGACCTTGATCTCTTCATGTTTCGATACAGGTATTTGGTCAAGCACCTCAGCTTTTTTTTGCGCACTGGCATTATTTGTAATTTTTATTTGATATGCGTATAGATTTAGCTTTCTTTCCTGCAATACTTTTTTATTGACTTGTCGTTTGACCAGCTCACGCTCAATTTTTACATGATCGTCTGTACCAAAGCATAATTCCATCTCCGCACCTACAGGGACGATTTCGATAGTTGTTTTCCCGGCATAAAGCGATTCGTCATAAAGATGGATCAAGCCAGGCATCAGCAAGTATTCACTGTTGTTTACTGTCTTGAATCTTTTTATTGCTGTGTTGCTTAGGCGTGGCGCAATAACCAAATCAAGTACGCCTTTTAGCACAATGGTTGAAATCTCAACTTTTGTTGGTGCATCAATTGAAGGAATATCTACCTTGAATGGCATTTCATACAAGAGTGTAGATCCTTCAAGTTGGATGGTTGATTGGGGCGGTTCTAAAATATAAGCCATTTGGTCAGCGCTGTTTGACTCAGGAGCAGATAGAACTCTACTATCTGATATATCCCGACTTGCCTTCATGAGATGCGGTCTAACTGGCGGTGGGGGAATATATGCGTTTATAAACCATGGGTCTAATTCAGGCAATTCCGAGACCATGTAGGGTGATGAAGTGCTCAATGTAAGCGCCACGTTTTCCCAATTCTCTCCGGTAGTTTGAGTGACATTTGCCATAAAATTTACATTTACTTGGCTACCATGCAGGTGAAAATCATAGAACGGTTCCCATTTGCAATTCTCAACCAGGTAAGATAACTCAGCTTTACATTGGCTATCATTTTCGATATAAACATCAAACTGAAACTCATAACTCATCTTGGGGTGTTGACTTTTCAATAGCTCAAGCTCATGCAGTTTTCTTTCAAGCTCTGTCTTGGAATCTTTTAACTCAATGTGCATCTCAGCTTTCTTGTTAAAAAATTCATCGCGTTTTGTGTCAATTTTCTCAGCAATTGAGAAGTGGTCTTCAATAGAGAGATGTCCATTGCTGATATTGTGGGCAATGATACGGGATTCACTCAAGAGGTTATCAAACTGTTCTACACGTGTGGTCAGTCCTGAAATTTGTTCTTCTTTGCTGATGATTTTTTCTTTAAGCGCATCAATCTCTGCCTCCAAAGTAGCTCTAGTTTGATTGATTGTCTTTGAATGAAATATCTGTTTAACTGATGTGCCAAGAAGTTGTGATTTTTGTTGCGTGGAAACCAGGATACGAATAGAATCTGGAATTAGTGCTGAAGGCAAATTTGGAATCGTCAAATTATTTGATCCGCGAGTCAAATCAAACACCGCGATTCGGGTGATTTTAGCAACAGATTGGAAAACAGTTACGTTGTTGATGACAGAATTTTGTATTTCCATAAAGGAATCCTTTGTTTATCGAAAATTTTCAACTTGTTTCTATTGTATAATTTTTATGGTGCTTCATCAAGTTTATTTATGTTTATGGTATTGACAATGCGTGTTTTAGCAATAGATCCAGGGGAAAAGCGAATAGGTGTGGCTATCAGTGACCCAACTGCAACTATCGCAAGGCCTTTATGCATTTTAGCACACCAATCTAGAGCGCTTGATGCCCTAACAATTGTCAGCTTAGCCAGGGAAAATGACTGTTCTTTAATTGTCATTGGCCAAGCATTAGATTCAAATGGCGATATTGGCGCTCGTGCCAGGTCTTCTCAACGATTGATGAATGCGATAAATGAGCAAATTGATATTCCTATTATGTTATGGGATGAATCCTACACAACTAAGGCAGTCTCTGAGGCCCAAATTGCGCTTGGGTTATCGAGGAAGAAACGTTCAAAGGCAAAAGATGACCTGGCTGCAGCAATCATGCTCGATGAATTTTTAGAATCAAAGCAATTCTTGGAATTCAAGGAAAAAAGTAATGAAAAAATCTAAAATAGGCTGTTTAGCTGCTATTTTGATTTCACTTATGTTAATCATTTCTGTTTTTGTATTTATATTGATGGTTTGGTTACCAAAAGAAGTGCAGGGCGAATATGGGAAAAAAGCATCGTCCTCATTATCAATCATACAAAAACTAAGCTATCCACTTGAGCTTTACCAAGCTAAAGATTTATTAACTGATCCCATGACGATCAGTGCTGAAGAGACTAAGTTTGAAATAGAAGAAGGTCAATCCGTAGCCATGATTAGCCTCCGATTAGAAGATGAAGGCTTGATCCCTTCGGCAGAGCTATTTCGGACATTTCTTATTTATTTTGGAATGGACCGAAATGTTCAGACGGGGATTTTTAGCCTCTCTGGTGCAATGAAACCAGCTGAAATTGCCGAAGCGATTACTGACCCGCTGGCTAAGGATATTGCTTTTGTGATTTTGCCTGGTTGGCGAATAGAAGAAATCGCGCAGAGTTTAGACAAATCTGGTTTTGCTTTTGATGGTCAGGCTTTTAAAAAATTAGCTTATTCACCATCGACAGAATTGGCATCAATAATTAATATGCAACCAAATCAATCCTTAGAAGGATACTTATTTCCGGGAAATTACACTTTTTCAAGAGACATAAGTTTAGAAGTATTCATCCAATCCATAACGGAAGAGTTTAGCAATGAAATGAGTGTTAGTTTACAAGAAGCAATCAGTAATAAAGGATTATCAATGCATGAGGCTGTAACGCTTGCTTCCATAATTGAGAGGGAAGCAGTAATTGATGAAGAAAAACCGCTGATTGCTTCCGTCTTTTACAATCGCTTAAGCTTGGATATGCGCTTAGAAACTGACCCAACTGTTCAGTATGCATTGGGATACAATACAAGCCTGGATACCTGGTGGAAGGTGCCTTTGAGTTATTCTGATTTGGAAGTTGTTTCTGAATATAATACTTACTTAAATTATGGCTTACCCCCCGGACCCATTTGTAATCCAGATTTGCTTTCTATATCTGCTGTAGCTTATCCAGCTGATACACCTTACTATTACTTTCGAGCTACATGTGATGGCTCAAACAAACACAACTTTGCAATAACTTATGAAGAACATTTATCTAATGCCTGTCCATAATTTTTTTTATTTTTAGGAGGTTGCATGGAAATTTTAGGTATTGATATCGGTGGCTCTGGTATTAAAGGTGCAGTGGTTGACACCAAGTCAGGGAAACTTTTGACTGAAAGAGTAAGGATTCCCACACCTGAACCATCAAAGCCAAAACATGTGGCAGAAGTAATCGCTGAGATCACAAAATCTTTAAGTTACAAAGATACGATAGGCGCTGGCTTCCCGGCAATTATCAAAAAAGGAATTGCCTATAGTGCGGCGAACGTTCATAAATCTTGGATGAAAGCAGACGTCGCCGGCATTATTGCAGCAGCAACCGGGTGCAAAGTTATCGTTCTCAATGATGCAGACGCAGCAGGTTTAGCAGAAGTCCGCTTTGGATTAACTAAGAAACAGACTCAAGGTACTGTTCTCTTTCTCACTGTTGGTACAGGGATAGGGTCTGCATTTTTCTTAAACGGACAGCTTATGCCCAATACTGAGCTTGGCCACCTAAAAATTAGGGGTAAGGATGCTGAACATCTGGCTTCTGATGCTGCTCGACAGTCTTTGGGCTTATCCTGGAAGGAGTGGGGTAAAAGCTTTACAGAAGTACTTAAGACCTATGAATTTCTCTTCAACCCTGACCTTATTGTACTGGGTGGGGGAATAAGCGCCAGGTTCGAAAAATTCGAGGAATTCGTAGATATTAAGACAAAAATAATTCCAGCAAAGCTTCAAAATCTGGCTGGAATTATCGGGGCTGCAATGGCAGCTGCTGAAGATTTAAAGATTTAAGTGTCTAAATAATCTATTGCAGTATAGCCTGGACCTGTCTCAAAGAACTCTCGGTTGCTTTGGATATCCGGTGTAAGGTTCACAATTTCACCTTCACTCAATATTCGCGTGGCAGGTAAGTAAACTGGGTTACCTTCATAGTCATAGCCTTCATATGCTTCCGAAAATCCTTGTGTACCTTCTGGAGCAGTGAGAACTTCATTTCCATTGGCAATATATCGTGACGGTACATCATTCAGGGTGTATATTGCACCAAATGGACATTCTGCAATGCAAGCACCGCAGTCAATACAAGTATTTGGGTCAATATAATAAATCGGCCACTCTTCTTGGGGCTTGCCTGGCACAATACACTCAACTGGACAGACAGCAACACATCCACCATCTCTAAGGCATAGACTGGTAATTACGTGAGTCATTTATCCTCCAATAACAAAAATTGAGTTATTATCTTATCACACGAAGCCTAAGTAAAGGAATATTAATTTGAATAAAAATGAAAAGTGAAAATTCAAAATATCAGCTTGGATTATTCTTTGGAATATTATTTGTTTCAACAGCTTCAATTTTAATTCGATACGCACAGACAGAAGTATCAAGCTTAGTAATTGCTGCTTACCGCATGGCAGTTTCGGCAATAATTTTGGGGCTCATTGTGGTATTAGCAGAGCCTGGTTTTTATAAAGCTTACACGCATAATCATATACGACAAGCATTCCTAGCAGGCAGCTTCCTTGCAGTTCACTTTGCAAGCTGGATTACATCGCTGGAATACACCAGTGTTGCTAGTTCTGTAGTTTTAGTAACGACTACCCCGCTGTGGGTCTCTATCCTTTCACCAATTGTGCTCAAGGAAAAAGTTGGTGTGAACGTGATTTTTGGCCTTGTTTTGGCTATGGTGGGGGGAGTAGTGGTTGGGCTATCAAATGTTTGTTCATTTACTGATGGAAAAATTATCTGCGATTCGTTTAGTTTGATTTTAAATGGCAAAGAATTATTAGGTAATTCCCTTGCTTTATTAGGTGCTTTTATGGCTGCTGGGTATATCTTGGTGGGCCGGCGGTTACGACAAAACCTTAGCACCTTATCATATACATTTGTAGTGTACGGATTTTCTGCAATTTGGCTGGTCTTAGTTGTTTTATTACGCGGTGAAAATTTATTTTCCTATTCCAGTAATACATTCTTGATTCTTTTCTTACTTGCTTTGATTCCACAAGTATTAGGCCATTCATTATTTAACTGGGCGTTACGCTTTTTACCTGCTTCAGCCGTCTCTGTTGCCTTATTGGGCGAACCAATTGGGTCTTCTTTGTTGGCTTTTGTAATCCTAAATGAACCACCAACTTTACTAGAAATTGCTGGTGGCTCGTTAATTTTGTTTGGAATTTTGCTTACTTTATTTCGGAAACAGAGTCATTAATGTGGTTTGACTTGTCCAGAAAGTTCTGATTCTAAAGCTGCATTGTGTTTTATTTTTTCTTTTTGGGGCAGACGTCCATATAAGAAATTTGTTTCATATATTCTTGATTTGATGAAGTCATTTATTGCATTAGGTAGCATGCGCCACTGCCAATTACCACTTGCACATCCTGGTAAGTTCATTCTGGCTTGACTGCTCAAGCTGAGAATGTCTTGCATCGGTGCCAACACATTTTCTGCTACCGACTGCCATAAGGTCCGAATGAGGGACCAGGAAATATCTTCTCCAGATACTGCTAGGTAACGGCGGCAAAAATCCTGTTCTCTTTCAGTTGCCTCTTGATACCAACCAAAAGCTGTATTATTATCATGTGAACCTGTATAGGCATAGCAGTTGACCGGGTAATTGTGAGGTAAAAAGTCGTCATCTGGATCCCCAGTAAAAGAAAATTGAAGGATTTTCATGCCTGGCAATTTGTAAGTATCCCGAAGATCAATTACGCCATCTGTAATCACACCTAGGTCTTCGGCTATGATTGGAAGTTCACCAAGCTCTCTCTGTATTACACTGAAGAAATCATGTCCAGGACCTTTGACCCATTCCCCGATCTCTGCGGTTGGATTGCCAAATGGAACTTGCCATGCCGCTTCAAAACCGCGGAAGTGATCTAACCTAACAATGTCTACCATGTTCAGGACTGATCTAAAGCGTTTTAACCACCACTGGTAACCTTCATCTTTATGAACATCCCAGCGGTACAATGGATTACCCCATAACTGCCCAGTTTTTGAAAAGTAATCTGGTGGAACTCCGGCAACAACTGTTGGAAGACGATCCTCATCTAGATGGAAAAGATGCGGGTTTGCCCAAACATCTGCGCTATCAAAAGCGATCACAAATGGGATATCGCCAACAATCTTGATATCTAATTTATGGGCATAGTCTTTAACTCGCATCCATTGTTTAAAAAATACCCATTGTCTGAATATATGTTTGGTTATTTCTTTAGCGTGATTTTGCTTGAATGCTTCTATGGCATCAAAATCTTTCATTTTGTAATTCAAAGGCCAATCATTCCACGGTATCCCGCCGAAACTTTCTTTAATCGCCATGAAAATCGCAAAGTCTTCAAGCCAATCGATGTTCTCCAGGTAAAAACTATCAAATGCTTGCCTAATGCTCTTTTTACGTGATTTGTAGAAATTGTTGAATGCACGGTCTAGGATAGTATTCTTCCAAATAATGGCTGGGCCATAATCAACATATTCTTTTGGAAATTGAGGGCGATCTATAAAATCCTCAACCTTTAAGAGATCTTCATCTAAGAGAAATAATGGACTGATCAAATAAGGATTGCCAGCGAAGGCTGAGAAGCATTGATAGGGAGAATCACCATAGCCTGTAGGTCCTAACGGCAATATTTGCCATTTTTGGCAACCAGTTTCTGCTAAGAAATCTATCCATTTGTATATTTCGGGGCCTAAATCTCCCATGCCATCTGGACCAGGAAGACTGGTTGGGTGAAGCAAAATGCCTGCAGATCGATTTAAGTTCATTTCTGGCACTCCAAAACTTTTTATTTTAATAGTGATTTATAAACCTCAACATAAGCATTAGCTGAATGTTGCCAAGAAAAATCTTTATCCATACCGTTTTGCTGGAGTTTTATCCAAATGGGCTTGTTTTTGTAGGTGTTTAGCGCTCTTAGTAGTCCATTCGCAAAAGCTGAAGGATACTTGTGTTTAAATAGAAAGCCCGTGGCCTCATCAGTATTACCCCGATAGTGCGTAATTGTGTCCACTAATCCTCCAGTTGCCCTGGCAACAGGGATGGTGCCGTATCTCATTGAAATCATTTGTGAAATACCGCATGGTTCATACCTAGAAGGCATCAAGAAAATATCCGCTCCAGCGTAAAGTTGATGAGATAATGCAGGATCAAATTTTGTAATAGTCTTAATTCTATCCGGGTACATTTTTGCTAGGTCAATCGCCATCTTTTCAATTTGTGGATTTCCAGTACCTAGGATAATTGCTTGCCAATCTTCATTAATGACTCGGTTTAGTCCCCTTAAAGCAATGTCTATGCCTTTTTGATTATCCATTCGGCTTATCAGGGTTAATAACGGGATTTCTTGATTGATTTCTAAACCATAGGTTTTTTGAAGTTCCGCTTTATTGTTAGCTTTTGCCCCCAAATTATTTCGGCTATAGTTTTGAACCAGGTACGGGTCAGTAGCTGGATCCCAAATTTGCGTATCGATGCCATTTACGATTCCGATGATTCGCTCAGATCTGGTTATAAGGAACTCATCTAACCCACAACCAAATTCTGGGGTTAAGATTTCTTTGGCATAACCTTCTGAAACAGCAATGATCTTATCTGCAGCTACTAGACCAAGGGGAAGCGGGGTTAATTTTGCCCATTCAGGCAAGTTGCTATCATTGCTCGGAGCGATACCTAGCTCAGTTAGTGCAGGTTGTGCGCCATACCCATTAAACGGCATGTTGTGGACTGAAATGATTTTTGCGGTGTTGTGAAAGAATGGATCGTCTTTATAATTGGTGGCTAAGGCGTATATCGCAACTGCTGTATGCCAATCATTCGAATGGAAAATATCGACTTTCCAATCGAGAAATTTCACCAGTTCAACACAGGCAATTGAAAAGAAAGCATATTTGCGCCCGTCTTCAACAGGATTGGCGTGGTAGACTGGGGATTTGTGATTAATAGCCTCACTATCCAGCAAGTATACTGTCAGGCCTTCGTTTGTTATCGCATAAACTAAACATTCAGATGTGCCTGCAGCCGAATTTATTGCAAATGAACCCAGGAATTCAGTTGGCAACTGCTTTTCTTTTATTGCAGCATGGAAGGGGATTACTAGCCTGATGTCAATAGCATGCGTTGCTGATTTTTGTATCGAAATTGGTAATGCTCCAGCAACATCGCCCAAACCCCCAACTTTAATAAAAGGTTCAGCCTCAGCAGCAGCAAAAAGCACATTAATTCTTTTATTCTTTTCAGGCATAGATCCTCTTATCTAATAATTAAATATGATTGTTGACAATATGTATATAATCATCTGTTACAACTTCAACAGGAGAAAATCCAAGATGCCTAATAAGTTCATTGATGAGTTTAGACTTTTGAATGGCATCTTTCTTACCCCAGGTTCGGCTCTTAACTTCCACAAAATGTCCAAGCGAAGGCTTGATAATCGTATCAACATTAACAAAAAATTCGGTCTCTTTAAATTGAACCAAATAGCGTTTTCGCATTTTTTCAATCTCTATTTCATCGTTTGGCTGGAAGTATTCCCGGTAAAACCGCAGGCTATGAGTCGCTGGTGCGTAGTAACGGCTACGGGATAGCATAACATCTTCCTCAAAAGTATCCTCACGTGCCTGTCCAATTAAGGTTAGTCTCGAGCGGACTTTGGTAATTTCTTTCTTTTCATTTAGAAATTCATCTTCTCTGTATCGCAAGAGTCCCTCGGTGGAATCTTCAAAGGTGAAATATTTGTCAAACTCATGATAATGCCGTTTCCTCATTATCTTAATGTCAGGATCATTTAAAGCTTCTAATACAGGGATTGGATCGGCTACCTTGATTTTTGCTTGAATCTCGAAACTCTCTTCTTCCATCGCGCCACCAATAGCAATAAGCTTCGAGAGTATAGATTTTTCCCGACTGGTCAGGAATTGGTCAATTTTTTCAGCTAGCAAATTGCCTTCTCTGAGTAATTCTGCCTCGTTAATTGTCGTTAGCTGCCTGGATTGCATCAGCCATTTGCCATTTACCATCACGTCTGTCACGTCAGTTGCTTTACTCGCAAATATTATCTGGGCATAAATGCCGTTAGGATCACGTTTAAATCTGGGGGAATTATGCAGTGGTTTTAAGTCAATTAGAATTAAATCTGCTTTTTTACCAGCTTCTAAACTGCCTGTAATATGATCTATATGCAAAGCTTTTGCGCCTATGCATGTACCCATTGCTAAAGTTTGTTTAGCAGGCAATGCAGTTGGGTCCCCGGTAAAGTTTTTTGCAATAAAAGTAGCCAGCCGCATTTCTTCGATCATATCAAGATCATTGTTTGAGGCTGGGCCATCGGTACCAATGCCAACATTGAGATTAAGTTCGAGCATTCTGCTGATAGGTGCAAAACCAGATGCTAATTTCATATTTGATGATGGATTATGGGCAACCCCGGCGTTGGCATGCTGCAAAGATCTCATTTCTCCTTCATCGATGTGTACACAATGCGCTGCTATCATCTTAGTTTCCAAAATACCAAATTTCTTAACATAAGGTACTACTGGCATGCCTTGTTCTTCACGCAAATCCTCAACTTCATTAAGGGTTTCTGAAATGTGAATGTGCAAAGGTACATCGTACTTTTTTGCCAATTCACTGCAAGCTTCTAAGATTTCTGGCGTGGTTGAGTAAACAGCATGTGGGGCTAAAGTTGGGATGATTAATGGGTGTCCTTTCCATTTTTTTATAAACTCTTCTGCCCTGATTAGTGCCTCTTCAAAAGAAGATGCATCTGGCGCTGGGAATTTCATGACTGATTGACCAGGCAAAGCTCGCATGCCGACTTCTGCGGTGGCTTCTGCAATGTCATCTTCAAAATAATACATATCCGCAAAACAAGTAACACCGTTCTTTATCATCTCAGCACAAGCCAATTTTGTTCCCAAGCGCACAAATTCTGGAGAAACAAATTCCCTTTCTACAGGCATCATATACCCTAAAAGCCAAACATCGAGGCGCAGGTCATCTGCTAATCCTCTTAAGAGAGTCATAGGAACATGAGTATGAGCATTGATTAAACCGGGGAGCAGGACCTTAGCTTCACAGTCGATAGTGTCGACGGCTTCATACTTATTTAATAAGTCAGCTTCATGCCCTACTGCAACGATTTGGTCATCAGAAAGTGCAAGCGCACCAGGTTCGAAAACTTGAAATTTTTCGTCCATAGTGACAATGATTGCATTTTTCAAAATCAAATCAACTTTTTTCATATTAAATCCTCTCGATAGTTTGTAATTAATTTTCTAACATTTTACGGCGTATGAAATCCAAAGCAGAATTAAAAGCCCACAAAGGCGCATCTCCAGAAGGTCCACCAAACGATCTTTCTCCTTCAAAAACCTGATTGCCTTGGCTTAGGGCTAAGTATAATACTTGGCGATTCTGATCTACCTGGAATCGAACCCCTAGTACTAAATCAACATCTTGTTGACTCGATTCTTTCATAATCTTGATTAAGGTTTCTTTTGACACTGGTCCATTAATGGTTGAACCATTTATCCTTTCTGGACCATATTCGATTAGACGTGACAAGATCTGCCCGTTCAAACCGCTGTCAATAATGTTGATCCTTAAATTATGCTGATTTAGTAAATTTACTACAGCCTCTTCCAATTTGGTTTCATCTTCCCCATAGATGTAATTGCCTAATTTGGCATACAACATTTCAATAATGGGTTGCATCATGGCTTCGGCAGTTTGCTCAGATGAGGCTTTTGCAGTGACCCTGATGTCAGTTTGTCCAGGATGAGCAAGCAAACCGACGGTGGGGTTTGAAAGCAATTCAAGATCACCAATTATTTCATCTATGCTTGATTCTCCTAATGAGATTGTGTGCAAAACTCGTGCTTTGATGATCGTATTTTCTAATAAGTACCTTGTTTTTAGGTAATTTAGCACAAAGTTTTGAGTAATGTACTCCATCTCCCTAGGGACACCAGGCAGGGAGATAATTGATTTTTGCTTACTCTCAAAAACAAAAGCAGGGGCTGTGCCGACCATATTTTCAATGACCGTTGCCCCTTTTGGGATAAAGGCCTGTCTTTTGTTATTTTCTGAAGGTTGGCGGTTATATCGTTTGAACCTGGAAATAATAACCTCCCAAAGCTCAGGTTGGTATTCCAACTCAACTGCCATTGCTTCTGCAACAGCCTGGCGGGTAGGGTCGTCGATTGTTGGGCCTAACCCACCTGTTGTTATCACGATATCTGCCCGAGTCAGCGCTTCTGTAATTGTCGCTGCGATTCTCTGAGGATTGTCACCAACAGTAGTCAGGCGGTAAAGATCTACGCCAATATCCCTCAGCACCCTAGCCAAGTATTTTGAGTTTGTATCCTGAATTTCACCGAGTAATAGTTCTGTGCCAATCGTAATAATTTCTGCTATAGCCATCTATGCGTCCTCGTTTTAGTTAATTAGTAATTTTATCTTAAAAGTGATTCTTTAGATTTTATTTTTGCTTTAGAAAACTTGAAAATTCTAATTTGAGGTATTATTTGTCTTGTATTTTGTTTAATGGACGTGATGAATATGACATATCGGCATGATGTGGGAGATTGGGGAGAAGATACTGCTTGTAACTACTTGACCAAATTGGGTTACTTGATTGTCGAGCGTAATTACTATACCCGATACGGTGAAATTGATATTATTGCTCGAAAAGATGACCAATTAATTTTTATTGAGGTTAAGACACGCACATCTACATCCTACGGTTTGCCAGAAGAAGCTTTTACAAACATGAAACAAGAGCACTTATTTAACTCAATTTTGGTCTTTTTAGAAGGTCATCCTGATGAAAAAGATAACTGGCAGATTGATTTAATATCTGTGGAAGGGAAATATTTATCACAAAAGCCAAAAATAACCCACTTTCAAAATGTAATATTGGAATAATAACCAATGAAAGAAAAATTAATCGTTTTAGTTGGACCTACTGCATCAGGTAAGACTAGCACTGCAATCTCAATCGCAAAGCAAATAGACGCTGAGATCATTTCAGCAGATTCCCGATACTTTTATAAGGAACTCAGTATTGGTACAGCTAAACCGACATTAGAAGAAATGGATTCTATTCCACACTATTTGATTAATGTTACGAACCTAAATGAAGAATGGAATCTGGCAATTTACCAGGAGCAAGTTAAAAAGATTATCAGAGATATTAACTTGCGAGGAAGATTTCCGATTCTGGTTGGTGGGACTGGCCAGTATATTCGTGCTATAACTGAGGGCTGGAAAATCCCAAAACAATTACCTGACCAAAAATTTCGAGAAGCAATAATTAATTGGTCTAATCAAATTGGTTATGAACAACTGCATAAAGGCTTAGCTGTTATAGACCCTGAAGCAGCTAAGAACATTGATTATAGAAATGTAAGAAGGACTGTTCGAGCACTAGAAGTGATCTATAAGACAGGCATCCGATTTTCTGATCAAAGACAAAAACAAAATGTGCCCTATGATTTGCTCGTATTGGGAATTGATATGCCCCGCGCTGAATTGTATGCTCGAATCGATGCGCGCATTGATCAGATGATCAAGGATGGTTTTATTGAAGAAGTCAAACTTTTAATAGAGCAGGGGTTTCGTGATCAGCTGAATAAAATTGCGCCAATTGGTTACCAAGAAATTATTCGTTATGTTGATGCAGAGATATCACTTGAAGAGGCAATTTTGTTGATTAAGAGAAAAACACGAAATTTCGTGCGGCGGCAGGCTAATTGGTTTAAACCAGATGATCCGGTGATCAATTGGATAAAGGCTGATGAACACATGGTTGAAAAAATGGTGAATTGTATCCAGGATTTTTTTGATTAAATAGCGTTGATTCTTTCTATTAAAAAAAGAAAGGCTCTTGAATTCTGAGCCTTTCTTAGTTTTTATACTAATTCTGGGGTGCCACTATTCTTAGGAACTGGGGGAGGGAAGATCGCTTCAAACTCTTCTTTGGAAAGCGTTTCTGTTTCTAAGAGTTTTTCAGCAACAGCTATCAGTTTATCCTTGTATTGGTTAATAATGCTCTTAGCCTCTATGTATGCTTCGTTTACTAAACGTTGAACTTCATTGTCTATTTTCTGAGCGACAGCTTCTGAATAATCCCTTTGTTCAGAGATTTCTCTACCCAAAAAGACCAATTCTTCTTTTTGACCGTATACCATCGGACCCAATTCATCACTCATACCTAAACGAGTCACCATTTTGCGGGCTAATTTACTCACATTCTCAATATCATTTGAAGCGCCTGAAGTAATATCGTCAAAAATAATCGCTTCAGCTGCACGGCCGCCAAGCAAGCCAACCATTGTTGTAAAAAGCTTACGGCGAGAGTCTAAGAAACGATCCTCAAGCGGCATCGCAAGCGTATAACCACCAGCCATGCCCCTGGAGATGATAGATACTTTTTGTACAGGATCAGCTTCTGGTAGAGCAGTTATTACTATTGCATGCCCTGCTTCATGGTAAGCAATAATCCGTTTTTCATCTTTATTTATCAGCCGGCTCTTTCGTTCTGGTCCAGCGATCACCCTTTCTATTGCTTCTTCAAATTCACCTTGTTCGATGACTTTCTTGTTTCGTCTAGCAGCAAGAATGGCTGCTTCGTTTACCAGGTTTTCAATATCTGCGCCAACCAAGCCAGGCGTGGAGCGGGCAATCTCTTCTAAATCGAGCGCAGGAGAGATAGGTTTTCCCTTTACGTGAACCTTCAAGATATCAACACGACCGCGCATATCAGGTCTGTCCAGCATCACCCTACGGTCAAAACGACCAGGACGCAATAAAGCTGGATCTAGAATATCAGGGCGGTTTGTTGCTGCCATAATTATGACGTTCGTATCTGTGTCGAAACCGTCCATTTCAACTAACAATTGGTTTAAAGTTTGTTCTCTTTCATCGTGACTGCCGCCTAAACCTGCGCCACGATGACGGCCTACAGCATCGATCTCATCGACAAAGACAATACAAGGTGAGTGTTTCTTGGCTTGTTCGAACAGATCTCTAACGCGGCTCGCACCAACACCGACAAACATTTCAACAAATTCAGAACCGGAAATGGAGAAAAATGGTACGCCAGCTTCGCCAGAAACAGCTTTTGCCATCAAGGTTTTACCAGTACCAGGTGATCCGACTAATAGAACGCCTTTTGGAATGCGAGCGCCTAATGCAATAAATTTCTGGGGTTCTTTTAAGAACTCCACAACTTCCTGTAATTCTTCTTTTGACTCATCCACACCAGCCACATCTTGGAATGTGACTGTTGGATGCTCACCAGAAAACATTCGCGCTTTAGATTTACTGAACGAGATAGCAGCATTATTTGAGCCTTGTGCTTGTCTGAAAATGAACCAGAACAAGCCTATCATGAATAAAAATGGCAGTATGTATCCAACTGCGCTCAGTAAACCGACCCAAATGCCAGGTAATTTGACTTCGATAATTAGGTTAGGGTCTGTTAATTTTTCTGCTGGAACGCCTAATAACACCAATTCTTCAATTAACCTGGAGTTTGGATCAATTGATGATTCGCGAAGGTCTCCATTGTTGTATGTTATCGATAATTGGTTTTCATTTAATATCACCTTGGAGACTTTTCCTGCAGAAATGTCTGCAGCCAACTGGTTTATTGGCACTGCATTGCTTTCCAAGTTTTGTTGGTTAAAATTAAAATATACCATCGCAATGATTGCTATAAATAGCATCAGGTAAATGATATATGACTGATTACGTGAATTCACCTATACCTCCAAATATTGCGCAAATTTTCTAAGCGCAATTTGACATTATACCAATAATGGATAAACAAAAACAGTATGTAGAGGGATTATTTATACGATTCTAATAATTGCCAAAAATTTGACTTATTCTCCAATTACAAGATTCTTAGGAACATCATGACACAAACCGCAACCAATTTTTGGCTCTTTGACTTCTTTATGTGCTTTTGTACAATAAGCACTTACAAAAACCTTTTTCTTAAATAGCGGGAATGACTTTTTTATGTCAGCGTTTAAAATCATATTTGGGCAGCTGTTGGCTATTACTATATCCGGAACAGGGCAGGAGTAACAATATTTAGGTTGCCATTTTTTTGGTTGATTTGGTTTATCAATCAACCGGCATTCTTCAATTTGCCTTCCACGATGATAATCACCATAAAAATACGGGCATTCTCTACCGGATGGTGTTCTCATGAGCTTGTTATTCCATTGTCATGCAGCAAATTTTGATTAACCTTTCTATATTTACTATTATACGCGGGTGACGTAAGAACCAGTACGTGTATCAACCCTGATGGTATCGCCTTCAGCAACAAAGTTTGGTACTTGGACTTTTAATCCTGTTTCTGTTGTTACCTGTTTGGTAACCCCAGTGGCTGTGTTTCCTTTTGCAGATGCTTCGGCGCTTTCAACTTTCAGATCCACACTGGTGGGTAGTTCGATATCCAGTGGCTCATCGCCAAAGTATGTTAGTTTTACTTCCATGCTTTCCTTGAGAAACCCGGCGTAATCACCAACTAATTCGCCTGGTACGGCAGGTTGTTCAAAGGTGTCCAAATCCATGAAGTAATAAAAATTGTCGTCGTGATAAAGATACTGAACATTGTGATAGTCAAGGCGAATATCTTGAACACGATCGCTGGAGATAAAGGTCATCTCTAAAGTTGTCCCTTTACGTAAGTTCCGCGCTTTAATCCGAATTGTTGCAGAACCTCGACCTGGTTTGTTGTGAGCATATTCAAGCACCTTGTAAAGGTCGCTATCTAACTGAAAAGTAACTCCTTTGCGGAGTTCGTTAACATCGATCATTTTGTAATACCTCTTTCCATAAGTCTTTCGTTTAATTAACAGGCAGATTATATATCAGGCTCAAATCTAAGGCAAGTAACTCATTCAGAACTGCAGTGTTATTACAAGCAGAAATTGCTTACAAGGCATTATAATTTATCAATTATCAATTCATTTAAAGGAATAAATTAATGATTCAAGTTAAGCAGGTCAATGTCAATTCAAGAATTGAAAGAGAACGATTCATAAATCTCCCTTTTGAACTCTATCATAATTGCGCTCAGTGGGTGCCGCCTTTTAAATCTGACATTCATATGATGATGAACGCGAAAAAACATCCTTATTATGAACACTCTACTGCCGATTTCTTTGTCGCTGAAAAAGAAGGAAAAGTAGTCGGCCGAATTGCCGCCTTAATCAATAAGCCTTTCAATAATTACCACAAGACAACGGATGCAGAATTCTATTTATTTGAATCAATCGAAGATCAAGAAGTAGCCAATGTTTTGTTCGAGAAGGTAACGCAATGGGCAAAAGAACGAGGTATGAATAAGCTGGTTGGCCCTAAAGGTTTTGGCCCATTAGATGGTTATGGGATTCAAATTGAGGGATTTGAACATCGTCAAATGATGAACATGATGAACTATAACTACCCATACTATCGTAATTTAGTTGAAAACCTAGGTTTTACCAAAGTAGTAGACTTCGTTTCCAGTTACGTAGTTCCGAATAAATTCATTTTGCCTGAAAAGGTGCAAAAAGCTTCGGAGATAGCCAAAAAGCGTGGGACTTTTAAGGTGATGTCGTTTAAAAATAAGGCTCATCTAAAACAGTGGGCACCAAAGATTGGTGAAGCTTACAACAAAGCCTTTGTGAATAATTGGGAGTATTATCCCTTATCCAAACGGGAAGTTGATTTTGTTGTGAAAAACGTCATCACAATTGTACATCCGCATCTATTAAAAGTCATTTTGAAAGAAGGCGAGATTGTTGGCTTTACCTTCCCATTTCCTGATGTTTCAAAAGCCATGCAAAAGAATAAAGGCAATCTTGGCTTATTTGATTTAGTGCGGTTACTTCGTGAAATAAAAAGCACGGATTGGATATCATTTAACGGGGTGGGTATCTTGCCTGAATATCAAGGATTAGGCGGAAATGCGATAATTTATTCTGAGTTACAGAAATCTATGTCCAATAGTAGCCAATTCAAGCATTCAGAACTAACTCAGGTTGCTGAAACCGCTGAACAAATGCGCAAGGACCTGGAGAATTTAGGTGTCCGGTTCTACAAGAATCATCGTGTATATCAAAAAGATATCTAGCAAATTAGAGTGATAAGGGAGAAAACCCGTAACCCTCAAGGTTTTTGTTATTAACTCTTTTGCTTAAGCCAATTTAGCATTATTTCCTGTTATATTTGTTATAAAGACGAACCCACCATCATGGCAATATGGTGGGTTTTTTATATTTTGATTAAAGTGTTGTAAGGTAATTTAGATGTTTTTTTTGTATTAATTCAATAGAATGTAGTTTGCTAATTCATAACCATTTAGTGAAC
>Ga0209723_1003226_pt1 | contig 20027 bp, 18 predicted proteins | sample BiotimSIPDNA_2_FD_185750 | JGI IMG/M metagenome (GOLD analysis project Ga0209723, IMG submission 185750) | Anaerobic biogas reactor microbial communites from Washington, USA - Biogas_R2 time_0 SIP DNA (SPAdes) (version 2) | ecosystem: Engineered > Bioreactor > Anaerobic > Unclassified | place... | reverse complement strand
CCAATGATTGGTGGCGATGAATAGAATCCCCAGGCAGATGGGCAGGATGTAGATCATAATAGAAGCCACTTCTGACATGGTGGTGTTCACCGTTTGGGCGGTGTCAGCGGCCTGGCCTTTCATAAGCGCTCCGGGGAAGGCTTCCCGGATAAGCGGCACCGTATGGCTCTGGGCCTCCTCAGCCACCACCACCTGGAACAGGGGTCCCTCCTGGTAGAAGGAATCACGGATGGAATCCGGAATAACTTCCAAAGGCTTTATAATTCCAGATTGGGCATCATCCATCCATAGCACCTGTTCAACGCCAGGGATGGCCGCAAGTTGCTCCTTGGCCGCACGGACTTCACTAATGCCAAGTCCGGGCAAGTAAACCTGGAGGTTGGGAGTCCGGCCAGCCACCAGGTTCAGGGCCCGGGTACTGGGCGCATCTTTTGGCAGATAGCCCGCCAGGTCGTAGTTGACCGCCACTGCCTGCGTCAAAAATACGCTGATGGCGCAAACAATCAGCGCTGCAATCAGTATTCCCCTTCTGTGGCGGATAACCACACTGCTGAACTTCCGCATCCGCGCTCCTTTCCATACGGCTTTCAATGTGTTTGCTATCATAGCGCATCCCCGCCAAAAGCGGATACCGATTTTCCGATACTTCGTTTTTTGATGGACACTATGCCCAAAATTGTCCCAGCATGCCCTTTTGTGAAGTATTCGTGAAACAAGCTGTCATCCTTTTGCAATCAAGCCCCCGCAGTGGTATGATATCCACGCTTCGGCGGGCAGCGCCGGGTGAGCATGTGTGAAGTGGAGAACAGCATTGCCAGATGTGAGCCAAGCGGTGATTCTTATCCCGTCCCTGCACCCGGATGATAAGCTGGGAAAATATGTGAGCGCTCTTGTCAAGAGCGGATTTGAGCATATCGTGGTGGTGAATGATGGCTCCGGACCGGACTACGCGCCTTTTTTTGAGGCGCTCAAAGCCCTTCCCCAGTGTGATGTTCTGGGATATGAGGTCAACCGGGGCAAGGGATACGCCTTGAAGCACGGGATGAATCATATCATGGCCGCTTATCCTGACGCACCCGGCATCATCACCGCCGACTCAGACGGGCAGCACACTGTGGATGACTGCCTGAAGGTGGGGGCGGCCATGCTGGATAATCCGGAACAGTTAGCGCTGGGCACCCGGGACTTTTCCCAAAGCGATGTGCCGGCGAAGAGCCGCATGGGGAACCGGCTCACCACATTCTTTTTTGCTCTCCTGTATGGCCACTGGCTGCCGGACACACAGACGGGCCTCCGGGGCATCAGCCGGGAACTAATGCCAAGGATCACCAAAGTCCCGGGCGACCGCTTTGAGTATGAGATGAACATGCTGGTCTACTGCGCCGGCTGGCACATCGGCTTTAACAAGGTAACCATCAGCACCATTTACCTGGAGGAGAACCAAAGTTCCCACTTCCGCCCGTTCCAGGACTCGGTGCGCATCTATGCGCAGCTGTTCCGAAACTTTTTCAAGTTCGCCTCCAACAGCCTGATTTCAACCCTGCTGGACCTGGGGCTGTTCACGCTGCTTGACAAGTGGCTGCTGGGCGCTCTTTTCCCGGTTCTGGCAGGGGGGCGCAGCTACTACCAGGTGCTGGCGGCAACCGCCATAGCCAGAGCCTGCTCGGCAATGTTCAACTACAAGGTCAACAAACAGTTCGTTTTCCGCGCAAGCAAAAGCCGGGGTTCGCTCTTTCGCTACACGGTTTTGGTTATGGCGGTCATGCTGGCCTCAGCCACCCTGGTCAACGCGCTCAGCCTCTGGCTTGGTATGGGGCGCACCCTGGTAAAAATCATCGTTGATACAATGCTGTTCTTTATAAACTATCGCGTGCAGAAATCCTGGGTCTTCAAACGCCCTGCTGAAAGGAACCAATGAGATGTCAACAAAAACACGCAACACGCTGATCATACTAACCCTGGTGATGGCCCTTGCACTGCCTTTTTGGGTCCCCTCCGGGGCTCTGCTTGACCATGAGGCTGCCCGGCTGGATGAGGAACTCTGGCAGGAAGAAGAGGGCGATGACGAAGTGGCCGCATGGCTGATGAACTGGCTGATCCCCTCCGCTTCTGCCCAGGAGGACACGGCGCTTCCCATTGATTTCAGCCCCGGACCAGCGCCCGATCCGGCCGGATTCACCGACACCTCCTATGAGGATGACAGCATCGTGGTACGTCTGGAAACCATCCAGCAGGAGGGTGTGGTCTGGCGGTTAGCCAGGGTGGACATCACTCATCCCAGCCAGCTGCGCACGGCTGCCGCGGGCTCCCTCACCTCCCGGCGCACCAAACTGATTTCCACCATGGCCAGGGAGCAGAACGCCGTGATCGCTATCAACGCCAACTATTTTGCCGATCAGCCGGATAAAAAGAGCTTTGAATACCGCATGGGCGAAAGAGTCCGCGCCAAGTACAACCGGATCAAGGACCTGCTGATCACCGATGAAAACGGGGATTTCCACCTCTTTGTCCGCTCTGACAAGAGCGAGGTACAGGCCTTTCTGAACGCGGGGCACACCATCGTCAACGCCTTCACCTTCGGCCCGGCACTGGTCAAGGACGGGATGCTGTTGACATTGGACGAAAAGTACGGATACAACCCCCACGGAGATGAACCGCGCATGGCCATCGGCCAGGTCGCCCCCCTCTCCTATGTCCTGGTGCTGGCGGAGGGCCGCAGCGCCGAATCAAAGGGCGTAACCCATACGGAGCTTGCCAATTTCATGTTTGACCTGGGCTGCATGCAGGCGTTTAACCTGGACGGCGGCAACTCAGCCACCATGGTCTTCAACGGCGGTTACTATCAGAGCAACCGCTCCGCCTCCAACGAACGCACCCAAAGCGACCTGATCTACTTCGCCACCACCCAGGGGCAGAGGTAACACCATGTATCCTGACGCGATGGCTTTTCCCTTCCTTGGCATGGAAATCTACGCCTATGGCTTATGCCTTCTGGCGGGAGTTCTCCTGGGGCTGGGCACCCTGTACCAACTGTCCCGCAAGCGCGGTCTGATGCCGGCAGCTGTTTTGTCGGGTTTCCTGTCACTGCCCCTGGGGCTCCTCCTGTCGCGCCTTTTGTATGTTGCGGGCGATCCCATCTTCAGCCCCTATCTGTCTTTTACCAATTTCTTGAACCTGCGCACCGGCGGATTTGCCATGTACGGCGCCCTGTCGGGTGCCGTCCTTGGAGCGCTGTTATCAGCGCGCTTGGCCGGCGTTAAGGCGTCCCGGGTCCTGGACATGCTGGCGCCTGCCCTCACGGCGTTCCTGATACCGGCGCGCCTGGGAGAGGGCTTCACCATCCTTGGGATAAGCCGTCCGCTGACGACCCCCTGGATCGCAGGCAGCTTCCTGGCTCGCCAGGATCCTTATGAAGCCTACCTGCGCACCTATTTGCTTGAAGCAATTCTGGCACTGGTGCTCCTCATCATCCTGCTGCTTGCCCTCAAGCACAGAGGCCGGCCCGGCAATGTGTTCCTCCTGGCCTGCCTGCTCTATGGCATCAGCCAGACGCTGATGGAGAGCCTGCGCTTTGACGGGCACCTGCGCTTCAGCTTTGTTGGCGTTCAGCAGGTGCTCTCTGCCGTGCTGTTTTCCGCTGCCCTCATCGTGCTGGCGGTGCGCGCGTTGAAAAACCCGGGGGGAAAGGCTTTGCCCGTCGTGACCCTTGCGCTGTTGCCCCTGGTTATCGCGGGAGCCATCGCAGTTGAATTCATGATTGACCGGTCCCCTATGGGCAAACTGCCGGCTTATGGGCTCTACCTGCTGCTGCTCGCCATACCTGCAGGCCTGGGTATGCTATTGTTCAGGCGGGAGGCCGCACGATGACAAGGGAGCAGATGGAGCGGATCAATGCTCTGGCCCGCAAGAAGAAGGCTGAAGGCCTCACAGAGGAAGAAGCCCTGGAACAGCGTTCCCTGCGCCAGCAATATATCGGGGAGATGCGTGCGAACCTCCTGGAGCAGCTGGGATATATCTACATCGAGAACGAGGACGGGCAGTATGAGAAACTTCGGAAAAAAGATTAGGGCGGCGGGCTGCGCGGCCCTGCTGTTTGCTGCAATGCTGCTGGCCTCGGCCCCCGCCGGGGCGGAGGTGCAGACGCTTTATACCGCCAAAATATCCACCCATTTCCCCAACAGCACCACCAATGTGTACAGCCACCCAGACCTGGAGAGCAAGGTGCTTGCCAACTACAAGCCCGGCCGCGCCATTGAGGTGGTGGAGGTTTTGCCAAACTTCGTGGGCATCAAGCTTTCCGGAAAGATTGGCTATGTCCTCCGCCACCGCATCATGGATCCGGTGGCCCTGGATAAAGCCAGCACGCCGCGTTTTGGCACAGCCCTGAACCTGTGGTTTGCCACACTGAGCCAGGAGACCCATGTTAAGGCGGCGCCTGAGAGCGCCAGCGAAACGCTCATCACCCTTCAGGCAGGCGCCCAGCTGGGCTTCCTTGATGTGACAAATGGGTGGGCCAGGCTGATTTTCAAACGCCAATATGGCTATGTGGACACGCGGGAACTGGATGCGCTTGAGATGGTCGCTCCTGTTGAATCCAATGGATCCCCGGAGGTGCCCATTGCTGTCTATAACTCCTTCTACAATATTTCCGACAGCGAAAATAACCTTAACCGCATCAATAACCTGGCTGTGGGCGGCCAGCGCATGTCAAAGGTGCTTGCGCCAGGACAAACCCTTGACTTCAACGGCGAAGTGGGCCCCTTCCGAGCCAGCAACGGCTATAAACCCGCCGGCGCCCTGGTAGATGGAGAAATGGTTTTTGATGTCTATGGCGGCGGTTCCTGCCAGGTTTCAAGCACGCTGTACAATGCGGTGCTTCAGCTGACGGGTTTGACAGTGCTGCGCCGGGCGCCTCACGGCGCCAATGGCATCGCCTACCTGCCCCACGGGGTGGATGCCTCCTCCGGCGGCCTCAATTTTGTGTTCCGAAATGACTACCCCTTCCCTGTGCGCATCTATGCTCATGTTCAGGACGGATCCCTCTTTGTCGCCTTTTATAAGGAATCTGTATGAAAAAACCAGCCTTTGCCCTGGCAGCCCTCCTGCTCCTGGTGACCTTGCTCCAGCCGGCGGCGGGGCAGGAGCTGGATATGGCAGGGGTCAAGTACACCGCCAAGCTACGGGACGCCGGCGCTTTATTAACAGCGCCTGACACCGATGCCCCGTCCCTGGGCTTAATCAGCGCCGGCACCCGCGTCCATATCCTTGAGGTGGCGCCCGACTGGCTGAAGATACGCACGCAAAAAGGGCAGGAAGGTTACATACGCCGGGGCAGGCTGGCGGAGACCACTGCCCGGCCTGTCAATCCGGCTTTGGAACCGGCCTATGCTGCCGTTCCCTGTGCCTATCTGGGATGGGTCAAGGGTGAAGCCCCGGTTTTGGCCGCTCCTGAGGCGGGTGCAAAAATGCTGGTAACACTGTATGACGGCGCCAGGGTCGCCTTGATTGATGTGACCAGTGGCTGGGCCAGGCTGATTTACCACCGGCAGTACGCTTACATGGATACCAGGCAGCTGAAAGAACTGCTGCCCATGGGAGAGCATATGGCAGGGATGGACCGGGATATTCCCCTGGCCGCCTACACCTCTTTTTATAAACTGGGGGATGATGGCAGCAACCTGAGCCGCATCAGGAATCTGCGTGTGGCCTGCCAGCGGTTCGGGCTGTATATCCTTCAGCCTGGCGACAAGCTCGATTTCAATGCCCACATTGGCCCCTACAATCGCCGCTCGGGCTATGAGCCCGCCAACGTGATTGTAGCCGGGGAGATCGCACAGGGCTATGGCGGAGGCACCTGCCAGGTTTCGAGCACGCTGTACAACACGATTTTGCAGCTGCCTGAGATCGGCATCCTCCACCGCCGGGCCCATGGCCCTTCCGGCGCCTCCTACCTGCCTCACGGCGCGGATGCTGCAGTGGGTACGGAAACGCAGAACTTCATCATCCAGAACCGCTTTCCCTACCCCGTACGCATCGACGGTTCCGTTCAGGATGGCGCGCTGACCATCGCCCTTTACCGGGCAGACTAAGCAAAAAAGCGCACTGTGCGCCGTTTAGTCAAGCGTTTGGTGGGCTTCCCTTACCAATGTTGTGATGTCGCCGTCCGTCAGCTGTTCCCATGCCCCGGGCCGGATGTCCGCCAAAAACTCAATATTGCCCTTAGGCCCGGTGATGGGTGAAAAACTCAGGCCTACCACAGCCCAGCGCTGGCTCAGGCAGAAATCCCGGATTTCCTCAAGCACCCTGATGTGGGTGCCTTTTTCACGCACCACGCCGTGTTTGCCAACTTGTCCCCTGCCGGCCTCGAACTGGGGTTTTACCAGGCTCACCACCCGCCCTTTTTCACCCAGGATGGCAAATATGGCAGGCAAAATCAGCCTGACGGAAATGAAGGACACATCCATCACCGCCAACCCCGGTTTTTCCGGAAAATGCTCAGGAGTGAGCAGCCTGGCGTTGGTGCGTTCCATCGCGGTGACCCGTTTGTCCCGCCTTAAGCGCCAGTCCAGCTGCCCATAGCCCACATCGACAGCATACACATGTCGGGCGCCAGCGCGCAAAAGCACATCCGTAAAACCACCGGTGGCTGCGCCCACATCCATACAGACCAAATCTTCCGCGACCACACCAAAGACATCCATGGCCTTCTCCAGCTTGTAGCCGCCCCGGCTGGCGTAGGCGTTATCGTCCCCCCTTAGGATCAGCGCATCGTCATCGCTCACCTGCTGGGAGGCCTTGTTCACCCTTACCTCGCTGATATAAACGCGCCCTGACAGAATCAGGGCCTGAGCCTTTTCCCGGCTTTCCGCCATACCCCTGGCCAGAAGTGCCTGGTCAGCCCGCTGTTTCATGACGCTCCGGCCAAAGGCGCACCAGGCGCTGATAGATGCTCTGGGCGTCCAGCCCGCAATGGCGCAGCAGCTCCTCATGGCTGCCCTGCGGTACAAAGGCATCCGGCAGGGCGAAGAGAAGGTCCGGCTGCATAAGTCCATGCATCAGGCAGTACTCAGTCACTGCGCTCCCCAGGCCGCCCGCCAGCGCCTGCTCTTCCAGGATCACATAGGGATTGCCGCTCTTAGCCAGCTCCTTAATCATTGCTCCGTCCAGCGGCTTAATGCTGGAGGCATTCACCACCTGGGCCTTTATTCCCTGAGCCAAAAGCTTCTCCCGCACCAAAATGGCTTCCCTTACCATGGGGCCGACGGCCACCAGGCTTAGGCTGTTCCCAGGCATCAGGCGCTCCCAGCGCCCCGGGGAAAACCCCAGGCAGGGCAGTTCTCCCATCCCTGCGCTCTCCCCCCGGGGATAGCGGATAAACACCGGCCCCGGGTGCCCCTGGGCAAAACGGACCATGGCTTCCAGCTCCTCAATGCTGCGGGGGTAAAGGAGCGTGAGTTCCGGCACATGCCTTAAGTAGCTTGTGCCAAACACCCCGTGGTGGGTCGGCCCATCCTCACCGCCCAGGGCGGCGCGATCCATCAGCACGGTCACCGGCAGGCGCTGCAGGCAGATATCCACCACCACCTGGTCATAGGCACGCTGGAGGAATGTGTCATAAATAGCCACAAAAGGCTTCATACCGCCCTTTGCCAAACCTGCTGCCAGTACCATGGCATGGGGCTCGGCAATGCCCACATCAAAAAGCCTTTCAGGATAAGATTTCTGGAAGGCCTCAAGCCCTGTAGCGCTGGTCATGGCGGCGGTCACTGCCACGATGCGCGGGTCAGACAAGGCCAGTTCGGTCAGCAGGTTTCCCGCCGCCTTGCCAAAAGAGCGGGCGGCCGTATGCCGTATGGGCTGGTCATCCGCCGGATTAAAGGGGGTGACCCCATGCTTGGCCCAGGGCGCTTCCTCCGCCGGAGCGTAGCCCCTGCCTTTCTGGGTAACCACATGGATCAGGACGGGACGCTTCAGGTTTCCAGCCCGGCGCAGCACTTTTTCAAGGTATCGTTCATCGTGCCCATCCAGCGGCCCCAGATACTGAAATCCCAGGGTGTCAAAATACCGGTCCCTGATGAGGAAATTCCGAAGCGATCCCTTGACGTTCTGTAAAAAACGCAGGAGGGGCTTCCCGATCACAGGAACATGGGGCAGGGCGCTTGTCAGTGACTTCTTGATGTCCATCCAGGCACGGCTGGAGCGCATAAAGGTGAGGTAGTTGCTGACAGCTCCCACATTGGGGGAGATGGACATCTGGTTATCATTAAGGATCACAATGAGCTGGGTTTTCCGGTTCCCGGCGTCATTGAGCGCCTCATAGCACAAGCCCCCGGTCAGCGCCCCGTCCCCTACCACGGCAATGACCCGGTGATTTTCTTTTTTCAGGTCCCGCGCCCGGGCCAAGCCCAGGGCGGCTGAGATGGCGGTGGAGGCATGCCCCGTCTCATAGGCGTCGTGCTGGCTTTCCTCGCACTTGGGAAAGCCGGCCAGGCCCTGGTAGCAGCGCAGGCCCGCCATCCCCCTGTCACGGCCGGTGAGCATCTTGTGAGCATAGCACTGGTGTCCCACATCAAAAACAATTTTATCCCACGGGCTGTCAAACACCCGGTGCAGGGCGATGGTAAGCTCCACCACGCCCAGATTGCTGGCCAGATGCCCTCCGTTATGTGATACAGCATCCAGGATCCGGCCGCGCAGCGTTTCTGCCAGCGCCTCCAGCTCATTCCGGTCCATGCGTTTCAATTCAGAAAGGGATGGAATCCCCGTTTCGGTCATGTTGCCCTCCGGCGGATTAGTTGTTTTATCAGTATACCATATCCGGATGAAAACCGTGGTATGATGGTGCAATGACAGGAGGGAGGCAAGCAAATGGCAAGGCCCTTAATCGCAATTCCATCTGGTGATCCCGCCGGGGTAGGTCCGGAAATCGTCCTGGGCGCACTGAATGACAAAGCCCTTCACAAAAGTGCCCGAATGCTTGTGATAGGCGATGTGGGAGTGCTGCAGCGTGCTCTTGGCTACCCCAACGCACCGGCGCTTTCGCTTCACCGGGTCACTTCAGCTGACGAGGGGGATTACCGGCCTGGCATCCTGAATGTCCTGGCCCTTGATCAAATGGGCTCCGGTGATTTCATTCCCGGGCAAGTGGATGCCCAATGCGGAAAGGCGGCCTTTGCCTATATCCAAAAAGCCATTCAACTGGCCCTGGCCGGGGAAGCGGATGCCATCGCTACCCCGCCTGTCAACAAGGAATCCCTTAGGGCAGGCGGCATCCCCTATATCGGCCACACAGAGATTTTCGCCTCCCTGACTGGGACCCCAGATCCCCTCACCCTCTTTGAAGTCAGGGGCATGCGGGTGTTTTTCCTCTCCCGGCATGTGTCCTTAAGGCAGGCCTGTGACCTGGTGAAGCGGGAGCGCGTGATGGATTACGCGCGCCGGGCCTGGGTGGTGCTCAGGCAGCTGGGTGTTAAGGAGGGCGTGATGGCCGTGGCGGGCCTAAACCCCCACTGCGGGGAAAACGGGCTGTTTGGCGATGAGGAAACGCGTGAGGTAGCCCCTGCTGTCAAGGCACTTCAGGCGGAGGGGCTTCATGTAGAGGGCCCGATCGGTGCTGACAGTGTGTTCGCCCAGGCACTGGAAGGGAAGTTCAACAGCGTGCTGAGCTTATACCACGATCAGGGCCACATTGCCACAAAAACTGTGGATTTCATGCGCACCGTGTCCATCACCGCCGGGATGCCCATCCTGCGCACCTCGGTTGACCACGGAACCGCCTTTGATATCGCGGGAAAGGGAATTGCCAGCCCGCTGAGCATGACAGAAGCCATCCGGGTGGCGGTGAAGTACGCCCCCTTCTATAGAAATGAGGGAGAAATATGACAGGCACTGTTTATCTTAAGCCGGCCAGGGAAGCCCGGGTTTTGTCCGGGCATCCCTGGATATTTTCCAGCGACATCGACCGTGCCCAGCGCGGGGTGACTCCAGGCGATGTGGTGCGGGTACAGGCCGCCCGGGGACGTTTCCTTGGCCATGCGGCATACAATCCGAACTCCCAGATCACACTGCGGATGTTGAATTATGATGAGGGTAAAATTGATAGCGCTTTCATCAAAAAAAGGGTGCGGGAGGCCATTGGCTACCGCCGCCAGGTGGCAGACACTGACTGCTGCCGCCTGATCTTTGCGGAGAGCGACGGTCTGCCGGCGGTCATCGCGGATACCTTCGCCGGCGTTATCAGCCTGCAGATCCTTTCCCTGGGTATGGCCCGCTTTGAAAAGGATATCGTGGAAGCCCTGGTGGAGGAACTCGCTCCCCGTGGCGTCTGGGAAAGAAATGATGTGCCCATCAGGGAACTTGAGGGCATGATGCAGTCTACAGGACTTCTCTGGGGGGATGTTCCGGACGAGGTTGAGATCAGCGAGAACGGGCTGAAAATGATGGTGAACGTGAAACAGGGGCAGAAAACCGGCCACTTCCTGGACCAGAAAGAAAACCGGGCGGCCATAGCACCTTTCTGCCCAGGTGCCAGGGTTCTTGATATCTGCACCCACACGGGCGGATTCGCATTGCACGCGGCGATGTATGGCGCCAGTGAAGTAATCGGGGTGGATCTTTCCGAACATGCCCTTGCGGGCGCGCGGAACAATGCCAAACGCAACGGGTTCACAAACGCCAACTTTGTCCAGGCCAACGCATTCGATTTCCTCAGGGCGCAGTCAGACGCTGGAAATCGCTACGACCTGATTATCCTGGATCCGCCCGCCTTTGCCAAGAACAAACCAAGCCTCCCCGGTGCTGCAAAAGGGTATAAGGAAATTAACCTTCGGGCACTGAAAATGCTCCAGCCTGGGGGTATCCTTGTCACCTGCTCCTGCTCCCAGGCGATGCTGCCGGAGCGCTTCCGCCAGGTGATTCTGGAGGCAGCCTATGACGCAGGCAAAGCCCTTCAGCAGGTGGAGTGGCGGGGACAGGGAAGGGACCATCCGGTGCTGGTCGCCGCGCCGGAAACGCATTACCTGAAGTGCGGGATATTCAGGGTGCTGCGCTAAAGTTATTTGCACAGCGCGCAGTTGATAAGCAGTTCCATAGGGGCAAACCGGCAATACAAAGCGACCAGGGCCAACGCAGTTCAGGGGATCAGCGTTGACAGGACTCCTTTCGTTTTCAAACCCCGGCTGTGCCCTTTGCTGGGGATCCGGAGATTGAAGGGAACCGGCACATCATCCCGCCGGGGCACAACTGGGCCGCCAGGGCGCCTGAATCAGCGCACGCTCCTTGTCCCCGTCAGCTTTCCTATGTATAATGTGATATAAATACAAGGCAGGGGAGCAAGCGGATGAGCGAAAACCTGGAGCGCGGAAATTTTATCTGGGACGCCATTGACCAGGATCTGGCAGAAGGCAAGTATGGGCGGGTGCGCACGCGTTTCCCGCCGGAGCCCAACGGCTACCTGCACATCGGCCACTGTAAGGCGCTGGTTACCGACTTTGGCACGGCGGAACACTATGGCGGCCTGTGTAATTTAAGATTTGACGACACAAACCCGGAAAAGGAAGAGAGCGAGTTTGTGGGCGGCATTATGGAGGACATCCGCTGGCTGGGTTTTGAATGGAACGGCGGGCTTTACTTCGCCAGCGACTATTACCAGCAGTGCTATGACATCGCCGAGGATTTCATCCGCCGGGGCTTGGCTTATGTGGATGAACTAAGCCAGGAGGAGATGCGGGAATATCGCGGCACCCTCACTCAGCCCGGCAAGGAATCCCCCTGGCGGGAGCGTCCCATGGCGGAAAGCCTGGATTTGTTCCGCCGCATGAAGGCCGGGGAGTTTCCTGAGGGGCGCTATGTCTTAAGGGCAAAAATCGACATGGCCTCCCCAAACATCAATATGCGCGACCCGGTGATGTACCGGATCCTCTACAAGGAGCATCACCGTACCGGAAGCACCTGGTGCATCTACCCCATGTATGATTACTCCCATCCCCTGGGAGACGCCATTGAGCATATCAGCCACAGCCTTTGTTCTCTGGAATATGAGGATCACCGGCCGCTGTATGACTGGGTGGTGGAGCAGGCCGGTTTCCGCGTTCCCCATGAGGACCCGGACGGCTTTAGAACCGTGGGACCCCGGCAGATTGAGTTTGCCAGGCTTAATATCACCCGAACCGTCATGTCCAAGCGCCACCTGAGAAGGCTGGTGGAAGAGGGTTATGTATCCGGCTGGGACGATCCCCGCATGCCCACCCTCATCGCTATGCGGCGCCGGGGCTATACGCCTGAAGCCATCCGGGATTTCATCAGCCGGGTAGGCCTGGCCAAAGCCGACAGCACGGTGGAATTCGCGCTGCTTGAGCACTGCGTCCGGGGTGATCTGGGCGCCAGGTCGCCCCGGGTGATGGCAGTTCTGGATCCACTCAAAGTAGTGCTCACCAATTGGGAAGAAGGCAGGACCGACACCCTGGAGATCGAGAACCATCCGGATCATCCGGAAATGGGTTTTCGCAGCCTGAAATTCTCCCGGGAACTGTACATTGAGCGGGAGGACTTCATGGAGGACCCGCCCCGCAAATTCTTCCGCCTGAAACCGGGCGGAGAGGTGCGCCTGAAAGGCGCCTACATCATCCGCTGTGATGAGGTCGTTAAAGATGATGACGGACACATCACACAGCTCAACTGCACGGTGGATATGGACAGCCGCTCAGGAAGCCCTGGGGCTGATCGCAAGGTCAAGGGAACCCTCCATTGGGTGAGTATGCCGGAAGCCGTGCCCCTGCGTGCCCGGTTGTATGAACCGCTTCTGGCGGAGAATGACGACGATAACGAGGAGGCCGGCCGGAAAGACTTCATCGCCCGCCTCAATCCGGACAGCCTGAAGGTGAAGCATGGCTGCGCTGAGCCCGTGGTGCTGACGGCAAGCGTGGGCGATACCTTCCAGTTTCTCAGGGTGGGCTATTTTTGCCTGGACCGTGACTCCACCCCCACCCTCCCGGTTTATAACCTGGTGGTCGGGCTCAAAGACAGCTACCGCCCCTGACAGGCATCAGATGAAAGGCAGGCCATGAACAAACCGATCCGAACACGATTTGCGCCCAGCCCCACGGGATTCCTGCACATGGGAAGCCTCAGGACGGCGCTGTACTGTTTTCTGTTCACAAGGAAGCACGGAGGCACCTTTATCCTGCGCATCGAGGACACCGACCAGGAGCGCCAGGTGCCCGGCGCCACAGAGGTCATCTATAATACCCTCAGGGATTGCGGCATCCGCTGGGACGAGGGGCCTGATGTGGGCGGCCCTGCCGCGCCCTATATCCAGTCCCAGCGCAAGGACAGCTACCTCCCTTATGCCAGGGAACTGGTGGAAAGCGGGCATGCCTACTACTGTTTCTGCACCAGGGAAGACCTGGCTCACAGGCGCAGGCAGGCGGAAGCGCTGGGAGAGACCTGGAAGTATGACAAGCACTGCCTGCATCTGGCAAAGGATGACATCCAGGCAAAGCTTGATGCCGGAACCCCTTATGTCATCAGGCAGAACACGCCTGCCACCGGGGAGAGCGGCTTTGATGACCTGGTGTACGGCCACATCGCCGCCCCCAACAACACCCTGGACGACATGGTGCTCATCAAGGCGGACGGCATGCCCACTTACAACTTCGCCAATGTCATAGATGACCACCTGATGGGCATCTCCCATGTGATCAGGGGCATGGAGTACCTCTCTTCCACCCCCAAGTACAACCTTCTTTACAAAGCGCTGGGCTGGGAAATCCCTCAGTATATCCACCTGCCCAATGTCATGCGGGACAGCCAGCACAAACTCTCAAAACGGGACGGCGATGCCTATTACAGCGACTTTATCCAAAAAGGCTACCTCACCGAAGCGCTCATCAATTACCTGGCCCTGGTGGGATGGAATCCCGGAGATGAGCGGGAATTTTTCACGATGGAGGAACTGGTGGAGGCCTTCAGCGTATCCGGGCTGTCCAAATCCCCCGCCATCTTTGACCTCAACAAGCTCACCTGGTTTAACGCTGAATATATCCGCCGCCTGCCCTTTGAGGATTACCTGGGCCGCGCCACCCCATGGTTCGAGCAGGTGCTTAAGGGAAAGGGAATCGATTACCGGAGGCTCTCTGAATTGATGCAGGGCCGTACCGAGGTGTTTGGCCGCATCCCGGACATGGTGCGTTTTCTGGCTGAGACACCGGATTTCGACAAGGAACTTTACCTGAACAAAAAGCAGAAGAGCACTGGGGAAAGCCTGTTGCCGGCACTCAAGCTGTCGCGCGATATCCTAAGCCCCCTCTCGCCCTGGGCAGAAGAGGTGCTGCATGATGCCCTGATGGCGGGCATCCAGGAAGCGGGAATGAAAAACGGCACAGTGCTCTGGCCTCTGAGGGTTGCTATCTCAGGCCAGGCCAGCACCCCCGGCGGTGCCATTGAAATTGCCGGGATTTTGGGTAAGGAAGAAACGCTGCGCCGGCTTGGCGCGGCGATAGAAGATTTGCAGAAGCAAGACGAAAGGAATGACCTATGAAATTCTCTGACATGCCCTACAGCCGCCCGGATTTTGAGGCCCAGTTTTCCCGGATGAAGGATTTGCTCAAGCAAATGGAGGAGGCTAAAAACGAGGAAGCTTTTCTGGACGCCATGCTCACCCTGGACCGCGAGGGCGGAGGGCTTCAGACGCAGGCAACCCTTGCCCACATCCGCCACACCATCAACACCAGGGATCCTTTCTATTCCGCCGAAAACGATGTGATGGACGAAAACCTGCCCCGTTTTGAGGAGATTCCTGCCGAAGCGGCGCGCATCACCCTATCCTCGCCTTACAAAGATGCGGTAGTCCAACAATACGGCCCGCACATGCTGGAGAAGATGGCAGTTCAGATGAAAGCTTTCTCCCCGGCGATCGTTGAGGATCTGGTGGAAGAGAGCAAACTGGCGACCGAGTACCAAAAGCTCATTGCCTCCGCCCAGATCGATTTTGAAGGGGAGAAACGCAACCTCTCGGGGCTTCTGCCCTTCATGCAGTCCACCGACAGGGATATGCGCCAGCGCGCTTTCACCGCCCATTGGGGCTGGCTGGCCGAGCGCAGCGGGGAGCTGGACAGCATCTATGACAAACTGGTCAAGGTGCGCCACCGCATTGGAAAGAAACTGGGTTTTGACAGCTTTATCCCGGTGGCGTACGCCCGTATGGGCCGTACAGACTGGGATATGGAGGACGCCCGGGCCTACCGCAAGCAGATCGTGGAGAGCGTGGTGCCTCTGGCCCAGAAGCTCTATCGCCAGCAGGCGAAGCGCATCGGCATTCCCGGGATGAAGGCCTATGACCTGCCCCTGGAATACCTCTCCGGCAATCCCCTGCCTCAGGGCGGAGAGGACTACCTGGTGGAAAAGGCCAGGGCGATGTACAAGGCGCTCTCCCCTGAGACCGATGAGTTCTTCAGCGTGATGACAGGCCAGGGCCTGATGGACCTCACCACCAAACCCGGCAAGGCCGGCGGCGGTTATATGACCTTTATCCGGGATTACAAGGTACCCTTTATCTTCAGCAACTTCAATGGTACCTCCGGGGATGTGGATGTGTTGACCCACGAAGCCGGCCATGCCTTCCAGGGCTATCTGCAGCGGGATGTATTCCCCAGCATGCTCAAAGACTACACCATGGAGGTGGCTGAAATCCACTCCATGTCCATGGAATTCTTCGCCCATCCGTGGATGGAGGGGTTCTTTGGCCCGGACACCGAGAAATACTTCCACAGCCATGTGGCGGACGGCATCAAGTTCCTCCCCTATGGCGCATCGGTGGACGCCTTCCAGGAGTGGGTCTACCTAAACCCGGACGCCACCCCCCAGGAGCGCAACAAGCAGTACCGGGAAATCGAAAAGGTCTACCTGCCTCATCTGGACTACTCCGGGTTCCCTTATCTTCAGGGCGGAGCGCGCTGGCAGAAGCAAAGCCACATCTACAGCATGCCCTTCTACTACCTGGACTATACCCTCTCCCAGGTCTGCGCCCACCAGTATTTCATCTGGAACATGAAAGATCCTCAGGCCGCCTGGCAGAGCTATCTTAACGCCTGCCGCCGTGCCGGGAGGATTCCCTTCACAGCGCTGCTAAAGGAATGCGGGTTGAATAACCCCTTTGAGCCAGGTACCATCGCCAGGATTACCCCGGAGCTGGAGGCTTACATGGATGGGCTGGACAAAAGCAAAATCCATTGAACCCCAGCGCACGTAGCTTGTTACAGCAAACCAGATCATGTATACTGCTTTAAGCGCATTATAGGAGGAAGGCATATGAAATCCATACCGATCAAACTCAGCTTCGCAGAAGAGGTCAAGACTTTTGTCAATGTAGCCAACCGCTACAGCTATGACATGGACTTGAGGGCAGGCCGCCATGTGGTGGACGCCAAGTCCATCCTGGGAATTTTCTCGCTGGATCTTTCCAAGCCTATCACCCTGGAGGTCTACGCAGACAATTGTGACGACCTGCTGGAAGAACTGAAACCGTTTGTAGTCTGAGCCTGTGGCTTGGCAAGAAGGCCGGGTCAGCCTGGGCTTCTTGTGCTTTGGCAGGACGGTGATGGCGCATGCCGGTTTTCCCAATGGCCTGAACCAGAGCCTTGAAACAGCCACAGGGGCTGTCTGGCACAATGGGGGCAAAATGCCCCTTTGCAGCATCAGGATTGATGGCCAGCCCGTGGGAGAATTCAGTTGCCGCATTGCAGGGAACCAGAGGGCACCTGGCTGGAAAACGGCGAATCCGGACTATTAAAACAAAGGCTATCGCCACCCGATGAACCGGATGGCTTTTGGCCGCCTTATTGACAATCCGGCGCAAAAGACGCAGGGTCCGACAGAGCGCCTTGAGCAGGGCGTCAACCTGACCAACACCCCCGCCCAGCATGGCTGCAAGACCTTTGGCGGCAGGCGTGCAGGCATTGGGGTGAACTGCCAGACGGATCATCAGGGCCAGCCCCAAAGCGCGTCCAATAATAAACCAACCCGGCAATCACACCGGGAAATGCGTAAGGAGGCTTTATGATAATCTGCGATACCCACGCGGATACGCTCTACCAAATCGCCTGTGGCAGCACGGATAAGCTGGATGTGACGATGGAGCGCCTGGAAAAGGGCGGTGTCAGCCTGCAGGTGCTGGCCATGTTCGTGGGGGAGGATGAAGATCCGGTCATAATCGAAAAGCGATTTGCGGACATGCTGGCAGCCTTCGAAGCGCTGATAGCCCAGGGCTGGCGGCAGGCTTTTGACCCCAGCGAGGCGGAAGCAGGCGTGGTCAGGACCATGCTGTCCATCGAGGGCTGTGAGGTGTTCGCCTCGGGCCTGCACACCATCGCCCCCTACCGGGAAAAAGGCGTGCGCATGGCAGCTGTTACCTGGAATTATGAAAACGCCCTGGGCATCCCCGCCTGTGTCAACGAAGACCAGGGGCTGAAGCCCTACGGGCTTCGCGCCGTCAAAGAGATGCAGCGCCTGGGCATCGCCGTGGATGTTTCACACCTGAACATCGCGGGATTCTATGACATCCTGAATAAAACCGACGCCCCGCCCCTGGCATCCCACTCCTGCTGCCGGGCGCTGCGTGACCACCCGCGCAACCTCACAGACGGCCAGCTCAGAGATCTGTTTCGTGCCGGCGGATTTGTGGGCCTCAATTTCTACCCCAGCTTCCTGGCAGATCCCGGCCAGCCCTGTGACATCAACACCCTCATTGACCACATCGATCACATGCACCAGCTGGGCGGTGCGGGCATGGTAGGTTTCGGAAGTGATTTTGACGGCATCCCCTCGAAGCCATCTGGCCTTGACAATCCCTCAGATTTTCCCGCCCTTATCCAGGGTTTAAGGAAGCGCGGTTATGGCGAAGAGCCCGTAACAAGCATCGCCGGCCAAGCGCTTATGGATTACTATAGACGCCTGCCCCAGGACCGTGTTTAAAGATGTAAAACCATTTTCAGGAAGGCCAAGGGGGCGTTCCCGCTGGTCGCAATCTACCCCTGCAACATACGCCTGGGCGGATTGCCATTCATAGCCAAGGCTCCTTTTCTCTCATCCGGCAGGGAACGAAGCAAGAGGGTTGGGCCCACCGGTACCCTTCTGTCACGGAACAGCGCTTATTATCGCCTTGAAACGCATATCCTGGGAGAGTGTTTTAACGGCGTACTGTCGGGCTGCACGCATAGCACCGGGCAGCGGAAGGGCTTCCAGGCCCTTTGTATCAGCCCAAATGCCCCCGGTATCGGGCGAGCCGTCCTTCGAATACCCTGCGTACAGCCGCATCTGCCATATCCGGTGGGTGAAGATGTGCCGGGCCTGGCCCACTTCCTCCAAATCATCCACATGAATTCCGTCCTTTTCCAACTTACGGTTAAGGGCTTTGGCATCACTCTCCCCCTCAATAAGCGGAAAGACATATAAGCCCTTCAGCAGCGCCTGCCGGCGCCTCACCAATAGCACTTTGCCGTCCCGAAAAATCACGCCCACGGCCACAGGCACTGACTTGGGGGGGGTTTTAGGGGAAAGGTTGGGAAGGCTTTCCGCCAGCCCCGCTTTTTCCCCCTGGCAGAAGGCAATGATCGGGCAGCGGGGGCAATCCGGTGTGCCGGGCAGGCAAATGGTGGCTCCCAGGTCCATGAGCGCCTGGTTCATGTCCCCGGGACGGTCTTTGGGCATCAGTTCCCTTCCCAAATCATAAAGCCGGCGTTTGACCGAGGGAACCGAGGGGTCCTCTTCCACCTGATATAACCTGCAGATGACACGGGTGAGGTTGCCGTCAATGGCGGGCACCGGCTCACCAAAAGCGATGCTGGCAATAGCCGCCGCGGTGTAAGGCCCCACACCGGGCAGGCGCTGCCAATCCTCAGCCGTCTGCGGCAGGCGGCCCTGGCGCTCTTCAACGATAGATTTGGCGGCCTTGTGCAGGTTACGCGCACGGCTGTAATAGCCCAGCCCTTCCCAGGCCTTGAGCACAGCCTGCTCCTGCGCTTGCGCCAGCGCGTCCACAGTGGGAAATTGACGGGTGAAGCGCGAATAGTATCCGCTGACAGTCGTGGTCTGTGTCTGTTGAAGCATGATCTCTGACACCCAAACCAGATAAGGATCCTCCACCCCCCTGAAGGGAAAGTCCCGCCTGTTCCGGTCATACCAATCCAGAAGTGCTTTCGTAATGCCCATGCCATCCTCCCCATGCCCGGTAATTATAGCATATCCCAAAGATCAGCCTCCACACGGGTATAATGACCTGGGTTGAGGTGCGCAAAAAACACGCCTCAGCACAACAGTGAGAATTTTTGTGAAAAAGGGCTTGCAAGTTGGAAGAAGTTGGGGTATATTATCAGCAGGTTTAGCACTCACCCTGCGAGAGTGCTAACAATACCAAGAATCTATTGAGGAGGATACTATGAACGTAAAACCCTTGGGTGACCGTGTAGTCATCAAGAATGTGGAGTCGGAAGAGACCACCAAAAGCGGCATTATTCTAACCGGCGCCGCCAAGGAAAAACCCCAGATGGCAGAGGTCATCTCCGTGGGACCAGGCGGGAATGTGGATGGCAAGGAAATCACCATGCACGTCAAGGCCGGTGAAAGGGTCATCTACTCCAAGTACGCGGGCACTGAGGTCAAGATCGACGGGCAGGAACTCATCATTGTGCGCCAGTCCGACATCCTGGCCATCGTAGAATAAGCGAAATATCATCATTTGAAGGAGAGATAAATAATGGCAAAGCAAATTAAATTTGGCGATGACGCGCGCCATGCCCTGGAAAGGGGCCTGAACACCCTGGCGGATACCGTCAAGATCACCCTGGGCCCCAAGGGCCGCAACGTGGTGCTGGACAAGAAGTACGGCGCTCCCACCATCACCAACGACGGCGTCACCATCGCCAAGGAAATTGAACTGGACGATCCCTTTGAGAACATGGGCGCCCAGCTCATCAAGGAAGTTGCCACCAAGACCAACGATGTTGCCGGCGACGGCACCACCACCGCCACCCTCC
>Ga0209723_1003224_pt1 | contig 20033 bp, 19 predicted proteins | sample BiotimSIPDNA_2_FD_185750 | JGI IMG/M metagenome (GOLD analysis project Ga0209723, IMG submission 185750) | Anaerobic biogas reactor microbial communites from Washington, USA - Biogas_R2 time_0 SIP DNA (SPAdes) (version 2) | ecosystem: Engineered > Bioreactor > Anaerobic > Unclassified | place... | reverse complement strand
GGGGTTCTTACGATTCTAAAGCCGCTGCCGGAACCTTGGCCGTCTGGCGAGCAGGGGCCACGGCTTGCTGATCGCATGGCTGCGGCTGAGCTATCCCAAGCGCCGTCACGTGTAACCTTGCGATAGACTTTTCGTGACACCCATGCTGAACCATCTCTTGGAGCGCCCTTATAATTATCATGCCAGGAGTCCTCGACCCACTCTAAGACGTTGCCGGCCATGTCACACAAGCCTTGAGCGGTGTTACCATCTGGCCGGCTACAAACTGGCATTGTTCCATCATGGCCACAATCCTCCATCACAGCATGTAAACAGGTTGGTTTTTTGTTGCCCCAAGGATACTCCTGCTTACGCCCACCACTACGCGCTGCATACTCCCACTCAGCCTCACTCGGCAGCCGACCTCCAGCCCACTTTGCGAAGGCTTGGGCTTGTTTCCAATCAACACAATTCACAGGGTGATTCCCACGATCTGGAGCATTCAAATTGCAGTATTCTGAATCGTCACCAGGAGGTGTGCAAGCTCCCGCTTCAAGACAAGCCTTATACTGACTAACCGTCACCTCAGTCTTAGTCATCTCGAAGGTGGGCATCGTCACTTTATGAACAGGCTTTTCCTCCGCTATGACATTCGACCCCATCTTAAAAGTACCACCTGGAATTCGCACCCAAACAAGCTCGGCCGGAGAATGATCCAGCCCAGTTGCTGACTTTTCCCCTTCATTCATTTCTTCAGACTGAGCCAAGGAAGGTCCAGCAGGCAAGATAACTAGGGGTAAACAGACGGCAAACAGCCGCACAACACGAGTCATGTGGATTTCCAGCATTTAAAAACTCCGCGTAAGGATGCGAGCATGCTAGCACACTGGCGGCTTAGCAGGGGCATTTGAACTCTCTTAGGGTAAAAAAATGGCGATGTTCCGTTCTCACTTGTTGAAGTATCCTCCATCACTACGGCACCGAATCCATCTTGGTAAGGATTAGCGTTGTAGTTCATTGAAGTTAGAGCCAGGATCCAAGTAAACGCACACGCTCGGCCGTCGTGAAACCACTACGATGGGGTCCTGCCCCTGTTGACATTCTTCCTTTCTGCTGTAACTTCGATTCGGATCGTTTCTGGAGGTTTGGTTTAGATGTGGTCGATTTTGGCTGGGGCGTTGCTGATCTTCTTCATGCGTGTTTGTGATGTTACTTTGGGGACCTTTCGCCAGATAATGGCGGTGCAGGGGCGTGCGTATCTGGCTGCAGCCACTGGTTTTTTTGAGCTTGTCATCTTTATTCTTGCTATCAGTAAAACAATCCTTTCCATTAATGAAAGTCCTGCTTACGTGATTGCCTATGCAGGAGGCTTTGCTGTTGGGACGCTTACAGGCGTGAAACTTGAAGCAGCTATTGGACTTGGGACTCGTCTGATTCGCGTCATAACGGCCTTCGAAAACGTTGAACTGGTGAATAGACTGCGTGAAGAGGGCTTTGGGGTCACCGTTGTTCCTGGTGAGGGGATGCATGGATCGGTGTTTGTGTTGATTTCTGTAATAAAGAGACGAAGCGTACCGGAATTCGTAAAAATCGTGAAAGAGCTTGCCCCAAAAGCATTTTACACTGTTGAAGAGACCAGGTTTTCTGCCGGGGGGATACTAGGCCCCAGGAAAGGTTGATTGACCTAGACCTGCCACCGCTCCACATTTCCATCATGTGTCGCATCTTTATGCTAGAATATGCCGCTGTATCACGTTGGAGGTTGATATGAAACACAGGGCTCTAATCGTTTTTGCTGCGATGGGAATTTTGTTGATGGCGGCTCCTGCCCAGGCGTCTTGGGGCGACATCTTTTCGTTTGAGTTTGGTTTAAAGGGAATGGGTGGCTATAACTACTGGAATAAACCTGCAAATAGCCCGTTGGATATGTCCGGTCAGGATGTATTGTTTGCCAATGAAAGAAGTGGATTTGGTGCTGGTGGTGGTTTGTACCTGCAAATGCGGTTTTTTAAATTTGTTGGACTTGAACTAGATGTCTTGTTTGAGAATGACGAAATTTGGGAGCATCCACTAGAAGGCTACGATTGGAAGATCAACGCTCAAAGGATAAATGTGCGCCTTCCTTTGCTGGTGCAGTTCATCTTGCCACTTAAGCCAATCAGGCTGGGCTTGGTGATTGGCCCCGAGTTTGTGCTGCCATTCAAGACTTGGGCAGAGCAGAGCTATGTGCCGCAAGAATTCAAGGACTACAACTTTCAGACATCATCGCCGACTACTACAAGGCTGACTTTTGGTATCAATCTTGCGATTAGATTGGCTGAGGGGATTTATCTGCCCATTGATATCCGAGCCTCCTATGACGTGACGCAGCCCAGATCGTGGGCCGAGCGAATATTTGGAAACCCGGCCTGCATGGATGGTGATTGGGCTAAATGTGGTAAGGACCTGTATGAGCCAAATGTCGGCATCGGTATCATACAGCGAAACACTTGGGACTTTAGATTGTTGCTTGGTATTGGATTTGATTTCCCAGCAATTCTGGGCCTCAGAAAGGAGAAGCCGAGTAGCCAAGAGACTGTGCCTGTGAGTGCAGTGGAAACCGCCCCGGCGAATGCCGTCCCAGTTGGTTCGGTGGAGCGATATGAGGGGCAGGGACAGGATCAGGGACAGGATCAGGGACAGGATCAGGGACAGGGACAGGATCAGGACCAGGGACAGGACCTAGAGTAGGGCTTGGGCAACGGTGCTACGGCTGCCTAGGATAGCCAACTAGTTTTTTGGGGTGTGATTATGTCCTGGTGGATATGGATTGTCGCGGGTCTGGTAATGATGGTCATTGAGATGGCTGCTCCTGGTGTTTTTATCATGTTCTTTGGGGCGGCAGCACTTGTAATCGGCCTGGTGACTGGCATTGTGCCCAGCACACCCTTGTGGTTGCAGTTGTTGGCGTTTTCGGTGCTGTCGGTAGCCTCTCTTTTGCTATTCCGTCGTCAAATAATGCGTAGAATGCAGTCAAAACCTGCTAAAAACGTTGATGATTTCGTAGATGAGCTCGGAACTGCAAATGACCAGATTGCCCCAGGTGATCGCGGGGCGATTGAGCTTCGTGGCACAGTATGGACCGCTGTAAATGTTGGTGACTCGGCACTGACACCTGGTCAGCGGTGCAAGGTAGTTAAGGTGGATGGGTTGTCACTACACGTCGTGGTAGATGACAGTCAACAAATAAATGGAATTAATTAAAAGAGGTAGAGTATGACGCCGACACTGATTGTTGTTGGAGTTCTGGCTGTTGTTGTGCTGGTCATCATAGCGAAAACGGCCGTTGTTGTGCCCCAGCAATATGCCTATGTGGTTGAGCGGCTTGGTAAGTTTCACGCCGTTCTTGAGGCTGGATTTCATATCCTGCTGCCTTTTATCGATGTAATCAGGTATCGCCACGAGCTTAAAGAGCGGGCAATCGACATCCCCGAGCAGACCTGTATTACTAGGGATAACGTCTCGGTTGGTATTGATGGCGTTTTGTACCTGAAGGTTCTAAATCCCCAACGTGCGTCTTATGGGGTGAATGACTACGTTTACGCCCTGATGCAGCTTGCTCAAACAACCTTGCGTTCTGAGATCGGTAAAATCGATTTGGATAGGACCTTCGAAGAGCGAACCAACATTAACGCCGCTGTGGTTTCAGAACTGGATAAGGCCTCTGAACCATGGGGTGTCAAGGTTTTGCGCTATGAAATCAAAAACATCACTCCGCCACGCGATATCTTGAACGCGATGGAAAAGCAGATGAGAGCCGAGCGTGAAAAGCGAGCGATGATCCTGACCTCCGAAGGTGAAAGAGACGCAGCAATCAACAATGCTGAAGGCCAAAAACAGCAGGTTATCAAGGCCTCTGAGGCAACAAAACAGCAGCGCATCAACGAAGCTGAAGGCCAGGCTGCAGCTATTCGCGCCGTGGCTACCGCAACCGCTGAGGGGTTGCGATCCGTTGCCTCTGCAGTGGTTGATCGCGGTGGAATGGAGGCCATGCAGCTTAGGGTTGCCGAAAACTACCTGCAAAAGTTTGGCGAATTGGCCAATTCCTCTGATACCACCCTTGTGGTGCCTGCAAACGTAGCCGACGTAGCCGGAATGGTTTCGATGGTTACCAACTTCATCAAGACTAATAAATAGAATCACTAAGCTGGGTTGCGCTCAATCCATCGATTGTATAGCACCATACTGATAGCAGAGGCCAGTCCAATGCCCATCAGCACCGTCCAGCCCATAGCGTTGTAGAAGGGGTCTAATTCAAGCAGGCCATCTTCCAATTTAACCGCGTTTTTGGCCATTATTTCATTGAAGATTGCGGCGCCAGCTGGTCCACCAACCAAGGCACCAATCGCCATTGGCAGGTTTGCGTAGCCCAAAAACAGCCCTTCCTGACCTTTGGGTGCCAAGGCTCCGATGTACTCATACGAACGCGCCGAGGTGAAAAGCTCTCCAAACGCGATCATGGCGACGGTCAGGATGATCATCACAGATCCAACTGGCAACCAGCCCATAAAGGCGACCCTGACGTTGTCTGCAAAAAAGATTGGAATCAAGTTGATGATCATCGATAACGCGATAATTATGGTCCCAACAATGATCGAGCGGATGGGGCGCATCTTGCCAAATAATTTGGTTATTAAAAGCTGGAAAAACACGATTACAAATGGGTTTGCCATCGTGTACAAGTCAACGGCGGGCTTGGTTTCAACGACTCGTTTCAGATACAGGGGCAAAACGTTGTAAACCTGGGCATACAGGAAAAAGAACCCTGATGAGACCAGCAAAAACAAGGCAAATCTTGCGTTTTTTAAAACGGTTACCATCCCAATCAGGATCTCGCCAACGCTCTTTCTTGGCTTTGACACAGCCTCTTCACCAAGCTCTACTTCCGGGTCCCGGTACACAAAAATCACTGTCAGCAAGGCAAGGATCGAGCACGCCGCGGCAACCGCAAATATCAATGAAAGGTCATTCATTTTGGTGCGAACAGCATATGACACGCCGCGGCCAAACAAAGAGCCAATGTTGATAACCATGTAAAATATGGCAAACCCAAGTGTAGCCTTGCCGACAGCCGTTTTTTGCACCGTCCCACTGATACATGGTTTAACAAACGAGCCCCCGACTCCGATCAATAAAATCCCAAGCAGCAGAGGCAAAAGCACGTCTATGCCAGCGGTAAATTCCTCTCCAACTGTGTCGCTTAGTTCAGCCCCTCCTGACCACACGGGTGAGCCCATGAACAAATAGCCAGCCGTCAACAAAATGAAGGCCAGAATCAGCGATTTTCTAAACCCCACCTGATCTGCAATGGTCCCAGACAGGATCGGCAAAAAGTATATAAGCGTCCACAAAACCCCATTCAAGACAGATGGCCAATAGTCGCCAAGCCCAAGTTGCCCGAGGTAGATGACAACAAAGCTAGCCATTGCATAGTACGCACCACGCTCAAACAGCTCGGTTACGTTAGCGGTCCAAAATGAACGGGGAAACTTTTTGTTTTCGTTGGACTCCATCAACAGACTCCTTCAAGAATCACGGGATCGTAGTCAAAAATGGGCTGATAGTCACCTTAATTCATGCGTTACTAAGGCAATTCGCTGCGGCGCCTACTCGCCCTCCTGAAGTTGGCCTGGCATAGGTAGGACTTCGTAAAAACCAGGCCGTTCTTCAGTAATCCGATCAAGCCAATGGTCTGGGTGGGGTGGGTGGGTGACGTTACCCTTTTCGTCTCGGACGTTTCCATCAAGGTACTTCATGAACAGTTCTTGGCCTAGCTTTTGCCACCTGCTAAGAAGCGTCGCCGTACGTTCATGGCTAAATTTGGTCAGATACTCTTTGGCCAGCCTTGGTGATCGCTTGTACAAGTCCAACGCGGCGGCGTCGATTTCTGGAATCTCAGAGATGTATGAGCCTTCAAAGCCGCTTTGCACAACCTTCAGGTCCACGATCATGTCCTTGTACCTGGTGTAAACCCAGTTTGAAACCCAGTTAAAGGTCCAAAACGCGGAATCCCAAGAAAAGGTTTTGAAATCGGCAGTCTCAGGAGCAAAGGCGTGAGGTGCGCTCAGGATACCAGCATACATTGGCACATAAACGGTCAAAGCAGTGTCATCCACGCCAAACCATAAAATCCCCCCAATAGGGCCTGGCAGCTTGGCCCGTGACTGTGCGACAACACTAAAGCCGGTCTGTTGGGTTGAGGTGGAACGCTCATGAAAGTAAGTCTTACCCTTGTTTTTCCACTCCATGGGGCGCCAACGATAGGGCAGTTCATATGGGCCGGCACCCACACCCTTGGACAGGTCGTAAGGCGTGCCCTCGAAGTGGTCACGCATCAGGTCCATCATGTCTGCAACATCAAGCTTTCGTTCAGGTTTAATCCACAAAGGTAACGGTTCTGCATCTGGTTTCCCGTCGGTCCAATCAGTGGTCCAGTTCATGTTTGGAGCGACTCGTCTAAAAAACGCCCAGACTCTGGCATCACAGGCACGTCGTGCCCCAAAATCGGCGGGGGCATAGGTGTCCGCAAAACTAAAATCAGCGTCAGACCCCTCATACCAGCCGCGGTCCCTGGCGAACTGGACGATATCTGGGGCAAAAAGTGTGTTTCTGTCGTTTCTGGGGAATTGGCGAATCCTGGCGGCATTTGCATGCGCCGAAACGTATCCATCTGGTACCTTTCTGGCCACCCACAAGATGCCTTTGCCCCATTCACCCCGGCCAACAAACTCCATGATCCAGGCTTCTTTGGGGTCGCTGATGCTGAAAGACTCGCCGCCGCTGGCATACCCGTATTCGGTGGTAAGGTCCACTATGATCTGGATGGCTTCTTTCGCAGTTTTAGCGCGCTGAAGGGTTATAAACATCAAGCTGCCATAGTCGATTATCCCTTTGGGATCAACCAGTTTCATTCGGCCGCCAAACGTGGTTTCAGTAATGCCGACTTGGTGCTCATTTATATGGCCCACCACCGCATAGGTTTGTGGCACTTGCGGAATTTCACCCAGGCGTTTTCCACTGTCCCATTCATAGATGGTGATGGTTGAACCTTTGGGGTGCACACCAGCAGGGATTACCTGCAAATCACCATAAAGATCATGGGAATCTGCCGAATAGGTAATAAAAGTCGAGCCATCGGTCGATGCCCCAGGTGTCACCAGAAAGTTCGTACAGGCCTGTGCTGCCTGTGTGCCGGCAAGAACCAAAATGAATGAGAAGATGAAGGCCCCAAGAAATCTCATGTTGTTTACTCCAAAAAAGTCCACAGACGGACACTATCAAACTTTTCGCCCCTAGCCAACTGGCGCCGAAAATCCTAACCTCAATCGCAAGTCAGCCATCGACACATGCTGGGTTCTGGGTGGCACGCCTCTAGGCCCAACTTGGAATCTGGCACACTAGTGGCGTGATTTTGAGTTACACTAGCCTCACCCAATGGGTGGGGTTTACTTGATTAGTCAAAAACACATCGTGATCACGCTGGTTTGTGCGATTTTGCTTGCGAGCCAATGGGCCTTTAGCGAAGAGCCTGCAAGGGTTTTAGGGCCTGATGTGGCAGCTCAGATTCAGCAGATTTTTTCAGATATCGGCGCAAACGCTCGTTTTGATGGAGCTTCAATCGAAGAAAACAAGGTCATGGCACGAGTCTGCGATGGGCCATCTTGCGGGCAAATAGAACTAACTGACCCCCAACTCTCATGCAAGGGAACTGTTGCTGGCCATTGGTGCGTCAGCTTTGAAAATCGGGCCTTTAATCAAACGATTAAATCCGCAGTTTTGGCCAAGTTTGAAAGCAGTGACTATCAACCTTGGCTCTCCTTGGCCGCCCCTGGTAAGAAGTGGCTGCCACCTGGTAGCGGCCCTTTTAGGGCTTTTAAACCGCACCACATCGGAAATTCCACGGGTGACTTATGGTTCAATGGCATTATTCCGGTTGCTATGTGGCTGCTTTTCATTTTGGGCTTGATTTCTCTTGGCTTTGACCTTTGGAATTGGGAAAGCAGGTCAACTGGTAAAAGGCTTTTGCTTTTGGCCGCCATCGCGTTTTTGCTGGCCATTGTGTTGAGATTGATTTTAGGGACTGCCGGGCCTATTAATTTTGCTGAAATTGAACGAATTCCCCTGTTTACCCGCCATACCTGGTATCGCTTTGCAGCTGCCTGGGGGGCGCCATTAGCCTGGGCAATTGGAGATCCGGTCGTGGCACAACAATGGATTTCCTTGCTGTTTTCTGCTGGCACAGTGGCCTTGGTAGCAATTCTTGGGACCATGTGGTGGGGCCCATTGACTGGGATTGCCGCCGGGATTTTGGCCGCCTTTTCACCTGACTTAATCAGATGGAGTCAGGTTTTAGATGCTGGCGTCACGGCCGCCTTTATGGGCGTGCTGGCCTTCGTGGCAACCGAAGCTGTAAGGCAAAGGCCTAGTATTCGATCAGCAGTTGTGGCCGGGTTTTTTTGGATCTTCGCCATTTTATCCAGGCCAGAATCAGTGTTGCTGGTTGTGCCGTTGGCAGTCTTGGGGCTGTGTTCAATCAAGCACTTACGTGGCCAGCTGCATGCGGTGTCATCTGTAATCGTTTTTACGATTTTGCTGGCACTAGCCGGTGCGCTCAGGATAATCCTTGATGAAATCGCCACCCCAGTTGTCAAGCCCACTTTTGTCTCATTTGATTTGTTTGCATTAGTCTTTAAAAAGCAATTTTATCGCCTAGTTATTGCGCCTGAGTCCCACAGCGTCATTATCGTCGTGCTTGGCGCGTTAGGTACATTAGTAGGGTGGGGCAGAGGGCGCTTGGTCGCCCTTTTTGCGGCCTGGTTTTTGACACCTTTGGCCGCCGCAATTGCCGGTTTTCAGTCCATGGAAGTCCACCATGAATGCTACGGGCTTGTTGGCTGGCCCTTCATGGCCCTTTTGGGTGGGGCCGCCGTTGGATGGATCGGCAAGATGGCTTTGAAGTTGGCTCCCAAGGCACAAAAGGTAATTGCCCCCCTGTTGTTGGCCGCGCTTACCACAGCGATGCTTTGGATGGCCTTTTCATGGGATTGGGAGCCAGATCCGCTGCCTGTCCAGTATCAGTTTTTGGCGAAAGTGGCCCCCAAACTACCAGATAACAGTCAGATATGGTTTGCAGGTGAGATTGATCAACCAAACGATGCAGACGTGTGGTATCCACTGGAAATCGAAGGTCGTGCCAATCCAGACAGAGTCACTCCAGAGTGCACAGACAAGGGATATTTGTTTGTACGATTGATAACAAAAGATATTCAGCCTCGAAGTCCTGGCCAGTGTGATCTATATTGGTTACGAGGTGCCTGGGCGACGGTTACCGACGAGTCAGACCTGGCCGAGGCAAAACTTAAGGCAAGTGGCTGGAATTTCGAGCCTTTTTATTTGGAAAAGGTCGCAATTCGCGATGCCTTTTCAGGTCGTCCCAAAAATGCTGAAATGGGACTTTGGAAGCTTCATCCAGCAGTTGGAGCGCAGGAGTTAGAACATGGCAATCAAACGAAGTGATACAAATTGGTGCGGGTGGGGTTGGGCTAATACCCGCTATGATTTTCACGGCCAACGCGACACGTTTTTGAAATGGCTGGGCAAGCAATTGGGGGCGGATTTGGTTGGTACCCACATCCCGCCTGTGAATCCAGAAGATGTTTTGCTGCCTGACGTTCGCCTTAACGAGGCTGACTTGGCCGATCTTGTAGCTGCAGCTGGTGGCCAGGAATTTGTGCAACAGGACCACATGTCCAGGCTTATGCACTCGATGGGGCGCAGTCTTCCTGACTTGTTGCGCCTTCGACGCGGCGACATCAGGAACGCCCCTGACGCGGTGGTTTTACCTACTTCAAACGAGGCGGTGGCTGACATTTTGCGCCTTTGTGGCGAGCGCAATTGGGCGGTTGTACCTTTTGGTGGTGGCTCAAGCGTCGTTGGAGGCGTAGAGGCCTGGGATCCGCAAGGACGTCCAGTCATTTGTCTGGATATGACCAAGATGAATCGAATCCTGGCGTTTGACCCTGAAAACCAGACCGCCACTTTTCAGGCCGGCATTTATGGGCCGGATCTTGAGGCTGAACTGGCAAAAACCAACCACATCCTTGGCCATTATCCCCAGTCCTTTGAATTTTCCACTTTGGGGGGCTGGATTGCCGCTAGGTCATCCGGCCAGCAGTCAAATCAATACGGCGATATCCATGATATGTTGGAATCCTGCGTAGTTATCACACCAAAAGGCGAGTTGGTCACCTGGACTGGTCCTGTCTCCGCGGCTGGTCCTGACTTGGATATGTGTATAGCCGGTTCTGAGGGGACCCTTGGAGTGATAGTTGAAGCAACCGTCAGGATTCGTCCAAAGCCAGAAGCCTATCAAATAAAGGCCGTACTTTTCCCGGATTTTGCGGCTGGAACTGCAGCCTTGCGAGCAATCAGCCAAGCCGACCTGAAATTGTCGTACATGCGCCTGTCAGATGCTGTTGAAACGGCCACATATCTAAAAATGGGTAGCGGAAATCTGTTGAAAGAGATTGGCCTGAAGGCCCTTTCGCCCTTGGGCTTCAAAGACCAAAAGTGTGTTGCCTTAATTGGAACAGAAGGAAGTTTAAGGGAAGTCGAATACGATGTTTCAAGGGCTATAGCCATTTGCAGAGCACATGGCGGACTTTCGGTGGGCAGTTCCCCTACGAAAAACTGGCATCGTGACCGTTATCTGCACCCTTACATGCGCGACGACCTCTTGGATGCAGGAATAGCTACCGACACCCATGAAACTGCAGTGCCATGGTCAAAGATTGGCGTGGTACAAAAGGAGGTCCAAGAGGCCCTTGAGGCAGAGCTTGGCCGTCACGGGAAAAAAGTCCATGTTATGGCTCACTTGTCTCACTCTTATCCCACAGGTTCGTGCATTTACTTCATCTTGATGTATCCACTAAACCAAGACGATCCAATCGGTCAGTGGAGGCCCATAAAGGCCGCCATTTCTGACGCAATCGCAAAGCACGGCGGTACCATTAGCCATCACCACGGGGTGGGTATTGATCACAAGCCTTGGTTATCTTTGGAAAAGGGGGAGCTTGGTTTAAGCCTGATAAAAGCGGTGCGTCGTGAGGCCGACCCCTCAAATATCATGAATCCAGGAAAGCTTGTTGATTAAGTAAGTTATCACTTTTTTTCCGATTAGTACTTGCCTAGCTCCAGTTGTTCCCTCCACAACCAATCAGTAGCTGGCTCTGTGTCATTCTGGTCTATTGAAACAGCGTTTGCGACGGTATGTACTATTTCAAAATGTGTCTCATAAGAAGTTTTGGTCGTTCGATATGGATGCCGCCCAAGGAATACCAGGCTGCCATCAGGATTTATCCTACCCAGATCGTTGGTATGCAGCCATCCTCCTTCAATTGCATTTTCATCTCGAACTTTTACTCCTGTGTAGCTTTGCATTAGCCCGGCTCCAGATACCAGAATCTCCCCATTCAAAGCGATTTTCAGCTCTACACCTGGTAATGGGAAACCAACATTTTCAGGTGGTACATCAGCAAAACTGCCACCAACAGTGGTAATGCCACCAGCCTCTGCGACCCCATAAGTGGTACGAACATCTATGCCTATGTTGTGGAAAAACCTACGAATTTCTGGGGCAATTGCTCCAAAACCGGTGACGATAGCGCGAAGTCGTCCACCAAAAATTTGGTGTTGTACTTTAGAAAGAAACGGCCCAGCCAACTTGTCTTTAAAAGTCTGTTTTTTCAGACCGGCAGCTGCCATAGCGCCCCTAAGTAGCCAGCCCTGCAAGCCTCCTAAATTGGCTGTTTCTACTTGTACCTGCGCGACTAGCTCCTTAAGTTGATCAACTGTACAAACTAAAATCGTCGGTCTGGCCAACCACAGTTGCTTTAGCAATTCCACAGGGGTATCCGACTCTATGATGGCAATTTCTCCGCCAGTGGTGATAGCAGTATATTGTCCTGCGAACTTATCAAATGGTCTTGGCCTCAGGTTGGCCACTAGCCAGATATCCGATGGAGTCGCGCCGATGGCCTGTCCTAGACCACTGGAAATTGAATAGACACTTCTATGGGTTAGGTCACATCGTTGATTAATTATCGTCTTGGTTCCAGTTTGTAGGGACATAGCCGGGATGTCGGGGTACAAATTTGCCAGACGGCTTTCAAGGTCCTGAGAGATGTTTTGGGCATAACTCGGTTGTAGTGTGGGGATTGGTAAACACTTGATGGGATTCTTAAACTTATCGCCAGTAGCGATTATCATGTCCCACTCATCCTCAGGGGCGAACACTAGGTAGGGTCTGGTTTCAAATACAAATTGGTTTAGTTGTGTTTTGGTGTATTGAGGTTCCAGACAACAAGCAACCCCTTTTGCAGCCATGATCCCAAGCTCAAGCAACAAAGTGGTACTTGATTGTGGGGCCACAATCCCAACAGCTCTTTCGTGAGGCAATCCGGTCGAGATGATCTGTTCTGCTATCGCAACCAAGGCATTCCAAACTTCAATCCAGGAGTATTCGACTTGGTTATCTCCAGATGTGACTTGTAAGGCAGCTTTTGGTCCATAGTGGTTTACATTCGAGTGAATCAAATTGATGATGGATTGAACTTTCATTTTTTACGGGCACCCACAAAACAAAATGCCAAGCGGATTGTACCGCAAAATCCCTGCCCCTGTTCCTGCCCCCGCGCCACCGCTCTTGACACACGCGCCATTATCGCCCAATAATCCCATGATTCGGACGGACGGTGCAGGAAGTCCGGTGAGATGCCGGCGCTGCCCCCGCAACTGTAACCGAGGACGAACCCAGAAAATCCACTGGTGTCGGGCGACGCCGGGAAGGGCTGGGGGAGGATGATCCGGGAGCCAGGACACTCGCCTACGTTCATAAACGCATAATGTTTCGGGAGGAAGCGTTGCGGCTTGCCAGTTTTTATCCAAGATCAAGCATAGTTTCCCGCCGGACAAAAGGAGGACACATGTACGTTCGTAAATCTCTTCTCGTGGTGTTTGCAGCCAGTTTGTTTATAACCTTGGGCTGCGGTGGTGGTGATGAACTGGAGCTCATCGGTAGTTATGTCGATGGTTATGGTACACCGCACGAGATCACTGCGACTACCTGGACGATGGGTTTGGGTGAAATGGCCTCTGTTTTCCACATCGATGAATTCAACAATTCCGAGGAGTGGGCTGTTGCCCTGAATGATTCCGAAAATGCGTGGAATCCTAATCTGTGGAGCCGTTTTGATTGGACCTATGGACCAGAGGGCGATCTGTTCTACTGTCAGACCGCATTCGATGCTGCAAGCAAGGAAGAGGCCTTAAATGCAGTTCCTGCTGACCGTGCGGATTTAGAGGCTGGTTGTGGTGGGTTTGCTTGGAGCATGATGATTCCCCAAGAATAGTTTCAGGATTGTTTATGAAGACATACTTAGCTGCCATTGTTGCCATAATTGCCGTTAGTTTAGCTGGCTGTGGCGGGGCTGATAGTCCAGATTTGAACGATGCTTTGAGCGGGTCTGACGCGTTTTACGATGCAGCGGATGATTCTGGGGCTTTTACCGATGTGTCGAATGATTCTGAGGTGTTCGTCGACGCGTCCGATGATTCCGAGGTTTCCGGCGATGCTTTGAAGGATTCTGAAGTTTTCAACGATGCGATGGATAATTCTGAAACTTTGATCGACGCGTCGAATGATTCCGAGGTTTCCGGCGATGCTTTGGATGATTCCGAGGTTTCCGGCGATGCTTTGGATGATTCCGAGGTTCATAACGACGGTCTGAATGATTCTGAAACGGTCAACGAGCCAACTCCTGGGGTTTATGTTGCAAACGTTGTCGTTGACGCTCCTGGCCACACGGGTGAGGGCTTTAAGGATGCCAACAAAGCCGCCAATGGCGTGTTTGGTGCTGGACAATATGCCGGGAGCTATGATGTGTTTTCCCTTGGCTACGAAGAGGGAGTCGATAACTACATAACGCTTTCCTGGGGTGGGGCTGTGGTCCAAAATGGGCCTGGCACCGACTTTGTGGTGTTTGAAAATGGCTTCCAGTCTGGCGCATCGTACATTTTCATGGATTTGATAGTGGTCATGCTTTCGATTGATGGCGAGAACTTTGTGGCTTTTCCGCATGACTACACGGCTGCAGATGAGACCAAGTATGAGCCGAATCCAGAGTTATGGCCTGGGTTTGCAGGCAGGTACCCTGTGAAGTACAACCAGGAGTCAAATCCAGTCGATCCCTTCAATTTCGAACTTGCGGGTGGAGACCATTTTGACTTGGATGACCTACCAATGGATGGGGGGCTAGGCCAGCAAATACGAGAGCAAGGCTTTCGCTTCATCAAGCTAGTCTCAGCCCACACGGTCATCAACCCAGACACAAACGAACCCTTCGTCAAGGACCCCATGTCCAACGGCCCAGACATCGACGGTGTAATTGCCAGATACCTGCTCGAAGACGCCGAGTGAACCTGCCTCCTGACTCTGTCTATTTTAATTGGCGAAGTCGCCTCGCACGTGGACACATCTCGCTACTCTGGGACATTTGTATGGCTCAGATTCTGAGATGGATTATTGGGTTGACTTTTGGCATGAATGCGATGATACTGATGGCAACTGTAATGGTGCAGCTTTGTCTAGCTGCGATGGAAGTTGGTGATATGAAGCACCAGTTGCTTACCTATTGCCCTAGACATTAAATCTGGTGAACACATGGACACAATCGAAATTGAACTTGATGATGACGAGGACATCTCCACGCTGGTAGAGAGAGCTCTTGTGGTTCGACTCAGCATTCTGAAGCAATATGAGAACAATCTGTGGGCGAATGACTACCGAATCATTGAAGGGCAAATTCGCAGTGGCTTGTCTTTCGAGCTCATTGGTGAGTCCATTCGTAATGCGCTCGAACGAAAACTGCTGTTTGAACATCGGCAGCGAGTTCGTAAGGCGGAAGAACAGGCGAGACAACAGGCCATTGCCCGTGCTCGACGGGAAGAAGAAGCGAGAATTCGGGAATTAGCTCATAGACAGTGGCTTGCCATGAAGCAGGCGGAAGAGCAGGCTCGGCGACGTCGATGGTTGACTGCAGCATACATTTGTGGGGGCTAGACTCCCATGTCGCCGATTCTTTCCAAAACGTGGAGGCTATGATAGATGGCAAAGGCAACGGCAGTTGTATTCTGTGACCTGTGTGGAAAGGGCGTTAATGTACTCGTGGGTCAATCGATATTTCGATGTAAGGCTTGCGGTGGTACCATTTGCGAGGGATGCTCGCAGAAGTGCATTAATTGTGGCAAGGTGGTCTGCCGGCATTGCTTGAGCAGTGAAAAGACATGTTCGATTTCGTGCACTAATGTTGTTATAAACAAAAGGTTACAGGAAGAAAAACAAGCAGAACAACGACTCCAAGCGTGGCGAGCGCAACGAAGAGTTGAGGACGCAGAGGAGGCAAGAGCTAAGATTCGTTCGCAATTGGGTCATAATTCCAGTCTGTTACGCAAATCTGCCTTAGGGATTGGAGCTTTTGTTTTTTGGTACCTTTTCACTGGACTTAAGTTTGAAATTTTTTCTATTCTTATAGTCATTGTATTTGGGATATCTGTGTTGGCTCTTATAGTCAATCTGATCGAAAGGGCATCGTTGAATAACAGACTTGCCGAGGAACAGAGGATCATCGACAACCAAGGTAGATGAGTCCTAGTGAACGGATTCCAACGCCCCCTGCCCCTGTCCCTGCCCCTGCCCCTGCCCCTGTCCCTGCTCCCGCCGCCGCTCCCCCTGCCTGCATCAAATCTGCTAAAATCGCCTCTGGGTTTGTTCATGGATACAGCGATGTCCGATTCAAAAAACCAGGTTGATTTGGCCTTTACCTCCAGCAATTTGCGAGGTTTGGGCTTTGAGAATGCTTTTGGGGGGGCGACTAGCTTTTTGCGGCGTCGATATACTAAGGACCTCGCTGGGGTAGACTTGGCTTTTACCGGGGTGCCTTTTGATTTGGGGGTTACCAATAGGCCTGGGGCCAGATTTGGACCTAGGGCTGTCAGGATTGCTTCTAGTCTTTTACCATTTGATCCTCCCTATGGTTGGGGGTACTCGCCTCTTGAATCATTAAATGTCATTGATTACGGTGATTTAGCCTTTGATTACGCAAAGCCTCTGGATTTTCCTGCGGCTTTATCGGCACATATTGCCGGGATTTTGGCGGCTGGGGTGGGTGTGATAAGCCTGGGTGGTGATCACTTCATTTCCTTGCCAATTTTGCAGGCCTTTGCCCAAAAATATGGCCCAATTTCCCTGATTCAGTTTGATGCTCACTCGGACACATGGCCTGACGATGATTTAGAGCGTTTGGACCATGGAACCTGGACTTACAAAGCAGTCAAAGCCGGGCTCATAGACCCCAAAACTTCATGCCTCGTTGGCATCAGGACTCATTGTGATGATTACTGTGGATTGAAAATCATTGACGCACCCTCGATATATCAGCGGTCGATTGACCAAATATCCCAAGAGATTAAATCGCTGGTTGGCGACCGGCCAACATACGTTAGCTTTGATATCGACGCCCTGGACCCAGCGTACGCCCCTGGTACCGGCACTCCAGTGTGGGGAGGCTTGGCATCTTGGCAAGTCGCCGCGTTGCTAAGGGCCTTGGCAGGCATAAATTTGGTCGGAGGCGACGTTACAGAGGTCGCGCCACCCTTTGACCCAACAGGCATAACGGCCATCGCAGGTGCCCACGTTGCCACTGAACTGCTTTGCCTATACGGATGGGCGAAAAGAGGAGGATAAAGTGAAGTCGATTTTTAGAACGCTTGTTGCCATTTTTGCAGCCATTTCAATTATGTCCACCGCTTCAACAGCTTTTGCCGAGTCTGAGGCTCCAGACGAGTCTGGTGCTCCATCCGTATCCCAAGCGTCCGCCGAATCTGAGGATTCACCTGCATCAGAAGGTACTTCTGGATGGTTGACCCAGGGCGGCGAGATCCTGCCAAAGGGCGCTTATGCACTGGAACTCCGCGTTGGTTGGCCGGCATTCGATGTTGGTGTTCACATCCCGATCACGTCCAAGTTTGAAATCATGCCATTTTTTACCCTTGACTATGGTTTTTATAATGTCCGGGCAGCTGCCACCATTGGAAACACGCTTGGTGTCCAGTTAAAGGGCCAACTATGGCAAAACGGTCCAGATGCAGTCACACTTGGAGCCGACCTTGGTATAGCCATGGACTACATAGGTGGTTTTGACGCAGCCTTCCAGATTGGAGGCCCAGAAGTCAAGTACAGTCATCGCTGGGACGATCCTCGCATCGCTCTGGTTGCTGGACTGAGGGTCCCGATTCGCGTCTGGATGCGTGCCGCGGCTGGTGAAATTCCAATTCTGGTCAACGCCGGCGTTGAATACAATGTGATCAAAGAGCTGAACATTCACGCAAACTTCGAATTCGGCCCATCAGTTGACGTAAAACGGGGAGGTATTGTCCGCACTTTTGCCCATGCTGGTGGCCGAATCGGCATCTCATACCTTTGGTGATTCAGGCTTCTGCCTTGACTGCATTATCCTGATTATAATGATAAATTTGGGTGACGTTTGAAAGCTCAGCACTGTTGTTATACAATCCGGCCCGAGCATCTACCAACGCGAGCTTTTCGCTTAGGGATAGATCAGAGTGTTTAAATTTTTGGAGGGTAGCATGAAGTCGATTCTTAGGACGCTGGTTGCAGTGGTAGCAGCCATTTCCGTTTTGTCCACCGCATCAACAGCTTTAGCCAAATCCAAGGGCGGGTCTGGCTGGTTGACCCAAGGTGCCGAAATCCTGCCGAAGGGTACTTATGCGTTTGAAGTCCGGTCTGGTTGGCCGTCCACTGATTTTGGCGTGCATATCCCAATCTTACCGCAGTTTGAAATTACGCCATTCCTTACTTTCGATTACCTTGGCTACAACATTCGGAACTGGAATGCCACTTTTGGTAACACGTTTGGTGTCCAGCTAAAGGGCCAGGTGTGGAAGCAAGGTCCGCACGCAATCTCGCTTGGTGCAGATCTTGGTATTGCCATGAACTATCTGGGGTTTTTCGATGCAGCATTTCAGATTGGTGGACCGGAAGTTAAATACAGCCATCGCTGGGACAACCCTCGCATCGCTGTTATCGCTGGACTTAGGATGCCGATTCGCGTTTGGTTCCGTACTGCAGTGGGTGAGATCCCAATACTGTGGAACATAGGCTTCGAATACAATGTGATTAGGGAGCTGAATATTCACGCTAACTTAGAGTTTGGTCCGGCTGTTGTTGCCGTGGAGGGAGGCTCTGGTGTCGCTGGCCACCTCGGCTTCCAGTTTGGTATTTCATACCTCTTCTAATTAGAACCGAGCCCAACTCCATAATCCTGCAAATTCGCAATAAACGTTTGTGTCATTCATGTAATCACCCCTTTTGTGCCATGCGTCATATTGCGTAAAACCTGTTAGAGCAATACAATTCGCTAAATCTTCGGCTCTTGTGCCGCAGGAGGACTAGATGAAACGCTTTGTAATTTCAATGGGTTTGGTTGCTGCGCTGTTTTTTGGATGCTCCCCGGATGATAAAGAGATCATCTATGATGACGCACTGACAGGTGACGTGGCTGGTGATACCACCGAGACACCAGATTCAGACGCGGCTGATGTTGACAGTGAGCGTGACGAATCTGATGTAGAGCCTAGTGAAGATTCAACCGATGCTAAAGACGACGCTACTGAAGATCCAGGTTCAGGAGACGACAACCCATCGGATGATGGCAGTGATGAGGACATCGAGCCACCTGAGTGCCCAAGTCCAGACGAATTGATTGAACCTGCAATTAGTGGGACCGTTTATCGTGATAACGACTTCACTTCTTATTCTTTTTATCGCCAGCGTTTGACCGATGGTGATGAGCTGTTGGGTGACGTGGACGTCGTTCTTTTCTCTGAGAGTGATGAGAAGACTACCACCACTTGTCCAAATGGCGTGTTCTCGTTTGGTGGCCTTGATGATGGCAATTACATTCTGGTGGTTGATCCTGGCGATGGGTCTGAATGCGCAAGTACCAACAATACCAGGCACTTGGCTGGAGCCATACGTAATGGAAATCTTGGTATTTTAACTATTGGTGACAGCATACCTTCGCAGGGTGATGGTGATTATCCGTTCTTCCCTGCGCGGCTGAAGGAATTGATGGATCCTCTGGTTCCAACTGAAGACATAAACGTAGCTGTACCGGGTAGTGTCTCTGAGCAATGGTTACCTGGTAGCAACTTTTATGAAAACAAGGTGAAGCCCAATTTGGAGCAGGCTCAGGTTGTATTGATGTCCTTGGGGGGGAATGACTATGTCAATCGTTTCGGTGCAATTAACCCTAATGATCAGGATGCTGTAGCTAAAGCGATTGAAGGGCTGCCTGAATTCCAGGCTCAGGTTATTGCAAATCTGGTCACCACTATCAAGGCTATCCAGACTGATGCTCCGAACGTGGACATTGTTTACGTGTTGTACCCGAATTTTGCCCGCTCCGTTATCTGGGAACAACAGGCAGGTGACTTTGTGACTTTAATAATCATGTATTTTGAACAGGCTCTTGACGAAATGGTGCAAATCATGGGGCAAGAGATTGAACACTTGATTATTGCTGATATGCAGAGGGCAACAAAGGATCTGGATATCGACCCGTACTTGTGCGATGGTCTGCACCTTAGTGAATTGGGGACCTTTTTCTGGGCCAAGGAGATTTTCCAGGCATTAGGAGGCGTTATTGTCGGCGATGAGCCTGTTGGAATGACCAGAATGGTGGGATTCGCCCCGATTGATGAGTGACGTTGACCTGTCCCTGATCCTGCTACAGATCGTGCTAACTTGTCTGTTTTGGCTCCTGATGTTTGTTCTTTTTGGCGTTTGATCTCTTCGTTACAGTTTTAAAACATGTCCGGGGGCATCCTTCCGGACCCAAAATCTCCCGTAGCCACCCCGACTGTCACTTAGTGACATC
>Ga0209723_1003221_pt1 | contig 20038 bp, 16 predicted proteins | sample BiotimSIPDNA_2_FD_185750 | JGI IMG/M metagenome (GOLD analysis project Ga0209723, IMG submission 185750) | Anaerobic biogas reactor microbial communites from Washington, USA - Biogas_R2 time_0 SIP DNA (SPAdes) (version 2) | ecosystem: Engineered > Bioreactor > Anaerobic > Unclassified | place... | reverse complement strand
TGATGGTGATGCCGCGCTCCCGCTCCTCGGGGGCCTTGTCGATCATGTCGTACGCCGTGAAGTCAGCGTACTTAGACGTGGAAAGACACTTCGTGATCGCTGCCGTCAGCGTGGTCTTCCCATGGTCTATGTGACCGATGGTTCCTATGTTCAAATGCGGCTTTGACCTCTCAAATTTCTCTTTCGCCATGTATAGCAACCTCCCTGTAATGAAATCCGCCCCTCCCGGGGCCTTATAGGCTGTTCGAAAGCACCCGTCATGTGCGGGAGAAGGCTCCCGACCATGACGCCTATTGTAGCATATTTACCAAAAAATCAATGCCAAGACAAAAAAATCCGGAAGAGTTTTCTCTTCCGGTATTGTGTCCTTTACTGAGGTGTATTGCGCATAATGCCCCGTTTCCCCGCAAGTAACCGGAGGCTGAATTGTACCAGCCCCAGAAGCTTATGTCCAGACTAGTTTTCAGTCTTGCTGCGACGCTTCTTTCAACCGTTCGTAAATCTCAGTACCCCGTATCTTTTCATTCTTCGCCGCAAGGTCGGCTGCTTTCTTCCCTTCCCTGTTTTCCGCCTTCGCATCTGCCCCTGAATTCAACAGCTGCTCCAGGACAAAGGGACTGGGGTTTTCATATGCGGCGAACATCAGCGCGGTCCATCCGTTTTTATCTCCTGTATTCACTTCTGCACCGCTTTTAATAAGTTCTGCAATTACCGATGCTCTCCAGTTTTCCCTTGCCGCGTGCATAAGGGCTGTTCTTTCATTGCCGTCCCTGGCATTCACATCGATACCCAGGCTCAGAAGCACCTTTAGGATCCTTGGGTTCCGCCCCTCTTCGTTCGGTTCCGGCGACCCTGCCGCCGCATGCATCAGCACGGTCAGTCCATCGAGATCACGGCCGTGAAGATCTGCCCCTGCCTCCAGCAGCGTTTCCAGCAATCCGCCGTCCACGTTGTACCGCACGGCGTACATAAGCGCAGTGAGACCGTTTTTGTCCACGGCATGGATATCAGCGCCCGCTTCCAGAAGCACATTGATCACTTCCGGCTCTCTCGTGTACCGTGAAGCCCTCATCAGGGCCGTAGCCCCTTTTTCATCGACCGCATGCACATCCGCGCCCGCATCCGCCAGCACCTTGGCAACCGCCGGATTCCTGTTGATCTGGGCCGCATTCATGAGCGCCGTCGCCCCGCCAATACCCTTTTCGTTCACGTCGGCCCCTGCCTTTATAAGTGCTGTCAAAACCGCGGGATTCGGATTGCTCGCCGCAGCGTTCGCCAGTATCGGCTGTCCTCTGAACCAGTCTTTTTCATTAAGGTCTGCACCGGCTTCCAAAAGTACCTCCACAACGGCCGGATTTGAATTGCTCATGGCCGCACACATAAGGGGAGTCAGCCTCAGGCCGTTTCGGACCTTCACATCGGCTCCGGCTTTAAGAAGGACTTTCGTCACGTCGGGGTTCTTGTTGTTTGCGGCCGCCTCCAGCAGTGCAGTGGTACTCCCCAGCCCGCTGCTTGCCGCGTTGACGTCGGCACCTGCCTTGATCAGTTCACGAACAGGCTCCGGATTTGTATTTTCAGCGGCAGCCCACATGATTGGGGTCTTCCCCTCCCTGTTCCTTGAGTTCGGGTCAAGGCCAAGCCCAAGGAAGAACCTCACCACGGCGGGACTGCTGTTCACAGCCGCATAGGAAAGGACGCTGTTCCTTCCCCGGTCCAGGGCATGTATGTCAGCCCCGGAATCCAGCAGTACTTTCAGCGATTCAACACTGCCGTTTTTCTTCGCAGCAGACATGAGCGGCTTCATTCCGCGCTCTCCTGAAGCGTTCACGTTAGCCCCGGCCTTAAGTGCCGCTTCAATCTCCGAAGGGGAACCTTTTTCACATATTTCGAAAAACAGTTCGTCGCTCATCGCGGCTTCTGCGAAAGGCAGAACCGAAAATAAGCATGCACACAGGAGGGGTACGAATAATAAAGAATAACGCCGCATGGTATTTCCTCCTCGATTCTCATTCTTAAAGGAAATGGTAGCATAAAAATGGACCCGAAACACAAAAAAACCGTACTACCCGATTTCTCACCCAATTAAATCAGGTCTTCCCAGGGACATACTCCATTTCCCCCCTACATGATATAATTATTTCACTGAATCTTCCGACATATTGTCGGCCAGAGTTTTCGCAGTGCCGCAGAATGCAGGAATAAATGCTGATACAGTCTCTTCCTGCAAGGCAGCAAAGGAGAGTTGATGACCATGGCAAAATGGAAAACCGCCCTTGTACCGATTCTCGTCATCGCGATCGTTTTTTCTTTTTTTGCACGGGCCGGAGCAGACTTCGCCGGAGACCTCGTCGTTCGCGAGGCCGGGAAGATAGTGAAGGAAATGCTCGGCTCAGAACTTTCTGTCGAGTCGATAACGGGAAACCCAATAAAGGGCTTTACCGCCCGCAACGTAACGATGACAGCCGAAGAGGGGGCCTTCCTCTCAGCCGGTTTTCTGGATTTGAAAATTAACGCGAGATCCCTCCTCGCCATGAAGCCCAGGGTCGATTCCATTTCCATCGGCAGCGCGGACATCGACGGGGAAATACTGGCCCGCCGGATCGCCGCAATGGACGTATCCTCCGACGACAGCGAAATGACCATTCAGGATGCACACCTCGTAGACAGCACCGTCAGGTCCAGGTGGGGAGCTGCAGAAATATCAGCGGTTTCTCTTTCATTCTCCGGTTCAGTGCTCTCGGCGGACGTAGACCTGTCATTTAATTCCGTTCCGGTCAGGGGAAATATGGCAGTGCGCCTTGAAGATGGAGGCGCCGACGTCACGTATCTCGAGTTTCTCGTTGGCAGCGGCGAAATATCTGCCTCCGGAAGGGTTGCACCCTCCCTGTCTGCAGCAGGGATTTTCAGGAACCTTGACGTAAAAGAGCTTCTCGCATTCTGGCCGATGGCTCCTGCGGGAGTGTCCGACGGAAAGGTTTCACTGGGGTTCACCGGGGAAGGGAAATGGAATACCCCGTTCCTGGAAGGAAATTTCGAATACTCCGGGTCATCAGTGGCCGGCATTCCTGTGGAATCAGTGAAGGGAACCTGGGAATTCGAATCCGGCGTACTTTCAGTTGCCGGAATAAAAGCCCTCACTTCAGGAATTCCCGTCATCGGGAGGATGTCCATGACCTTTATTCCCGGTCTTGCCCCCGTCCTGGATGCCGCTTTCTCCTCCCCTTCGGTCCCAGTCGGGAAGTCCCTCAAGATCCAGGATGCCTCCGTACACATGAGAAAGGACGGGCCAACTGTAGATATAATCTCCGCATCAGCGAAGAGCGGCAAAAGTTCCGTCTACGCATCCGGAAAGGTACTCCTCCCTGAAAGCCCGGGGAAAGACATCGACCTTGACATTGCCGTCCGGGTATCCAGTGCCGATATTGGGGAACTCTCCGGTGCAGCAGGAGTGAAGATGCCCGTCGATGGGATGCTCGGCGGCACCGCTTCCGTGAAAGGACCTGTTTCCGGTCCCTCCATAGTTGTAACTGCTTCTTCTCCCAGGATTTCTCTCCATGGCGCGGCAATTCACAATTTTGCGTTCGCTCTTTCCGGAAATCCCCGGGAACTGCTCTCGGCAGACTTTTCGGCCACTCTCTGCGGAGGCCCCATTTCAGGGAATGGAAGCATCAAAACAGGCAAAGTGCCTGACGGGGTATTCGAACTCTCCGGCACTGACATTGACATCGCGGAACTTGCATCCCTACTGCCCCAGGCGAAAAGGGCACGCCCCGTAGGAAAGGCTTCTCTTTTCTTTCAGGGGGCCTTATCCGGGGGAACAGCGACTGGTGAAGGTGCTCTGTCGTCCCCGGCCTTGTCGGTGTTCGGGCTGCAGGCCTCTGACTTTTCCTACCCCCTTTTCCTGGAAGGAAGCACCCTATCGGGCAAAGACGCATCGGTTTCCCTCTATGGCGGCAGGATGACCGGAAGCGGATCCATCGATCTGGAAACATTCGCCTTCAGTCATATCGCCTCCTTTGAAGAAATCGACCTGAACGGTTTTCTCCGGGACTTCGCCGGAATACCATCCGGGAAAGCAACAGGCCGTGCGAAGGGTTCGTCGGATTTTTCCGGCTCATTCTCGCCCGGTTTTTCCTTTTCGGGAACGGTTCACGCCACTGCTCCCGACCTTGGCCTGTCAGGCCTTTCAGCCAAAAACGGCGCGATCCAGGTGAAAATGGACGAGACACGTGCATCGTTGAGCGCCAAGGCCGTAATAGAAGGAAGCAAAGCATTTCTCCAGGGAACGATTTCCAGCTACATGAAGGAACCGAAGCTTGACCTCACCGCAAACATCTTTTCCGTGAACGCAGCCAGGGTTGCAGCGCTCGTTCCCGCCGCTAAAAATTTCGGCCTTTCGGGAACAGTGAATACCGATCTTGCCATAAAGGGCAGCGCCTCGTCTCCCCAGATATCGGGAAAAGTCTGGAGCGAAAAAATAACCACGGGGAAAGAGACACTCACCTCCCCCTCCGTCTCATTCGTCCTCGGGGAGAGACAGACGTCCATATCATCCGCTTCTGCAAAATGGAGGGGAGCATGGCTTTCCGCCTCAGGAACCATAAACGACAGCGGCACTCTCAACATCACCGCGAAAGCGGACAGCCTGCAGCCCTCAGCCCTTTACGGATTCATACCTGCCCTGGCGTCGTACAAGCCCAGGGGGAATTCATCAGCGCAAGCAGTGATCACAGGGTCCGCATCCGCTCCCAGGATCAGCCTTTCCCTGTCTTCGCCGAATCTTCAGCTGCCCGGCCTGGCGGACCTGAAGAACCTCAAGGTTTCGGGTACTCTTTCAGGCAGATCGCAAAACCTCGGGAACGCTGACTTCGACCTCGACCTCTCGGCACCGGCCGCATCCTTCGGTGGAATTGATCTCTCAGGCCTGTCCGTAAATCTGAAAAAAACCGGCCGGAACGTGAACATCCTCTCCGCTTCCGCGAAAAGCGGCAAGGGCTCAGTAACGGGATCGGGAGGCGCGGCCCTCGGTGCAAAGGCGTCCGACCCCGCGACGCTCAACCTCACTTTCAGCCTGTCGAATGGCGATCTCGCATCACTTGCCTCCGCAGGCGGATTCCGCGGCAAGGCTTCCGGCACGATAAGCGGAACAGCGACAGTGAAGGGTCCTGCCTCGAACCCCTCGATCACGGTCAGGCTCTCCTCTCCGAAGGCTGCTTTCTCGGGTATCGAAGCCGCCGATGCCACCCTGGGCATCTCAGGTACAGCGAAAAATCTGAAAATAGACCAGTTGAGCACCAGGTTTGCCGGTGGTACCATAACGGGAACGGGAACCGCTAAAATGGGGAAAACAAGGGATATCAATATTAACCTGTCCGGGAAAAGCCTGGACATTAAATCTCTGGCAACAGGCATGAGCGGAGCAAAGGGACTCTCCATGACCGGAAAACTCAACGGATCATTCAATCTTCGGATCGCCGGAAACACCACCAGGGGCAGCGGTAAAATCACCTCCCCCACCCTCCAGGTCAGCGGAATGAAGGCCTCGAATCTCTCCTATCCACTGAGCCTTTCCGGAAACACTCTCACAGCAAAGGGGGCCTCCTTCTCCTTCTACGGAGGAACCGTCAAGGGAAACGGAACACTGAACACGCAGACGCTCAAGTACAGCCACAGCCTCAGCTTCAGCGGCATCGACGTCAACAGCGCCGCCCAGGCTTTCTCCGGAGGGTTGGGCGGAAAAGTCACCGGCAAGGCCTCCGGTTCCGCCAACGTCTCGGGCGCATTCGCCCCACGGCTCTCCCTTGCGGGAAAAGGAAAGATCTCGGTCAGTTCCGGCAGTCTTTCAGGCTTCACCGCGCTGGACATCCTCGCGAAACTCCACGGCATTTCGAACGTACGCTATGCCTCCGCGTCCATCCCCTTCCGCCTGGAGACGAACCGGGTGATACTTGAGAAAGGTTCCCGGGCCAACGCACCGAAAAATGACCCCATGTACAGGTACCTGACGGCCGAAGGCCCGGTAGGGCCCAAGGGCGCACTGAACCTGAAATGCGCCGGCAATCTGAACGTAAAAGTCCTGAACGCACTCACGGGAGGTGCTGCAGGGGGACTCACGGGAGGAGGCTCCCTCGAGGATATCCTGAAAGGGATCCTGGGCGGCGCCCAGAAGGGAATGGCCGTCTCCGAGTTCCGTGATGTCTCCTTCACCCTCGGAGGGAACACGGACAAGCCCCGCATTTCAAATCTGAAGACCGCTGCCCCGGCACCGGCCAAAGAACCGGCCGTCGAAAAACAGACATCAACTTCACCGCAGCCTTCTCCGTCGCCTCAACCCTCCCCTTCACCGACACCTGCCCCGAAGCCGGCTCCGAAACCGCTTCCCAAGCCGAAAACGCCCGAGGAGATCCTCAAGGAAAAACTTCTCGAGTCCATTTTCAAAAAATAGAAACGCTAAAGGGAGAAGGGGAAATTTTCATCCTTCTCCCTCTTTTTTTGCCTGCAGACAGGGGGAGACCTTCTCTTCTTTACAGTTTATAATTTCGCTGTATGCATACACACAAAAAAGAGGAGATATCCATGCTTGTTCTGGGACACAGGGGAGCCTCGGGGTACGCCCCGGAAAACACGCTTGCGGCCTTTGAGCTGGGAATACAGCAGGGCTGCCACGGATTCGAGTTCGACGTCCAGCTCAGCCGTGACGGGGAACCCGTCATCCATCACGACTGGTCCGTTGAGCGGACTACAGACGGCACCGGGGATATCCGCGACCTGACATTTCGTGAGATACGAAACCTTGACGCGGGAAAATGGTTTTCTTCCGAATTCCGGGGGCAGAAGATCCCTGCCCTTGGTGAAGTCCTGGAACTGATCCCCGGTGAGATGCTTTTGAACGTGGAGTTGAAAAGCCGGGCATCCGACGGACCGGGACTTGAGGAAAAAGTAATAGCCGCCCTCCGGGAACACGGACGGCTTGAAAAAACCATCATTTCCTCATTCAACCATCTTTCGCTGAAGCGCGTCCGGGAAATCGACCCAAGCATCCGCCTCGGGCTGCTCTACGAGGCGCTGCTGCTCCATCCCTTCGACTACCTGGAGAAGCTGAAACTGGGCCTCTACAGCATCCATCCACTGCACGACTACGTTTCCCCTTCCCTTGTGAGGGAAGCTCACGACCGAGGGCTGAAAATGGCGTGCTGGACGGTGAACACAACGGAACGGGCCAGGGAGCTGATGAAAGACGGCGTGGATATGATCATCACCAACTACCCGGACAGGTGCCTGGAACTGAAGTGACGGGGCACAGATATTTTTCGGAAGCGTTACTCCTCTTTCTTGCGCAAATACAGGTTTGCCACGGCAAAAATCGACGTGCCCGTTATAAGAAGGAATGAAATGGCATTGATCACCGGCGTGGACCCGTCACGGACCTGCATGTACATGTTGATGGGCAGGGTCGCCTGGGATCCGACGGTGAAGATTGTTGTGTTGAAGTTCTCGAAAGACATGAGAAACGCTACCGCCGCCCCGCCCAGAATGGACGGACGAAGGAACGGCAGCGTGACGTACCTCAGCACTTCGACCCTGTTCGCTCCCAGGTTGTAGGCCGCTTCCTCAAGGGAGCGGTCGAACTTCTTCAGCCGTGCAGAGACCACAAGCGCCACGATGGTCGATATGAATGACGACTGCCCCAGGGCAACCAGCCAGAATCCGGGCACGAGGGATTTCACATAGATCCCCGTGAGGTCTTCGATAAAAATCCCCACGGTATTGGCGAACATGAGAATGGAAATACCCAGAATAACGCCCGGAATGACCAGCGGCGCTATCATGAGGAAATACAGCGCTCCCTTGAACCGAAAATCCTCCTGCTCGAAGAGAAAGGCCGCGCACGTCCCCAGGAAGGTGGATATGCACGTCACCGCAAGGGCCACCCGGAACGAAAAGGCAAGGCTCCGCAGGTTCGCCTGGTCGTTGAAAATGCCGTACTTCTGGGGCCCGTTTCCGAAGAACCAGTCGAGGGTGAACCCCTCCCACGGCAGCGACGGGTACATGGAGTCGTTAAACGCGAGGATCATGGTCACCGCCAGGGGAGCGAACAGAAGAACGAAATACAGTGCGATGAACAGGTTGAAGCTCCACCTGTACCTCCGGGATGAAGGAAGAGAGCGGATCATTTGACCACCTCCCTCAGGTTCTGTCCCGTGATCTTCAGGGCGAGCCAAATGATCATGGAGGAGAGCAGAAGCAGCAGGAATCCGAAGGCCGCACCCTGGTTCCAGTTGAAGTACAGGATGATCTGGTTGTAGATCTGCTCCGTAAACCACAGGGAGTTCTTTCCCCCCATAAGGTTGGGCGTCAGGTAGCTGCCCAGCACCAGCATGAAGACGATGATCCCGCCTGAGGCCATCCCCGGCATGCAGTGAGGAATAATGATGGTCCGCCATATTGCCGTCTTCGAGGCCCCGAGGTCATAGGCCGCCTCAATGAGGGCATCATCGAGGGCGTCCATGACCCCCACCACCGGGACCACCATGAACAGCATACTCGTGTACACCAGCCCCAAGATCATGGTGATATCGTTGTACAGCAGCTCTATGGGCTGACTGAACAGGCCTATTGAGGTAAAAAGCCGGTTGATCACGCCGCTCTCCCGCAGCAGGATGATCCACCCGTACACCCGTATCAGCTCGCTGACCCAGAAGGGCACGAGAACGAGCACCATGAGGAATCCCCCGGCCCGGACACGGGCAACTTTCGTGATGTAGAATGCCACCGGAAGGGCTATGGCCATAACCAGGAAGGTGACGAGGATCGAGTAAAAAGCCGTTCTGACGAATGTCAGCCAGTATATGGGTTCGCTGAAAAAAGCCATGTAATTGCCGAGGGTGAAACCACCAGGCCGGGTGGACGTAAACGAAAGCCGCAGAAGCTCCGCGTGGGGCAGCACGATCAGCAGCAGAAGCCACAGGGCCACCGGAAGGAAAAAGAACAGGAACCCCCAGTTTACCCTTCCCCTACCGCTCATCGTAGAGTTTCCCGCCGCTCCCGGCAAAACAGAGGGACACGCCCGGATCCCAGCCCACCGTTATCCGGTCGCCAGCCCTGATGTGGTCATACAGCCCGGTCTGGGGAAGCATGACGACGATCTCGTCTTCGGTTCCATCAGGAATCACCAGCAGCCGGCTGTTTCCCCCGTCGAACAGGATAGCCCGTACCTGCACGGGCATTCTGTTAAAGCTCTCCACATCGCCGCCCGGCTCTATCACCATCGCCTCTGGCCGCACAAACATCTCGCAGGGGACCCCTTCTTCGAGATCACACCCTGCACCATTAAGAATGAAGTCGAATCTTTCCGCATACCGGCCTTTCAACACTCCGTTTTCGTCTCGTACCGGGACGACCCGGAACCTGTTGTTGTTTCCTACGAACTGCGCCACGAAAGAAGACCTCGGCTGATGGTACAGCTCCTGGGGGCTTCCCGTCTGCTCGAAGACCCCCTTGTTCATCACCGCCACAGTATCGCTCATCACCATGGCCTCCGACTGGTCATGGGTGATGTAGACGAAGGTCGTTCCCACGTTCGCCTGCAGGGTCTTCAGCTCCACTTTCATATGCTCCCGAAGCTTGGCGTCCAGTGCGCCGAGAGGTTCGTCCAGCAGCAGGACTGCGGGGTCGAGCACCAGGCACCTGGCTATGGCGATGCGCTGTTTTTGCCCGCCCGAAAGCTGGCTGATCTGCTTCTTCCCCGAATCGGGAAGCCCCACCCGTTCGAGCATGTCGTTCACCTTCCGGGCGACCCCGCTGTCCTTTTCCCCTCTCCGCCTCAGCCCGAAGGCCACGTTTTCAAAGACGTTCATCATGGGGAAAAGAGCAAGGTTCTGGAAAACGAGGTTAACGGGCCGCCTGTTCGGAGGAACGCTGCTCATGTCCTCGCCGTTGAACAGTATGGTTCCCCCGTCCTGCCGATAAAAACCGGCGATCATGCGCAGGAGGGTCGTCTTGCCGCACCCTGACGGACCGAGAATAGAAAAAAAGTTGCCGTCTTCCACGTCGAAGGACACGTTATCTACTGCCGTGAAGTTTCCGAATCTTTTGGTGAGGCCGCGAACTGACAGCGCAAAGGGCATGGGAGAGGTCACCTCAATTATGGGACCGCCGGCAGCCCCTGAGGGGCACCGGCGGCCTGGAAATCGTACTGGAATACTGCTACCTTGCGGCCTTCACCTTGTCCAGCGTCCGGCCCTCCATCTCCTCTATCCCGGCGGGAACCGTCGGGTACCAGTTGATCTTCGCCAGCACTTCGGGCGGAAGTCCCCTGGTGAAATTGGCCTTGATCTCGGGATCGAGGAAGTTCACAGCTTCCTTCGAAGCCGTGCCGTACGTCTCACGATTGGTGAAAAATGCCGCGTTCTCGGGCCGGAGCATGAAATTGATGTAGGCGTAGGCCCCTTCAAGGTTTTCGGAACGGGCGGGGATGGCAAAGGTATCCACCCATGCGAGCGCGCCGCTCGCGGGAGCGAGATAGTCTATGTCAGGATTCTCCCCGTGAAGCTTCCATCCGGCCTGTTCCCACGCGGACGCCGCCCAGACCTCTCCGGAACGGAGCAGCTGCAGCAACTGGTCTCCGTTGTCCCAGTAGGTTTTCACAGAGGGCTTCCCGGCGATGAGAACTTTCTCCATCTCGTCGAGGAACTTCTGGTACTCTTCCGGTTTCCCGTAGAGGGAGAACGGGTCGTACCCCAGTGAAAAGCCCATTCCGATGAGTGTAGGCCTCTTCAGCCGGTACGACACTCTTCCCGCATACTTCGGGTCGAGAAGATCCTTGAAATCCTTCACGTCAGGCGCCTTGGCCCTGTTGATCACAAGCCCCTCGGTACCGTAGACATGGGGGACGGCATAGGATTTACCGTCCACAAGCGTGTTCTTTTTCACTGCGTTTAGAAGAGAGGGGTCTATCTGTTCCTCGTTTATGCGGGAATAATCGATGGGCTGGTAGATCCTGTACTGTTCAACCACGGACGATATCCTGTCCTGTGACGGCTGGGCGAGGTCGAATCCGCCGCCACGTGTCGCACGGAGCTTGCTGATCATTTCCTCGTTGTTGCTCAGCGTAATTTCCACATTGTACCCGGTTTCTGCGGTGAACTTGTCAAGAAGTTCCTGCGGGGCGTATCCCGCCCAGGTAATGACGCGGAGCACCGGGTTTGCCGGGGCGGCAAAAGCGGTGGAGGCTGCGAGAAGCGCGGCAAGAACAAAGAGCACGAGCACACATCTTTTCATCCACTATCCCTCCTGAGGATTTCGATAATGAACTGCTTTCCTGTTGGTGCGTCCCCTGAGCTTCCTGTCATTTCCTGAACCGTGCTTTTTGATTGTAGTATCAATGGACTTTCAGGTCAATAAAAACAAGGGGGAAAGTCAATAAGTGTTACACAACCGAAATGATCCAACCGGAGGAGAAATCTAACAAAAATCCTTTTCGGGGCCTTCAGCTCAAAACATCGAACACCATCTTCACGGCGCTCAGAATGACAACCGAGGCAAGGATCCATCGGATCCAGCTGTTCCCTTTCGCCACGGCGAACTTTGCGCCGGCAACAGCGCCCACCATGCTTCCCGCCGCCAGGATAAGGCCGACGGGAATATCTACAAGACCGCTCCTGTAGAAAATGGCAAGACTCACGATGTTGTAAAGCCCCACTATCACCATTTTTATGGCATTTCCCCTGATCAGGTCGACCCCTGCGGCGAGGGCGAGCCCCCAGGTGAGGAAAAACCCCACACCAGCCTGGATGAATCCTCCGTATATACCGATAGCGAAGAAAATGAAAAAAACAGCTGTCTTCGACAAACGGGTCTCGTGCTGCTTCTCCCACATCTCCGGCTTGAAGACCAGCAGCACCGCCATGAGAGATATAAGGGCCGCCACGGACAGGTTCAGGAACTCCCTGTCGATATTAATGGCCAGGAATGTCCCGACGATGGAACCGAGTGTCGTTATTCCCGCAAGAGGAAGGGCGATCCGAAGGGACAGGACGTTCTTTCTCCGGTACGTCTCGGCCCCCGTAAAACACTGAAGCACGATGGCGATCCGGTTGGTACCGTTCGCCAGGGCGACGTCCATCCCGAGAAAAGAAAGAAACGGCAGGACCAGCAGGGACCCTCCGCCGCCAATGGTGTTGAAAAACCCCGCAATGATCCCAACGAAAAAGATCCCCGTCCCTAAAACAACTGATTGCTCCACGAATCCATCACGCCCTTAAAAAAATACCCCGTCTCATTTCCTTCTGTGAAGAAAGGAGGGGCGGTTAGATGACCGCACCCTCCCAAATAATCGATTCCTCTGAATCAGCAGAACCTATAGTACCCCGAACTGTACCCTTTTGCCAGTGCTGTACTCCCTCACCTGTGAAGCAGTCTTTCAAAAATTTTTCTTCGCCAACCCGTTCGAAATAAACCGCTACAGCAACATTTTCGGCAGCGTGAGAACGATACCCGGGAAAAGAGCGATGAGAATACTCAACAGAATGAGCACGCAGAAAAACGGCATTGTCGGCTTGATAAGCTTTGAAACAGGAATACCGCTTATGCTCGACCCGATATACAGGCAGAGCCCTACCGGGGGGGTCACATGTCCGATTATCAATGCGGAAACAAGTACCATTCCAAAATGCAGAAGATCCAGCCTGAAGCTTTGTGCGACGGGTATCAGGATGGGGACCAGAAGCACAAGGGCAGAGGTCGGCGTCAGGAAACACCCTACGATAAGAGAAATAACTATCACTGAGAACAAAAACATAAGTCCGTTCGGAGTGATGGAAAGAAATGCGTTGCTGAGATACAGGGGGATCTTTTCGATACTCATGATCCATCCGAAACCGCCGGTCATTGCTATGAGAAGCACAACACTCCCGGAAAGCTTGCAGGATTTGACAAAAACTGCGGGCAGCTCTGACAGGCGAGGCTGCTTATAAATGAAAATGCTGATAAAGAAACTGTATACCACGGCAACAGCCGCAGCCTCGGTCGCAGTGAATATCCCCGTAAACATTCCTCCGAGGATGATGATCGGCAAGACCAGCGCCGGCAAAGCTTCAACGAAAGACCGCCAGAGTTCATGTGAATTGAATTTCTGGTGCATACCATAATTATGTTTTTTTGAAAGATAGTACGATACCCCCATCAGCATAAAACCTACGAGTATGCCGGGAACGATCCCTGCAATAAAAAGTTTTGATATCTGTACTCCGGCGAGCCACCCGTAAATGACCAGAGTTATGCTGGGAGGGATAAGGTTGCCGATCGGTGAGGAGGTTATTGTCACAGCCGTTGCGAAATCCTTTGGATATCCCGAGTTTGACATTGCCGGGATAAGAATCGACCCTATAGCCGCAGTATCCGCAGATGCAGAACCGGAAATGCCGCCGAAAAACATGCTCGCCAGTATATTGCTGTGGGCGAGGCCGCCGGTAATATGCCCGACAAGCTGGTTTGCAAACCTTACGAGCCTTTCCCCCGCACCGCTTTTGTTGATAATTTCACCTGCGAGGATAAAGAGCGGTATGGCAAGCAGTGAAAAGGACTCCATACTGGTGGCCATCCGCTGCACCACAACTATAACAGGTCTTCCTGTGACGAAAACCAAAGTAAACATACCGCTGAGAGCAAGTGAAAACGGTATGGGTATTTTAATCAGCAAAAAAACAAAAAACAGACCGAACAAAACTATAGTACCCATTTTTCTACTCCCCCGCCACACGTTTCAGCTTTGATATGAATGATTCTCCAACACTTCGTTCAGCTTTCTTATAGAGGATCAGGGAGTCCAGTGAAAATATCACAAGAAACAGGATCAGCCCTGCAGGAATTGCCGCATATACAAAACTCATTCGTATCCTGAGAACTGAAGAAATCTGGGAGTGAACTCTGCCGACCAGGTCAACCGCATAAATTATCAAAGCAGACACAGTTAAAGCCGTGAAAATACGTGCGGCTGCATCAACAACAACCTGTGTTTTTTCAGAAAGTTTCCTGACAAGCAGATCCATTCCCTGGTCGAAGATTTCAGGAGCCGCTGCCGCTGCCCCGATCATGGAAACCCATGCGAAGAGAAACCTTGAAAGCTCCACTGTCCATGAAAGGGGTTGATTAATTACATACCGAAAAAGCACCTGCAAAAATATCAAAACGACTATTGCCAGAAGAATAAGCGCAGCTGTCAGCCCAGTAGAACACATCATGAGAATATATGCTTTATACACGATCGTCTTTCCTCCGTATCAAAACAAAAGGGAGGGGAAATTCCCCCCTCCCCCGCATTTTTCTATTGCCCGGCCTTCTGGATTCTCTCTATAAGCTCCATGCCGCCCAGTTCCGCAGCCCGTTTTTCGTACACGGGCATTGCCTTCTCACGCCACACCGCCAGGTCTTTCGGGTAAATGACCGTGCATCCGTGTTCTTTCTCAAGGACGTCAAGCAGGCTCTTTTCCTCCTCCACGACGAGTGCTCTCTGATAATCCTGGGCTCTTTTCCCTGCCGTGAGCACCATGGCCTGAAGGTCTTCCGGAAGTTTTTCCAATGCGGTTTTGGACATCATGAAATTATGCCAGCTGAAAATGTAATTGATGACCGTGATGTACGGCGCCGGATCGTAGAATCCCATCGACTTGTAGCTGATCATTGCTCCTTCTGCACCATCAACCATACCGGTATCAAGGGCAGTGTAGACATCTCCCCAGGGAAGGGGCGTAGCAAGAGCACCGAGGTTATTCCATGTTTCCACATAAACGGGATCTTCCATAGTCCTGATCTTCATCTTCTGAAGATCCTCAAGACTGTTCACAGGCTTTGAAGCATACATGCTCCGTGCTCCTCCGCTGTTGAATCCCAGTTTGACAAGTCCCTCACGCTCAAGGTGCGCGGCAAATTCATCTCCGACAGGGCTGTCCATTACCTTGTACATCTGCTCGAAACTCTCGAAAAGGAACGGAAGGCTGAAGACCCCAAACTCCCGAACAAACGTGGCCGTAAGGGCGGATGTTATGGTCGAAACGTCCACTGTTCCAAGCTTCAGGCCTTCCACAAGATCCCGTTCGTTTCCGAGTGAACCGCCCGGGTGAATTTCTACCTGTACCCGTCCTCCGCTCAGTGCTTCAAGTTCCTGCTTGAATTTTTCAGCCATCAGGTGATACGGATGGTCTGTCGGCTGCACGTGGCCGAATACCAGAACATGTTCAGCCGCCGCAAAAACAGGTACTCCAGCCCCGCACACAAGAAGCACGCCAATCATCGCAGCAATTGCCAGCTTTCTCATAAGAAACCCTCCCCTTTGCAATATGTTTGAACCAATGAAACACTCCAGTTAACTTCCCGGGAAGCAGATGCGCCCCTTTTCCTGAAATCCTGGCTTTGAGAAAAAACAGCCATTCCCACTTGAAACCCAAGTGCACGATTTATCTTTTGCCTGACAAAAACCGGGCCACTTTGCCCAGAAGCACCCCGTCAAGATACGGGCTGTTGACTTCAATTATAAGGGAAATGGAGGCATGATGACCGGTTACAATTTTCATGAATCGTTCCCAGTCAAGATCCCCCTCGCCGGGGGGAAGGTGGCGGTCTTTGCGGTTGTCCTTTATGCCGTCAGACACATGAACACCCAAAAGATCCAATTCGGGAAGAATTTCATAAATGTGATCGGAAATATTCAAAGCGAATGCGTGGGATATATCCAGGCAGATGCCGGAGTTATCTATACTCCCAGATCTCAGGAGATCTGAAATCTGTACCGGTGTCAGCCCTTCGGGCCACGCACTGCACCTGGGCAGATTCTCGAATGCTGTCTTCAGGCCGAAACTGCCCGCGATCTTCGCCGTTTCTTTCCAGAGGAGAAGTGTCCGATCGATGGAATGAAGCTTTTCCGGACCGGAATACCGCTCCCCCTCAATAACTGCGGGGTGGAAAACAACATAGGATGCTCCATAGGCTTTTCCCTTGCTGCAGGCCTTCTTGAAGCTGAGGAGATACCGTTCCTTTTCTGACGGCGGAAGAAGAGCCCCTTCAGGGAACGGTGCATGAACTGAATTGACGACGATCTCTTCATCATCGAACCGCTGACGAATCGCCAGTGGGTCAACAGATCCCGCGAAAAAACCGTCGTGTTCCCATAATTCAACTCTGGATATCCCCGACTCTCTGCAGATCTTCACCACTGTTTCCAGGGAATCTGGGCGTAAAAAACCTGTGGAAAAACCGATATTCATAGAATTCCTCCCCGCTGTGGAACTAATCAATCAGTCATAAGCCTACATGACCGGAAACAGGCTGCAGTTCAGGCACTTCCAGGATACGAGAATGCAAAAGGGTGACGCTGTTTCGAAACAGTTTGACCCGTATTGAAAATAGGCCATAATTTTAACCATGTCAACATGATATTTTATAAAATGTCACCCTAAATATTCCGTATATCTCAAAGGATTTGAGGGCTTTACCCCCTATTTCACCACCATTGCCTTCGCGAGCTCTTCGGCCTTTTCCCTGCTCACCAGGAGCTCCACCAGGGCAAGGGCAAACTCCATGGCCACCCCCGGTCCCGCCGCGGTAACAAGTCCGTCGCCGATGCAGATGCGTTCTTCGGTGCGGTTGGCCTCGTCCAGCTTCGCCCTGACAGACGGATGGCAGGTCACCTGCTCCTTCCCAAGGAGCCCCAGGGGGTTCAGGACCACTGCGGGAGCTGCGCAGATGGCCGCCAGGGGCCGGTTGTTTTCATGGTGCTTTTTCAGCATTTCGCAGAGCATCCCGGACTCCGCAAGATGGGCTGCCCCGGGCATTCCGCCGGGGAGGACGATCAGGTCGAAGTCCATACCCGCACAGTCGCCCAACGTCATCTCTGCCTGCACAGTGATGCCGTGTGCCCCCTTTACGGGAAGCCCCCTGACCGAGGCCACCGTAACGTCCGCACCCGCACGCCGGAGCACGTCAATGGGCGTAATTGCCTCTATCTCCTCGAATCCCTCCGCAAGTGGAACAAGTACGCGCCTGCTCATTTTCTCTCCTCCTCTTTACCGTACACGTCCGGCCGGCAGCTCGAACGGCCGTTTTTTCTTCCCCGCTATCCGTTCAAAAGCCGCCTAGTTTTCCCTCCAGAAATCAAGGAACTCCGCAACCGCTTCGGCCGCTCCCTCAAAAAAGAGTTTTCCCTTCTCAGGGCTCGCCAGATGTGGCTGCCCGATATGCCCCGAAGCATTGAACCGGTTGAAGCTGTAGAATGACACGTACTTCTTCTTTCCAGCAAGATCCGTCTCGTTATAGGCGTCCGACGGCGCCGGGGGGCACTCCTCTATCAGGCCGGGATGCACAAGGTCCGGCCTCAGGTACATCATCAGGGAGGTCTCGAACTCCCCTGCGTGTGACGTGCCTCCGACGGCAGACTCCCTCACCCGTGCCACCACGTCCCCCACAAGGTCCCAGTACCTGAAGAGGGCGAGGTCAAGCTTCCCCTCGTACTCCTCCCCTATCTCGTTCACCGCCGAGTGGAGGGCTGCCATGTTCCCCCCGTGGGAGTTCATTATGGCCATTTTCCGGAAGCCGTTGTCAGCCACGCATCCGCACACATCCCTGCACAGGGCGGTCAGCACATCCTGGCCCAGCGTCACGTACCCCGGAGCGAACCTGTGGTGAGGGGAATAGCCGTACCGTACCGAAGGCATCACCACCACCGTGCTCCTTGCCCTCCGTGCAGCCTCAAGCAGCACCGCCTCGCCGATGTAGCCGTCGGTCCCCACGGGCAAATGGTTTGAATGCTGCTCCGTAGATGAAAAATTCACCGCAACTACCGAGCTCTTCTTCAACTCATCAAACTGGTCCTTCGTCAGTTCAGTCCAATGAACGATCACTGCTCTCACTCCCCATCACAAAATAGTCTCTTTGATCCAACAGCGGCGGAAAAGTGACCCTATGAGTTCAGCCTGAACGGCCGGAAGTCCGATTCGCAGGGGTTTGAACCGCTGAACCAGACTGTGCCTTCCGTCAGGTCCAGGATCATCCCGTACACAGATGCCATCTGCTTCCCCTCCGGATCGCGGGGATCCTCGTGACGGCAGATGGAATCAGGCCGGTTCCTGTGATCGGCGAGGAACTCCCTGCAGCAGTCAAAGCCCACCTTTCCCTCCCGCTCTCCGATGAGCACGTTGATGCGCCCCAGGCGCTGGAATGTGTCGGGCAGCATTGTCTTTCCCCTGTCCTCCAGCCTGCTCACAAGGTTCGGGGCAAAGAAATGGTTCGTGTGGGTCAGCCATCCTCTTTCCCCGTAGAAGACCCAGTAATCCTCGGGGGCCGACTCGATATCTATTATCTCTCCTTCGGAACTGCCAACAAGAAAATTTCCCGAACTCGCCCGCTCCGGAACCGCAACCGCCTGGACGGCATCGGAAAGCGTGCGGGAGTCGAGGATTCCCCGCAGCAGAACGTGGACAGGCACGCCGATCTTCCCGTGTCCGGTGGTCAGCGCGTTCAGTGCAAGCCCAAGCCCTGCACTGTTGATCCCCTTTCCCCCCACCATGCCCGCCTCGGCGATCATGAGTATGGTGGGCTCATCCTCCTGTTCGAGGCGTATCACCACCAGGGAATCTTCCTGGCTGCGGATCCAGTCCCAGTTCTGGCAGACATAGGTCTTTCCGTCCCCCGAAACGCGGGGAGCCAGCCCGAATGACGTACAGCCGTCGGCCTGGCTTGCGAGAACGATCTCGCTCCGGGCGTTCAGTGTAAGAATATCCTCGAAGTCCATTCCCGCACCCTCTGCGATGCCTTCCATCTCCTCCAGCACCTTCGGGCAATAGTCCCGAATCGGACCAATGAATCCTGCGGCTGTTTTTCTCGCCTTCTTCCAGCTGATCCCGCTGAACGCCTCGAACATCCCCTCATAGTTCGCGATGCTCGACTGGATACGCGCCCTGCAGGCCGCGCCGTACTGTCTGCCCCGCTCCTGCGGTGACCCGGTAAGTTCAAGAAACGGAAACCTGCTCTTTTCCACTTGATGTCGCCTCCCCGTAAAAGACATTTCATTCCTGTCCAAAACAGGCGCTGAATTTTCGCCCAGGACGATCCTGGTTCCCTGCTATCCTTATCGGGCAAAGCAAGAAGAAATCCTTCTCCGCCTTGTCCTGTTCTCCAAAAACAAGAATCCTTTCATCTGCCACCCGATATGTGGCCGGGAAAAAAGCTTTCTCATTTCTTCCGGATAACCATAGCATACCTGCCTCAAGATAGAATAGAGAGTACCTACTTTTTCTTCCGTCACTCATTATTCCCTCCGGCTTGACAATACGTTTCCTGGAAAATAGAATAAGGTTGTTCTATAGAAAATATGGTTGTTATATATAACTATTGAGGTGATTCTCTTGGAGCTTCTCCACTCGGCTGAAAACGTTTTGAACGTTCTCTTTGTGTGGATCGACACCCAAAGAACTCAGCTTGGACTGACAGAAATAAGCCGTGCTACAAGCATCAACAAGAGCACGGTGTATAAAATCCTTCTCTCCCTCCGCGAACACCATCTTGTGGATTTCAACAACGACACAAAAAAATACAGCCTTGATTCCCGAGTCCTCGAGCTCGGGGCCTTTTTCCTCAAAAATTTGAACCTGAAGGACGCCGCCCATCCCTTTCTTCAGAAACTTGCCCTGGAATCAGGGAAAACTGTGACTTTTGCCCTCAGAAAAGAAACGCACCTTGTATTTATCGACCGGGTCGACGGTTCAGAAAGCGTCCGGTTTTACTGTGACATAGGAAAAGTAATTCCCTATAACAGCGGGGCCGCTGCCAAGGCAGTTTTTGCCTTTCTCCCCGAGCCGCAGGTGAAAACCATTACTGCGGGAACTGAGGAACGGTTCACCGCAAAAACGAAAACATGGAAGCAAATGCTCCGGGAAGCACACATAATACGGGAAAGGGGGTATTCGCTGAGCGACGAAGAAGTTGACAACGGAGTACTCGCAATAGGCGCGCCGGTCTTTGACAGCACAGGACAGGTTGTGGCCGGTTT
>Ga0209723_1003220_pt1 | contig 20042 bp, 17 predicted proteins | sample BiotimSIPDNA_2_FD_185750 | JGI IMG/M metagenome (GOLD analysis project Ga0209723, IMG submission 185750) | Anaerobic biogas reactor microbial communites from Washington, USA - Biogas_R2 time_0 SIP DNA (SPAdes) (version 2) | ecosystem: Engineered > Bioreactor > Anaerobic > Unclassified | place... | reverse complement strand
GCTATATTCATTTCTATAGATTAATATGTTTAAAATTTCCAGACAAATAGGCTTGTCTGATTGCTTTTTTTTTGAGAAACGATAATAGCGCTTACCAAAAGCTATGAAAAGGAAACACAATATCGAATGAGTGAAAGAAAACTATTGTGTTATATGTTGTTGTGTAATTTCTTAAGGTGTTTAGAAAGAGGTTTCTTTCTGCATACAATAATAGGCAGAATGTTTGGAGTACTTGGTTTCTTTGTGTTTTTGTCAGCTGTGGTACCGATAAGGTGTGATAGTTTTCAGTAATGATCCCTGATGAATGGCTTGAAATGCTGACTGGGGAGAATGCATAGTTTTTCGTAGGGATTTCTGTTTCAGAAAGGCTCTTCAGCGCAACAGCAGGTTCGCTTTTTATCGATACTATCGATAAGGCCAGTAAAGCAGCAATTGTGCAAATTAATATGTGGGAAAATTTACGCATGCAGGGAAAATACTAACTTTTCAGGACTTTCAATCAGGAAAAACAATGAAAACGATACAATCTTAGTGTTTATTTATAATACCCGGCTTATGTTTAAAAAAGAAGACTTGTCCATTTAGGTATCCTTTCTTTATTCCTTCACTCGAAATATACAAGCTTCCATCGGGCATGAAAGCTAATCCTTCTGGCTTGTAAAAAATTTCTGCCGGTAGAGGGTAAACTGCTGAAAGTTTGTTGCTTTGGTATACTGCGAGTAGTTTGTTCGATGCAGATAAAATATACATTTCATTCGTTAACGGATGTATTGCAATAGCCGAAGGATTAAATTGAAGGTTGGTTGAATTTGCAAACGCGTAGTCGTCTTTAACTTTCCTGACGATTTCTTTTGTGTCGATTGTTAGGGCCAATTTTGCTGACCTCATTTCTTTTGTGTCTGTTTTGTAAATGTTTCGTTGCCAGCTTTCTCCATCGATAGGCTGATCTTTACAGACGATATACAACAGGTGGTCGTTTTGGTTATAAAAAATCCCTTCGACATTCAAACTATTGAGTTGCAGTACGGTTTGCTTAATTTTTCCATCGAAATTTGCCACGTTGAAACTGAAAATTGTACCATCGCTCCGGAGTATATATAGGTTTGCACCATCGCTAGTTACATCTTCAAAATCGCCAACATCGGTAAAACGGTGAAGGCCGCTAATGCTTTCTTTTTTTAAATCGTATTTAAACACCACACCGCTTTCATCTTGTACAGCATAAAGCGTTGTAGCATTCATTGGAGCAATGCCTGATATTTCTTTCAACACTTCGGGCAGTTCATACGTGTTGGTTGGATTAAGGAAGTCGTACGGAGCTTTTCGATAGGCACCTGATTCCGATAAACGTTGTTGAGTCCATGGCTCGTTCACTACCAAATTTTTAGGCCTGAAGTATTTGCCATCCAGGGTGAAATATACGTTCTCTTCAATGCCGTCTTTCCATAGTTCGGCTTTATAAAACGATGTGTCGCCCATGCTTACCCGAGTATATTCGTCGAGTTTCCAGCCTTCGTATTTCTTGCTTACTTTCTTTTCTATAATGCTTCGGGTATGTGGGTCAATTTCGGTTTCCGACTCAATGAACAACACTTCGAGTGTTGGGCTAATGCCTACTTCAAATAATTTGCCATTGCACCGGTATTCAATCTCTGCATAATCGTCCTTCATCTCAAATTCGATAATGTCGGCATTGCTGCAAATTTGATTTATTTTGTTGATGTATTGTTGTTTAAGGGGTTGTGCCAATCCTGCGGTCGCGCACAATAACCCCATAATTATTAATAGTTGCTTCATGGTCTTATTCTATTTTTTAATGAAATTGAATTATGGTTTGTCAACAACAATTTGTTCTACTTCAATTTCGGTACCTTCAAGCAGGTCGTAATCTACTTCGCCAATAATGGAAACTGTCGATTTTTCATTGAAAGGGGTTTCGGGCATGTGTTTTTTGCTGATCTCGATTTTAATTTTTCCAGTTTCATCTTTAAACCAATAGGTGTCGTTGTTAATTTGCTCAACAATGTTTCCGGTAAGTTTAACGCGCGTGTCATTACGGTCGAGTTTTGAAGCATCAGCTAAAACAGCTTTAATGGTTGTTTTTTCTGTTGTGGCTCCTGGGCCTGTGTATTGAGCATAACTGCTTACACCAAAAACTACAAATACTAATGTGGCTACTATTAATTTAATTGTTTTCATAGTTGTATTATTTTATTGTTCATACTGTTTTTATTAGTTGTCAATGCGGGTGAATTCCCCTTTTTCGTTGAAAAGCAGTTCGATATCGTTCGATAACTCTACGCTTTGGCCAACGGTTTCTTTTTCCCAATTGGTTACAAATGCTGGCGTATAATTATTTTCTACATATTCGATGATTTTTTGTTCTAAAGTCGAATCGGGTACGCGTTTCTCATTTCCATCTATTTTTGTGCATTCACCTTTACGGTTGAAATTGAGATTGAACCCTTCGGAAAGCGAAACTTCATAGCTCGACTCCAGAAATTCTTTTTCATTCACTATCGAAACTATGCTTTGCCCGGCAAAATGTGTTGTGATAAACTCTTGTGCAGTTTTGGGCAGACTATTGCTGTCAATTACTGTTTCTTTTTCGCAACTGGCAAGGAATGTGACTGATAATATGGCAATTGCAATTGCTTTAATTGTGTGTTGTGTATTCATTTCTACTGTATTTTTAAAGTTTATACAGCAAAACTACAACACGATTTTGGAGACATTTTGGAGAAAAAACTAATTTCTGAAAAAGATTGATATTTTGTGGATATTTTTGTCTTTTATTGAGTATTCAATGTGGAATTCGTAAAGTTCGCAGATTTGTTTCACAATGGCCAGGCCTATGCCCGTGTTGCCTTTCTCACCTTTCGAAAACCGTTCAAACATGGCAGATGGGTCGCCATCGAACAGGTCGCCACTGTTTGCTACTGAAAAGCATTGGGCGTTTAGTTCAATCCTGATGAATCCATTGCTAATGTTGTGCTTCACCGCGTTCTTCAGCAAGTTGTTTATTAGTATTCCGGCCAATCCAGCGTCAGCATCAATGAAACATGTATCGAGTGTTGTATCGAGTGAAATGTTCCTGAGCGAAATTGCCTCGGCAAAAGTTTCGAGCGAGCTTTTTACAAGGGATTGTAAGTCAACCGTGCTGATATTGGAGTATTCCCTGTTTGAAATTTTGCTCAGAAGTAACAGCGACTTCTGAATTTGCGACAGCTGACTTGCTGCAGAATGTATTTTTGTAATGGGTGGAATATTATCTTCATTCTCCTGATTGGTGGCCAGCAGTTTCTCTGTGTTGGCACGTATAATGGCTAAGTGGGTCTGGAGTTCGTGTGAAGCGTTTTCGTTAAATTCTTTATTGTTTCTGTAATCGTCGGCTAGTTGTTTGAGCAGTGTCCCGAGGGTTAAATTTAAGGTTTCAAATTCATCGATTTTGCTTTTGGTAAATTTTGGGAGCGGTTCAGTAATCTTAAAAGATTTCAACCTGTCGAGGGTGGCATAAAAAGGTTTCCAAATTTTATCGGCTACAAGGTTTATCAGTATTATTACTGAAAGGGATATTGCAAGTAATAATCCAATAATGATAAATATTGTGCCTTCTGCGATATCGTCGCTACCTAGGAGAAGGTGGCGTAACACAACGGCAAAATCGGTGTTATTGTGTATTATGCTGAAACGTAATTCGCGATAGGGAACCATTTCGTTGTCGCCGGGTTCAAGAAGGAGGGTGTCTTTAAAAACAGGCTTGTTGTATTTTGTGTCGGGAATTATCTCGGCTACAGTACTGAATTCTGGGAGGTTGTTGTATTTTTCATGATAGTCGATGAGCCGTTCCATTTCATAGGTGAGAAATTCATCGGTTTCTTCGTGTGAAATGTATTCGATCATGAAATAAACGAAGAAACTTCCCAACAACATAATTGGAATAAGCCATAGTGTGGTAGCGATAAGGGTTCGTCGCAGTAGTTTCATAGCTATTCTGTCTCAAATTTGTACCCAACGCCATACACCGCTTTAATAGGATCTGTTGCTCCTTTCGATGTTATCTTTTTCCGAAGGTTCTTTATGTGAGAGTAAATGAAATCGAACGAATCGGCCAAATCCATATTGTCGCCCCAAATATGTTCAGCAATACTTTCGCGGGTAAGCACACGGCCCGGGTTCGACGAAAAGAAAAGCAGTATGTCGTATTCACTTCGGGTAAGCTCCAGCGCGTTGTTATCGACCCAAACTTCCCGGTTGGCAGTGTCGATACTTATATTGCCCATGCTGATTTTGTCAGAACCCATAAAATTTCTTCGTCGTAGGAGGGCCTTAATGCGGGCAACAAGTTCTGCCATATCGAAAGGCTTGGTCAGGTAATCGTCAGCACCAAGTTCCAATCCTTCAATTTTGTTTTCGAGCGAATTCCGAGCGGAAATCACGATAATGCCAGTTGATGGTTCATGCGCTTTTATTTTACGGATAATGTCGAGGCCCGAGCCCCCGCCCGGCAGGTTGATGTCAACAACCAGGATGTCATATCGATATAGGAATATTTTCTCGTGCGCTTCGGGGTACGACAAAGCTGTTTCGCATACATATTTCTCCGAAACTAGTGTTTCAGCTATCGCCTCCAATAGCTTAGGATTGTCCTCTATAACTAAGACTTTCATTCTCTGTAATGTTGATTTAATGTATCGTGGATGAAATTACAAAAAATGATTCAATAAAGACTTTACAACAATTGATTGAGTTTTGTTGAATGATGTTTTTGTCGCGATACTCTGTGCTATTCTATGACGATTTTGTGATGAGCCAATAGCCCGGGGAGCCCATGAAGCGAAAACTTTGCATTGGTTATCCTGTTTGTCTCAGGGTTTATTGTAAAATTATAAGCGCTTCTGAAATCTGCTTTTTCAAGATTCGTATTCTCGAAGACTGCACCAGTCAGGTCACATTCATGAAAAATAGCTTCTGTTAGTATTGTACTTTCAAAGTCGGTTTCGTGAAGTGTACAGTTACTGAATAGAGTTTTTTTCATTTTCACTTCATAAAAAGAGGATAGGTTGAGCACGCAGTCTTTAAATTTTACTGAAAAAATGAAATCGTTACATTGGTCAAAATGCAGGCCTAATAATTTGCAGGTGCAAAATTCAACTTCGTGAAATGCGGCTTCGGCTAAAGTGGCCAGGCTCAAATCGCAATCCACAAAGCGGCAGTCGGTGAAAACGATGTTCGACAAGTTACAATGCTGAAAAATGCATTCCGAGAATGTGCATCCTTCGTACTTTTTGGCGTCCAACTTATTGATGTTGAAATCAATTTTCTCGAAAACTGTATCGTATTTGCTGTCGTTTTGCATGGTACAGAAATTTGGTTTGCAGTTTCAAAGATGCACTATTTTATCTGAACAGGTAGCATAAATGCTTTATTGTTTCACTTCATTTATTAGTTTTGTACACTGGAAATTTGTCAGGAAAAGATCTGTCTGTTTTTATCTAGGTAGAAGTATTTTTTTTCTTTCTGATTTAAAAACAGACTGATCGAAATTCTTGTAATTTCAATTTAAACCGGATGTAATCATGAAACAAAGAATTCTCCATTTTATCGACAAGAATAAAATATATGTGGGAATTGTTTTCTTTTTCTTGATGTGGATTCTCTTCTTTGATGAGTTTAATTGGATTCGTATTCGTCGCGATAGTCTAAAATTGAAAGCATTGAAGCGTGAAGCCACTTATTTGAACGAAAAGATTGAGCAAGATAAAAAACGGTTACATGCCATAAAAACCAACCCTGCAGAACTTGAAAAATTTGCCCGAGAAACGTATTTTATGAAGAAAGAGAATGAAGATATTTATGTCATCATTGAAAAATAGTCCATTTCCTTCAGCGCTTTAACTTGTCTTTTTATATCATTTCTTCTTTTTGACCTGCATTTTTTTTCAAGAATAGTTTTATGGTTTATTTTATTTTCTTATCTTCATAACTTGTTGATTTTTTAATCACTAGATAATGCATTCAAGCCGCGACATATTCAGGATAAAAACCAACGATGTTGCGCCCAAAAAAGGACGGGTTCTCATTGCAGAGCCATTCTTGCCGGGCAGCTATTTCAATCGGTCTATTATTTTCCTTGTCAACCATTCTTCCGATGGTTCGGTAGGTTTCATTCTGAACAAACCGGTCGATTTTCCTATTCCTGAATTTTATAATGAATTTCCAGATTATACTGATCCCATTTTTGTTGGTGGCCCGGTCGATATCGAATCGCTATACTTTATCCATCGGTATGGGCAGTTAATCGACGACAGTGTCCATATTATGGGCGATTTGTACTGGGGCGGAGATTTTAACCAGCTGAAAGACCTTATCAATAAAGGAAAGATTGACCCAAATCATGTGCGTTTTTTTCTTGGCTATTCTGGCTGGGACAAAGGTCAATTGAAAGAAGAAATAGATGAGGATTCGTGGTTAGTGGCCGATATACCTCCTGCATTTGTCATGGGCGACACTACCGAACTCTGGAAAGAGATGGTGAAAAAAATAGGCGGAATATACTCTCTTTGGGAAAACTATCCCGAAAATCCTACGTTAAACTAAGCGCAAGAAGCCGCTCTGTCAATTTTTTTCTTGTAATGTCGAAGTAGCGTTTGTATTCGAGCCCTTTTAATGAGAAAATGCCTGAAGTTCCGGCAATTATCACTTCGCGAACTTCGAAAAGCAGGTCGACAGGCAAGTCTTCTGATTCGGTAAGTTCAATCCCCATGTCTTGTAATAGACCAATAATTACCCCTCTAAGCAGGTGTATGGTGCAGCCAGTCCCTGCAGAAGGAGTGTAAGCCCTGTTGCCATCAATGAGAAAAATATTCCCATTATAGGATTCTGTAATGCATTGGTTTTGATTAAGTATAATGCAATCATCAGCGCTTTCGTATTCAAATTCAGCCCTGACTAATTTTCTGAACTCATGTTCCATGGTGGGCAAACTCATAACATTTCCATCGGGTTTGAGGAATTTGCTTGATACAATGGCTTGTTTTAAAACTTTATCTGCACCAAAGAGTGTAGGCGAAGGCTCAATAAAGATGAATTCATTAGGTGTGGCATTGCCTAGCGGTTCGGTTATCAAAAGAAATCCGCGCGATGTTTTGTAGCAATTGTTCCTGATAAGCAAGCGGCGTGTTTCGTTCAGAAAAAATTCGCCACTGTTGTCGTTGAAAAGTTTCGTGTTGAATTTGTATATCGAAAGTAAGGACTTGATTTTCGAAATAGTGTCATGGGCAAACATAACTTCGGTGCCCTGCAAAAAAAACGTCTCAACAAGGTTGGTCGAAAGGAACAGGTTTACATCGAAGAAAAGGTTTAGTTTTTCTTTCGGAGCAATGGTCCCGTTATGCCATACCAGTGGTGCTGTGTCAATGCTGATCATCTCATTAATAGCCTGTCGATAAAATGATGAATGAGCGAGGCGTTGAGCAAAAGCGGGTATAAGAAACCGAAAAGTGCGCCAAAAAAGTGGGCGTCGTGTCCTATATTATCGTTGCCTTTGCGCCCCATATAAATACTGTAACCCATGTATAAAAAACCAAAAACTATTCCGGGTATCGGAATTATCCCAAAGAAATAAAGCATATTCCAGGGGTCGAAAAATATTGAGGTAAAAACTACTGCCATAACAGCTCCCGAAGCTCCAACAGCCGTATAATACGGATTGTTGCGGTGTTTGTATATTGAAAACAGGCTTGAAAAAATAAGGCTTCCTATATAAAGAATTATAAAATAGGTATTGGAGGCTGTGCCAAAAAACTGATTGAAATAGGCCAAACAAGCTTGCCCAAACGAAAATAGTACAAACATGTTGACCAGAAGGTGTGCCCAGTCGGCATGAATAAGCGAATGGGTAATAGCTCGGTATACTTGTTTATTATGGTATACAAGCACTGGTTTCAGGCTAAGGGTTTCGCTAATTTTTGCATTAGAAAAGGCCATTACAGAAATCACAGAAGTGAGTAGTATTATAAGTAGGAGCATTCTAGTGCAGGATTTTATAGGTTAGTTCGCGGAGTAAATCTCCTTCAGTTGATGAAACGTTGCCGATGCCTTTCGATTTCATATCGAATTCGCGCAGCATTGATATAATTTCTACCAGCTTTTTAGGTGAATAGTATTTTGCTGCTTTAATATATGTGTCAACAAAATAGGGTGATACTCCAAGTGCTTTTGCGGCATTGTTTTTCGATTTGTCGGACAAAAAGTGGTATTTAAGCAGCTTGGCAAAATATTGCCCTAAGCCTCCAATAACTAAAGGGAATGGGGTTTGTTTGTTCGAAGCAAAATAATTTACAATGCGGTTTGATTTAATTATGTCGCGTTCACCCAGAGCATTCTGCAATTCAAAAATGTTATACTCTTTGCTGATCCCAATATTTTTCTCAACATCGGCAGGAGTAATTGTAGCTCCCTTGGGCAACAATATCATTAGTTTATCTAACTCGTTGGCTACTTTGCTTATTTGCGTCCCAAGGTATTCAGCAAGCATGGCATTTGCCTGTGGGGCAATTTTAAAACCATTGTCGCCAATATATTTGCTGATCCAAGCCCCCAACTGGTTTTCGTATATTTTTGGTGATTCGAAAACTATTCCTTTTTCAGCGGCTACTTTCAGAAATTTTTTCCTTTTGTCGAGCGTTTTGTATTTGTAGCAGATTACTAATATGGTCGAATTCAGTGGGTTTTCTATGTATGTGAGCAATTCATCCTCAAGTTTATCAAATAATTGTGCTTCTTTGAGAATGACAACCTGATAAGCCGACATCATTGGAAATCTCCTAGCAATGGTAATCAGCATGTCGCTAGTTGTATCTTTCCCGTAAAGAATGGTTTGGTTGAAGCTTTTCTCGCTTTCGGGCAGCACGTTGTCGGCAATATAATCTGAAATAAGGTCGATAAAATAAGGTTCTTCGCCCATGAGGACATATACAGGGCGATAAATCTTCTTTTTCAGGTTTTCAATAATCTCAGTATGTGTCATTCATCGAAAAATTTTAAGTGTTTAACCGAGCTGCCGTTATCGCGAAGCAATTCCATGGCTCTAATCCCAATTTCAACATGTTCATCAACATATTTTGCGGTAACCGATTTGTCGCTTTCCGTAGTTTTCACGCCGGTTGAAATCATTGGCTGATCTGAAACGAGTAATAAGGCTCCCGTGGGAATCTGGTTGGCAAAACCCGTAATGAAAATGGTTGCTGTTTCCATGTCAATGGCCATAGCGCGGGTTTTTCTAAGGTATTTTTTAAAACGGTCGTCGTATTCCCAAACCCTGCGGTTTGTGGTGAAAACCACTCCGGTATAATAGTCGCGTCCGCGATCACGGATTGATGATGAGACAGCTCGTTGTAAGTTAAAGGCTGGCAGAGCGGGAACTTCGGGTGGAAGATAATCATCCGATGTTCCGTCGTGCCTAATGGCAGCAATGGGAAGAATAAGGTCGCCTACTTTGTTTTTAGCCTTCAACCCACCGCATTTGCCTAGGAACAAGACTGCACGAGGCGAAATCGCACTAAGAAGGTCCATGGCGGTGGCCGCGTTGGGGCTTCCCATGCCAAAGTTCAAAATGGTGATCCCGTTAGCGGTGGCACTGGGCATGTTGAGATCTTCGCCAACAACAGGCACGTTGAAATACCGGGCAAACAAATCGACATAATGTTGAAAGTTGGTGAGTAATACATATCTCCCAAAATTTTCAAGCTCAACACCGGTGTATCGGGGTAGCCAGTTGTTTACTATTTCTTCTTTCGATTTCATACACGGTCTTTTGTTTTTTGTAAAAATAGAACAATCGGTGAAGATAACTTGCAGGTAAAGGCCAAATATTTTCTTAGTTTTGATTCCGTAACATTAAAAGGTAACCATGTTAATGCAGCTTCCTGTGCTAAATTTTCCTCGTTTTGAGTTCAAAATGAAGGAACAATCGGAGAAAGCGCTCATCTTCGACCCTTGTCGGAGAAAGTATGTGCCGCTTTCGCCTGAAGAATGGGTACGGCAGCATTGCATTGCCTATCTTCATTTTTCGAAAGGCTTTCCTTTGTCGGTTATTTCGGTCGAGAGGGCTTTCACGCTAAATTCTCAAACACTAAGGTATGATATAGTAGCATATTCCAACAATGCTAAACCAGTATTGCTTGTCGAATGCAAGGCTCCCGGTGTGAAAATTACCAGCACCGTGTTCGATCAGATTGCTGTGTATAACCTTCAGCTTCATATTCCTTTTTTGTATGTAACCAACGGACTTGAACATTATATCTGTCAGACGAATCTGCAGCAAGGTAATGTTTTGTTTATTAAAGAATTACCTCATTATAAAATGCTTGCTGATTTCATGGTCAAAGAATGATCGATGATTCTGTTTTTTACGTATTTTTATCAAGAAATGAATCGCGTTTTTTTACGTGATGGTTTTGGTGTTGAGCGGTTTTACTAAGTTGCTGTGTTTTATGTGCTAAAAATGGTGGTTCTCATCGTCATTTAGTTTGTTGTATTGTTTTATGTAGAAAGAAATCACATGAAGAGAGTCATTTTTCTTTATTTTTTTTTATTGGTATGGGGCATTTCTTTTGCCACAAAAGTTGAAAAGGAAACGGCAACCCTTGTTGCCCTTAATTGGATGAACTCTAATTCATCAAAATATTACGATGGAAAAGATATTGCTTCGGTGTTTACCAATTCATCTGATTCTCTTGTTTTGAATTACATTGTTTCTTTCGACTCTGTTGGGTGGGTAATTGTTTCCGCCTCTGATCTTACCGAACCGGTTATCGCCTATTCCTTTGATTCAAAATTCGATATTTCTTCAATGCCTTCTCAGGTAAGTAGCTGGCTTCGTGGAATATCTTCAGAGACAGCCTCTGCCGAAATCAAAAAAATTGCGCCATCGGTTGACATACAGCGCAAGTGGGGCGATTTGCAGTCTATACAAAAGAAAAAGAGAGCCCTTGGTGCGGTTGCATATGTTGCCCCGCTTGTGTCAACCATTTGGAATCAAGGGCGATATTATAATGAAATGGCTCCGTTGGATCAGCGGAGCAGTACCGGAAACGGGCATGTTTGGATTGGATGCGTGGCAACAGCCATGGCTCAGGTTATGAAATTTTGGGAATATCCCGGAAACGGGCTCGGGCAACATAGTTACACTTCTCGTTATGGAACACTTAGTGCCGATTTTGCGAATTCAACATACGATTGGGGGGCTATGCCTGCAAATGTCACTTCTCAAAACACAGAAGTGCAGCGTATTAGCTATCATGCGGCTCTTTCTGCAGAAATGGATTTTGGCCCTTATTCGTCAGGAGCTTATCTTGAGGATGCCAACGAGGGTATGGTACAGTTCTTTAAATACAATTCTAATCAATTTGTTAGTTACAAGGATGATTGGGATAATGCCGAATGGATTGCTTTGCTCAAGCGTGAACTCGATGCCGGTCGCCCTATAATATATTCAGGTTACAATTATGGGCTCACGAGTGGCCATGCTTGGGTTTGCGACGGATATTCAGCCGGCGATTATTTTCATTTTAATTGGGGATGGAGTGGAAACTATAATGGGAATTTCTTGTTGACATCTCTTTCTCCCGGTTCTTCAGATTTTTCGTATGCTCAAGGTGCTTTGTTGGGTATCGAGCCCGTTAGCCCGGCCATGCTTACTATTCCTTATAGTCAAGGGTTTGAGCTGGATAAAGGAGTCTTTCATCTTACCGGTGTTGGTGACCTGGTCGATAATGAGGTTCACACCGGTGGAAAATCACTTCGGCTTGGCAAAGATCAAATTCGTTACGGTGCCGTTAATTCGGCTACTGTTTCTTTTGTTGTGCCCTCCGAAGCCGAGCTTAATTTCTGGGTGAAGCGCATTACTCCCGTTGCTTCATCGCAAAACGAACAGGCTGCGTTACTGTTGCCCGAGTTTGGTTCAACTCCCTTGCTCGAAATATTTAATGGCGATTTTAATGACTCCGATTGGGTGGCTTATAGTGTCGACCTAGCGGCTTATGCCGGACAAATGGTTCGTTTTATGCTTGTTCAAAAGGTATTCGATTCAGCCCGAAACCAGTGGATGTATGTCGATGATATTTCGGTGTCGGGAATGAGCAACAACCTTCCTCCTTACATTCCGGCACAACCAATTCCTTCAAATTTGTCTGAATTTGTGTCTCTTAGTCCTTTGCTTCGCTGGAGTGGAGGTGACCCCAATGGTGATGTGGTTCAATATAAGGTGTTGTTTGGCACTGCTGATAATTTGAAAGAAATTGCCTCGACTGCAAATAATTTTCACCAGCTTCCTCCTTTAATGCATACAACGACATATTATTGGAAGATAATTTCAACCGATGGTACTTTTTCTTCCGAAGGTCCGGTTTGGTCGTTTACCACAACTCCAATTCCTCCCGATCTGGCTACGTGCGGTGTGTCTAATGTAACTGCAATAACAGCAACGCTTTGCGGAAATATTGTTAATGATAACGGAACTTCAATCTCTTCAAAAGGGATATGTTGGACCGAGACTTCGCTGCCGTCGTTATCGACACAATATCAGGAAATTATTGCTGAAAGTGATACCTTTTCTGTTGAAGCTGTTGATTTGCTTCCCAATACTGTGTATCGGTATAGTACTTTTGCCATAAGTAATATGGGACAAACCTACAGTGAAGTTGCGTCGTTTAAAACTTTGCCCGGCTTGGCTGAAGTTGATTTCATTGAGGTAAATAACATTTTGAGATCTTCTGCAACTGTTACTGGTGATATTATTCGGCTTAACGACGATTCGGTTCGTTCAGTCGGCGTTGTCTGGTCGACCTCGGAGGGCTTCGATCCCTTGGATGCAAATCGGTTTCCTGATTCTGGAATTTCGCCGATGAGTGGAAGGTTTTTTGTCTCGTTGACCGGACTACCTGGTCCAGCGACAATTTATGCCCGGCTTTATGTTGAAAACTCTGTAGGGTTGGCATTTTCTGACGAGTTCAATTTCACTACGGTAAATTCAATTCCTCAAGTTTCTCTCGACCCGAACAACAGTTCAAAAGCTGGTGATGGAAATTATATGGGTGTCGTTATTGAGCAGCAGCCCAATGGTGTTGTTTGCGATACTGATGCAACGGTTAGTGACCCTGACGGAGATGCGATTCAGAAAATAATCATTGAGGTTGGAAGTAATAACGGCGATTCCTTTGATATGCTTAGCATTCCTTTGCCTCACGACCGTTTCCGTGTTGATGGTGATTCTTCTGCGCGAATGGAGATTACAGCTCTCGAAAACATGTCTTACGCTGATTGGTGTGAAATACTTAAGCGGGTTAAATATCAATACCTTGGAGATAGTCCGAATAGTATGTCGGCCCAAAAAATAGAAATTAAGGTGTTTGATGGTATCGCCTGGAGCCATTTTGTTACTGCTTATATTTATATTATACCTGTAAACGATCCGCCTGTAGTACAAACCTTACCTTCTATTGATATTGTTCCGGCTTTGGGTGTCCGGGTTAGTGCTGTTGCTGGTGTTTGGGACGATAGTCTGGATAAAACTAACTGTAATTTCACACGCCGTTATTGGTGGCAGGCTAAGGATGCAAATGATAATGTTGTTGACATTCCAGCAGAAGACTCAAAATTTCTCCGTATTGATGATAGTTTGTGTGGATGGTCGGTTCGTCCGGTTGAAGAGGTTACCGACCCGGGTTGCGGAGGATTAAATGTTCTTGTTGTTTCGGCCGCCGGTGAATGGGTCTCTGTTTCCAAAGTTTCTCAAACAGTGGTCTTTGATCCTATTCCTTTGCATTATATCCATGAAAACTATTTCGTTTTATCAGGGAATGCCACCTCTGGTTTACCGCTTACATATATTCCAACAAATGAATCGTCGGTTACTATTTCGCACGATACCGTGTATATGCACAACACCGGTTCAACTATTATTAAAGCTGTTCAGGAAGGAAATTCATGCTATTTTCCAAGTAGCGAAGTTTTTAAGATCGCAGTTGTTGGTAGGGGTAATCAGCAGATTATTGCTGACGGGGAAATGAATTTTTATTATGGACAGGCTCCTTTCCCTCTTCCTGCCATTGCCTCGTCTGGCTTACTTGTTGTAGCTGAGTCTTCTGACTCTTCAGTGCTTGTTTGCCGAAACGATTCATTGTTCATAACAGGTACAGGAACGGCTCTTCTCTCGTTAAACCAACCGGGAAACCGTAATTATTTTGCGGCAAATGAGGTGATGGTCCGGATTCTTGTGTCAAAAGGAGAACAAAAGATTGTATATTCTTCAATTGATGAATTGTTCTTTGGCAGCGGATCGATACCTTTTGCGGTTTCTTCATCGTCGCGGTTGTCTGTAACTGTTGAAAGTTCAGACGAATCGATTCTTGATGTAAATAATGATTCTCTGTCGATCAGGGGTGTGGGACAAGCGGTTATCCGCCTTTCTCAGCCTGGGAACAATCTTTGGAATCCGGCTCAAGTGGAGTTGCCGGTGGTTGTATCTCGTGGCGTTCAGGAAATTTATGTTCAGGATTTTGGCCAATTATCCTTTACTCAGCAACAAATTACGCCTTATTACTCTTCGTCAAGTGGCCTTGAAATCGAAATGTCGGTGTTAGATACCACTATTGCACAGGTTGTTGACGGAGTGATTGTTTTTAAACGGGCAGGAGAGACTTTCGTTCGGTTTGCTCAGCCGGGTAATCCTTTTTGGCTGCCTGCTGAAAAAGAAATCCGGTTACTTATTGAGAAGTCGGAACAAATAATATCGTTCGAACCTCTCCATAATGTGGTATTTTCTTCCAATCCTGTTCAACTTAATGCGGTTTCATCATCGGGGTTGCCTGTTTCTTTCCTGGTAAACGACACAACAAAGGCATACATCATCGGGGACAAACTGTATTTTCTGTCGGCAGGTGAGGTGGAGGTAACTGCCTTACAGGGTGGAAATAATAGCTGGTTGCCAGCAGTTCCTGCTGTTATATCCATTCAAGTCGAAAAGGCGTCGCAGGTTGTTTCTGCCAGTATTCCTGATTCTGTTTCAGTTAAAGATGGTTTTCTAAGCATTGATGCCGAAGCGTCGTCGGGGTTGCCAGTTACTGTTGAATCGTCTGATAATTCGGTAGCTAAGTATCAGGATGGCATGCTTCAATTGCTTTCGCCCGGGACAATAACCCTTTCTTTTGTACAACCTGGAAATTCGAATTATGAATCAGCAACTTTGCAATTAAGTTTAGTTGTATACCAGCCTGTTGGTTGGTCTGTATTCACAACACTAAAAGTCGATGTATATCCAAATCCTTCATCGGGCATTTTTGGCTTATATTATGAAAATGCTGATGTTTCGGGAAAGAATATAGCGGTTGGTGTTTGTGATGTTTCGGGGCGGTTATTGAAAAAAATTGACTTGAGTTCCGGTCATTCAGGCATCGATTTAAGTGGTTTTCGCGAAGGAATTTATTTTTTGAAAATCAACATAAATGGGGTATTGGTAACCAGAAAAGTTGTGTTGAAGAATAGTGATTAGGCTTTGCGGCAACACATCCGACTAAGATTATGTATCTTTGCAGCATAAAATCAATAGTATGCCTACGAACCAACTTGCACAAGAAAGTATTGGACTATTAAAAAAGATGATAGCAATTCCTTCTTTTTCAGGTAAAGAAGAGGAACTTGCAGCATTGATTAGAAGTTTTCTAACAGAAAAATCCATCCCGTTTTATTCGATGCTAAATAATACCTGGTGTTTTAATAAGTATTGGGACGAATCGAAACCTGTAATTTTGCTCGATTCACACATTGATACCGTGAAGTCGGTTTCAGGATGGACGTATGATCCTTTTTCGGCAACAGTTGAAGGGGATAAGATTACGGGTCTTGGAAGTAATGATGCAGGGGCACCTCTTGTGTCTCTCCTTGCTGTTTTTAGGTACTATTACGATAACCAGAACTTGCCTTTCAACCTTATTTTTGCAGCTACCGCCGAAGAAGAAAGCTCCGGGAGCAACGGCGTTGCATTGTTAGTGAAGCAACTGGGGCGAGTTGATTTTGCTATTGTAGGTGAGCCTACCCAAATGAAGCTCGCTATTGCAGAAAAGGGACTTGTTGTGGTCGATTGCCTGGCTCGCGGGAAAGCTGGCCATGCCGCCCGAAATGAGGGAATAAACAGTATTTACCTCGCATTAGACGATATTGATACCATAAGAAATTACTCGTTCGAAAAAACTTCGCCTGTCTTGGGTGCGGTTAAAATGACAGTTACCCAAATTGATGCAGGCTTTCAGCACAATGTTGTTCCCGATGAATGCCGCTTTGTGATTGATATACGTACTAACGAGTGTTATTCAAACCAAGAGGTGGTGAATATCTTATCGTCACTAATAAAATCGGAAGCAAAAGCTCGGTCGCTGAGACTTAATTCTTCGGGAATAGAGTTAACCCATCCGTTTGTGGTTCGTGCCTGTGAACTTGGAATTGAATGCTACGGTTCGCCCACCATGAGTGATCAGTCGCAAATGCCATATACTTCGGTGAAAATGGGACCCGGTGATTCAGCTCGCTCGCATACTGCTAATGAATATGTTTTTTGTTCAGAAATTGAACAGGGCGTTGCGTTGTATGCCGAACTGCTGTCTGACTTAGTGCTTTAATTTCTATTTTGCTTATTCCAAATGAACTAAATACGTCTTTTCCAATGACTTTCCCCGGGTGGATGGCCTGATGTATTTTGCCGGTCGTTTTAGGTTCAGGTGGTCGATACTAAACAGGTCCAATGGTTTTTTTGTGAGGTTTTGTATTTGTTCAAGACCGGTGGGGTCGGTATAAATCCAAATGCCCCTGCGGTTTATAATATCTTCTATATCTTCTAATTGCTCGATATAGTTCACCGATTTTTCACAGTAAAACATTAATTCATAGTTTCGGTAAAAGTGAAGCTCGGTTTGAATATTTTCAGCGCCTGGAACAGCAGTAGTGTTAAGCATTTCTATGCTGTCCCTGATACTTATGTCGGTAGGAGAGAGATAATACACTTCTTCACTTGCCAAAGATTTTTCATTAATGATTTTTGCAGCTTTAGGTGCTCCCTGTTTACTGAACAACATTGGGAAAACGTATAAATTAAGTGTAAGGGCAATAGCCAGCATGGTAATCAATGTTCGGACAAAGAGTGTTGTTTTTGCTTCGTTTGTTTTGAAAAAAATAAAAGCGGGGATAGTAAGTGCCGGAATTCCAATCCAAATATAGTGCTCGGGTTGAACCGGAAACCATAAAGGAATTAAAATAGTAAATAAGATAAGGACAATAAGGATGATTATATGAATGAATACTAGTGTTTTTTGTTTTTTATCGAAGATTTCATTCCAAGCCCTAGCCGAGACAATTGCCAGCAAGGGAAGCCCTGACATGATATAATTTGGGAGTTTACTTTGAGCAATGCTCAATATAAAAAGAAAGAGAAAAAGGCCCCAAAAAATGAAAAACCCGTTGGCATTAAGTTTTTTTCTAAAATAATCTCGGATAATGAATACTATGCCCGAGAACAGGAATAGTGTCCATGGTAAAAACAAGTAAAGCAAATTGTGAAAGTAGAAAAAATAGTCGGTTGAGGTTTTGTTAAACTCTCCCGATAATCGTTTTAAATTGTTGTCCCATAAGAAATACCATACGCCATTGAACCCGTTTTTTTGAAAAATGGGAACAACTGCCAGCAAGCCAACAAGTATGGTTAAAAAAACAATAAGAATAGATTGCTGGGCTATTTTAGCCGAAATTTTTCTTTTCCACAAAAGAAATCCAGCTGCTGACCCTATGGGAATAAGTAAACCAAATGGCCCCTTGGTGATAAAGGATAAGCCCAAGGCAAGGCCGCTTAGAAAAGCGTAGAAAGGTTTTTCGTTCGTTAGCCAGCAGCGAATAGCCCAAAGAGAGAGGGCTACATTGGTAAAAAGTACTGTGTCGGTGTGGATGTCCATGGTGTACAGCACAAAAATCACAGAGAATATCACCATAATAGCCGATATAAATCCTGTTTTTCTGTCGGTTAGTCTCTCTGAAAGTTTAAACACTGCAAAGCAGCCGAGGAGAGAATAGATGAATATCAGGATTTTAAAAGAAAAATTGGAAATGCCAAATACTTGGAAAGCAGCAGCTGAAAGCCAAAACAGAAGTTGTGGTTTCTGATAATATGGCTCACCCATAATACTGATTTGCATCCAGTTGCCAGTTTCAAAAATCTCTTTTGATACAAATGCATATTTTGCTGCGTCACGGGTAACATCGGTGAAGAGGCCCGGAAAGCATGCGGCAATGCCCATTATAATCAAGGAGATAAATAATATTAAGTCTTTTTTTGTCAAATTAGTTAGTAGTAAATCATACAAGAGCCTGAACGAAACAACAGGCCAGCCAAAGATATTAAACCTTTTTGGTTGTTTTTGGCGCGTGGATAAAGATTATTTCCTAGGGTTTCATCCTTTTCTTATTTTTGTGCTGAATTATTTGTCTACAATCATGAGCAAAAACAACACAACGACCGATAAAATTTGGGCAAAAGGTATCCTGATCGATGAAATTATTGAAAAATTCACCATAGGAAAAGATCCCGAGATGGACATGTTTCTCGCACCATTCGATGTTTTGGGGTCGATTGCTCATGTGCGTATGCTGAATACCATAGGTCTTATTCGCGACGAAGAATTACCCTTGTTGATAGGCGAATTAATTTCGATTTATAATGAAATTGGGAAAGGAAACTTCGCTATTGAGCCCGGGGTTGAGGATGTACATTCACAAGTTGAATTGTTGTTAACCCGAAAACTTGGCGATATTGGGAAAAAAATACATAGCGGACGCTCTCGCAACGATCAGGTTTTGCTCGACTTAAAGCTTTTCATCAGGAGCGAAATTAAACAAATTGTTGGGCTGAGTGATGAGCTGTTTAAGGTATTGATTTCGCGAAGCAACGAGACAAAAGATATTCTTATGCCTGGTTATACTCATTTGCAGATAGCCATGCCGTCGTCGTTTGGACTTTGGTTTGGAGCCTATGCAGAAAGCCTTACCGATGACATGCAAATGATGCTCGCTGCTTGGAAAACCGCGAATCAGAATCCATTAGGTTCGGCAGCAGGATATGGTTCGAGTTTCCCGCTTAACCGCCAGATGACTACCGATTTGCTTGGTTTTGACAACTTGAATTATAATGTGGTTTATGCTCAAATGGGGCGTGGAAAGGTTGAAAAAAATGTGGCATTTGCCATGTCTTCTGTAGCTGCAACGTTGGCGAAAATGGCTTACGATGTTTGCCTGTTCATGAGCCAAAATTTCAATTTTGTTAGTCTTCCCGACAATTTAACGACCGGATCAAGCATTATGCCTCATAAAAAGAATCCAGATGTCTTTGAACTTTTGCGTGCCCATTGTAATAAACTTCAATCGTTGCCCAACGAAATATTGCTCATAATAAATAATTTGCCAGTAGGATATTTTCGCGACATGCAGATTATCAAAGAAATATTCATTCCTGCTTTTGCCGAGATGAAAACTTGTTTGAACATTGCCGCATACGCAGTTTCTCACCTGAAAGTAAACCATCAAATCCTTGATGATAAGAAATATGACTACATATTCAGTGTTGAGGAGGTCAATAGGTTGGTAAATGAAGGTATGCCTTTCAGAGACGCATACAAACATGTGGGTCAGATAATTATGGATGGTAATTTCATCCCTGTAAAGAAAGTGAAACATTCGCACGAAGGAAGCTTGGGTAATCTTTGCAACGACCAGATTACTGAAAAGATGAACGCCATTGTTTCTTCATTTAATTTTAGTGCTGTTGATGACGCCATCGAACAACTAACGGCAAATTCATAATAACCTGAGTTCGATTTTATTTTTAAAGTTCAGATTGGCATAAAACGCTGTTTTACAAAGCAAATTTTTGAGTATTAGCGGGCTAAATCGAGGAAATTTAATGCAGGAAAACAGTGTTTTTATGCAAAGCTCATTGTCCGCCA
>Ga0209723_1003215_pt1 | contig 20063 bp, 16 predicted proteins | sample BiotimSIPDNA_2_FD_185750 | JGI IMG/M metagenome (GOLD analysis project Ga0209723, IMG submission 185750) | Anaerobic biogas reactor microbial communites from Washington, USA - Biogas_R2 time_0 SIP DNA (SPAdes) (version 2) | ecosystem: Engineered > Bioreactor > Anaerobic > Unclassified | place... | reverse complement strand
CTTCGTTTGACAACAGACTTGTGAATCTGCGCGCAACGTTGATCCAGAGAAAGCAATCGGTCCTCACCGGTACATCAGGCTTGCAGTTGTTTCACCGGGACTATACCGCGCAGGGCGAGGAAGCTCTCTCGCCTCCGACGACGGGGAATGGATTTGCGCTTTTCACGCTCCAGGAGATGGACTTCGGACGGGCAAGACTGCAGTTCGGCGGCCGGTTCGATCGCACGGCCTACAGTCCGCTCGGATTGCCGCACCGTTCATTTGCCGGCTTTTCGGGCGCGGCCGGCATTCACGTCCCTCTCTGGGAGGACGGCGCTCTGGTCGCCAACTACACACATTCGTACCGCGCGCCGGCGATCGAAGAGCTGTATAATTTCGGCCCTCACGTGGGGAACCTCGCATTCGAGATCGGCAACCCGGATCTCAAGCGGGAGGCTGCAGACGGAATCGACGTGTCGCTGCGTCATGCAAGCTCCCGGCTCGAGAGCGAAGCAAACTTCTATTACTACAGTATCCGCGATTTCGTCTATCTGAGCCTGACCGGGGAATTGGAGCACGGCCTGAGAGTCGCGAACTTTGCTCAGGCCGACTCGCGCTTTGTCGGCGGGGAAGTGCAGATGAGTGTCGCACTGCGCCGAAGCCTGTGGCTGGAATCGGGTCTGGACCTGGTGGATGCGCGGTTGATCGGCACGGGAGAGTCTTTGCCCAGGATCCCGCCGCTGCGTGGGAAGATCGGATTGGATGCCCGGTGGGGAGGACTCAGCTTCAGGCCCGAAGTGGTGATGGCCGCCGATCAGGACAGTATCTATACGACAGAGACGCCGACGGCAGGGTACACCGTCATAAATTTGAAGGCTTCCTATACCCTGGCAAGATCGAATTTGATTCATATGTTTTCGGGCGGTTTATTCAATGCAGGCGACAGGCTTTACCGGAACCATCTGTCATTTATCAAGGATCTTGCGCCGGAAATCGGCAGAGGCGTCAGGTTCACGTACACGCTGCGCTTCTTCTGATGCCGGTGCGCGGGTAGAAGATTGTTCTTGGTCGACCGTCCCGGAGGGACGGCCGACCGAAAAAACTGCTTGACAACAATGTTAGGCGTGACGAAGATAGTACGCGTTAAGCACTTATCGAGGAGAGGTGAGAAATGAGCGAAAGCCTTGCCCTGAGCGCCAGCCTGGAAGACTACCTCGAGGCGATCTTTCATATTGCCGCGGACAAGAAAGTAGCCAGATCCAAGGACATCTCCAACCGGCTTGGAGTCAACAATTCCTCCGTGACCGGCGCACTGCGCGCCTTGGCGGAACGGGGCCTGGTGAATTACGCGCCCTATGACCTGATCACCCTGACCGATGAAGGCAAAGCCGTCGCCGAAGATGTGATCCGGCGTCATGAGGCCTTGCGCGACTTCTTCGTAAGAGTGCTGTCCATCGACGCCCAGACTGCCGAAGAAGGTGCCTGCAAAATGGAGCATGTCATCCCTCAAAGCATCCTCGAACGTTTCATCGAATTCGTCGATTTCGTTGAACTCTGCCCACGGGCCGGCACCGATTGGATTCAGAAATTCGAATCCTTCTGCAAGGGGGTTCCTGACAGGCAGCTCTGTTCCGAATGCATAACCCTGGTCGAAGGGAAGCCGGAGAGCAAGCCGGACGAAGGGAGAGAACGGCAGGCCGGGACCATCACACTGGGCGACCTGAAGATAGGCCAGCGCGCAAGACTGGTGAAAGTGCGCGGACAGGGAGAGGTGCATAAAAGACTGATCGACATGGGCATGGTTCCCGGTGTCGTAATTGCGGTAGAACGAATTGCGCCTCTGGGCGATCCGATCGATTTCAAGCTGCGTGGTTATCATCTTTCACTTCGCAAAGAAGAGGCGAAGCTGGTGACTGTCGCGGTTCTAGAAGAGGGGCGGGTATGAACAGCAGGCCTCTGAATACGGCCAGGGAAGGGGAGAAATTCTGTCTGAACCGGATCGGCGGAAACCGGGACTTGCGGGCCCGCCTGGCATCTCTGGGACTTATTCCCGGAACTGAACTCATGGTCATCCGCCGGAACCTCTCCGGCTCGTTTATCGTGTCAGTCGGAGACGGCCGCCTGGCGTTAGGGCAGGAGATGGCCCGCTGCCTCTGGGTCAGCTGATTTTTTTTGCCCCATGAGTTCGGAGCAACGAACTTTATGTGGGGCAACGGTAGTGCGCGCTCTTAAGAACAGGAGTTAATGTGGAAGCGATCAGGAAGATTACTGTTGCCCTGGCCGGCAATCCCAATTCCGGAAAGACCACCATTTTCAATAATCTTACCGGATCCCGGCAGCATGTCGGCAACTACGCCGGAGTGACGATTGAGAAGAAGGAAGGTGAGTGCAGCCATCGTGGAGTCGACATCCGGATTGTCGATCTTCCGGGCTCCTACAGCCTTACCGCATATTCCCCCGAAGAAGTCGTCGCAAGAAGATTCATTCTCGAAGACCGGCCGGACGTCGTGGTCTGCGTGATCGACGCCTCCAACCTCGAACGAAATCTCTATCTCGCGGTTCAGTTCATGGAACTCGAGGTCCCGCTTGTTCTCAACTTCAACATGATGGACATCTCCGAAGCAAGAGGCGACAGGCTTGATGTGGCGCGCCTATCGGAGACGCTCGGGGTTCCGATCGTTCCCACCGTCGGTCACAGGCGGCAGGGGATGTCGGCGCTGCTCGACTGCGTTGTAGAGGCGGGAAGGAAAAAGAAAGCCGGCATAGTTCCGACCTACTCGCCGGATCTTGAACAGGCTCTTCGACTGATTCAATCCAGGGTCAACGGGAACCTCAAAGGCCAGTCGTTGCCGTCCCGCTGGCTTGCAATCAAACTTCTGGAGAAGGATCCGGAATTTGCCAGGCAGTGGAACGGCTCTGCCGTCATGGAGGAGGCGAAGCTGCAGAGCGCGCGTCTGGAAGACAAACTGGAGGAGTCGGCCGAGACCCTGCTGGCACAGGAACGCTACGATTTCATCAGCCGGACTTGCGAAGCAGCGGTTCACCGTGAGTCGCCGAAGGAGACCCTGTCCGACAAGGCCGATGCTTTGCTGACGCACCGCGTTTACGGCATACCGATTTTTCTTGCCGCAATGTTTACCGTCTTCTGGGCCACGTTCAATCTGAGCAGCCTTCCCTGCGAGTGGATCGAATCTGGTATCGGACGGCTTGCCGCAACAGTATCTTCCTTCTGGCCGGCGGGCGCCGACAGTCCGCTGCGCTCGCTGCTGGTCGACGGCATCATCGGGGGAGTGGGCAGCGTGATCGTCTTTCTCCCCAACGTGATTGTGCTTTTCCTGGCGATCGGGCTGCTGGAGGATTCCGGTTACATGCCGCGGGCCGCATTCATAATGGACCGGCTCATGCACAGGATCGGGCTGCACGGCAAGAGCTCAATTCCGCTGCTGCTCGGATTCGGATGTTCGGTTCCGGCGATTATGGCGACCCGGACTCTCGAGAACCGACGCGACCGGCTGACGACGATGCTCATTGCGCCTTTAATGAGCTGCGGCGCCCGTCTGCCTATCTATGCCCTGATAATCCCGGCCTTTTTCGCAGTGCAATGGCAGGCGCCGTTGCTGTGGTCGATTTATCTGATCGGCATAGTACTGGCAATTCTCTCGGCGAAGCTTCTGAAGTCGACATTGTTCAAGGGAGCGGCTGCACCCTTTGTCATGGAGCTTCCTCCCTACCGAATCCCAAGGTTGCGCGACACGATCCTGCATGTGTGGGAAAGATGCGCAATGTACCTCAGGAAGGCCGGAACCGTCATCCTGACGATATCCATCCTGCTCTGGGCGCTCACGACTTTTCCGCAACAGGAAAGCCGGGCCCTGGCTCAGGCCGAGTTGACTGAAGCGGCCGGACTGGTGGAAGAACCGGCAGACAGCCTGAGCAACTCCTACGCGGGGAGGATCGGACGCTTTCTCGAGCCGGTCCTGCGTCCCATGGGTTTCGACTGGAAGATCGGCACGGCGCTGCTGGGAGCAGTCGCCGCCAAGGAAGTCTTTGTAGCCCAGATGGGGATCGTCTACGCCGCCGGCGAAGACGAAGCTCCTCTGCGGCAGCGGTTGCAACAGAATTATTCTCCTCTCGTGGGATTCTGCATCATGCTGTTCTGCCTCATCAGTGCGCCGTGCATGGCGACGGTGGCGGTCACGTGGAGAGAGAGCGGATCGTTCTACTGGGCGCTCCTGCAGTTTGCAGGCCTGACCGTGCTGGCATACATCCTGACGACGGCCGTCTATCAAGTGGGGGTCCGGGCGGGTATCGGGATATAGAGCAGAAAGGATAACGAATGCTTGAATACATTTTCGTCGCGCTGATCATCGGTCTTGTACTGACGCTTGCGGGCCGTTCCGTCTATCGCACCATGCATGGAGACACGCCGGCCTGCGCATGCACGGCCAAGAGCGCCTGCGGAGTGCACGACCATTGCCGGATCGGGAGAAAGGCTTCTCGAGAACCATCGGGAACAACCCGAAACGAAACCGCCCTGCGATAGGATCCTGCCGAATGTGCTCAGCTCATGTTCTTAAGCGACAGTTGATAGTCCTGGCCGGGGTCTTGCTGCCGCTGTGCACAGTCCTGCCGGCAGAGGAAATCTATTCAGCGCCGGCTCCTGAGCCTTTGAAGAGCAGGCTGGAGGAACGCAGTCTGCGCCGGAGACTGGCGGAGCGCGGCGTTGAATACGAAGCCGGATATACTGCGGAGTATTTCGGAAAGCTCAGGGGCGGACTGAGGTCCCGGAGGGGCGGGGAATACCTCGGAAGCGTTGATGCCGCGCTCTCTCTCGATCTGTCCAAAGCCGGCGTCGGCCGGGGACAGTTCTTTCTTGGAGCGCAGAGTCTGCATGGCCGCGGAGTGAACGAATCCTGGGTCGGCGCGCTTCAGAGTCTCAGCAGTCTTGACGATGCGGGCTTCACCAGGGTGACGGAGGCGTGGTACTCCGATGAGTATTTTCATGGGAGGCTGAGAACGCGTCTCGGAAGGCAGTACGCGGATTCGGAGTTCGGCGTAATTGAAAACGGTTCTGAATTCATCAATGCGTCCTATGGATTGATGCCGAATAATCCCATGCCCACCTATCCGCGGCCGGTCTTGGGCGCGAGTGCCTGGGTCGACATGCTCCCCTGGATGTCGTTCGGAGCGGGAGTCTTCCGCGGAAGCGAGACGGGACCGTACACCCTGTCGGAAGTGAAAATTGAACCGGTGCCCGACAGATTCCTGCAGTCGGCGATATTCAGATTCGGCTTCTGGCGGCAGGCGAATGATTACGGTGTCTACGGCACTGCCGACTATTGGTTTCGCAAGCCTTCGGAAGAAGAACCCGGCGGTCCGGGCCTGTTCCTCCATTGGGGACTGGCCCCGGAAGACCCCAACGGAATCAGTGATTATGTCGGTGGAGGAATTTCGTACCGGGGAGCCGTCCGGAAGCGTCCCGAAGATGTGATCGGAGTCGGGGTGACCTCTGCCGCGACCGGGGATTCAAGCCGGGAAACCGCCGTGGAAGTCTTTTACAAATGGCAGGCCGCGTCGAAGATAGCGATTCAGCCGGACCTTCAGTGGGTGTTGCGCCCCGGCGGCGGCGGTCCGCACTCGGTGCTGTTCGGCATCCGGATGAACTGCCGGTTCTGATTCCAGCCCGGCCCGCCTGCCGCAAGCCCTGCAGGCGGTTCAAATTCAAATAATTATTGACTTGCTCTGCGTGCTCCCGATAGAATCGCCCGCGAATTATTGATGGAGGATAAGGCAATAAATATCTGACACCATTCGATTTTCGACGGCGACATACGACAATTCAGTAATGGAGTAAAGGCACAATGATTATCATCGCTGAAAAAATTAACGGGTCCATTCCGTCAACAGGCAAGGCCATTGAAGCGAAAGACGCTGACTACATCAGGAATCTTGCGAAAGTTCAAAGCGAAGCGGGAGCTGATTTCATCGACGTATGCGCTTCTGTCGAGGTTTCCAGGGAACTGGAGACACTGAAATGGTTGATTGATCTTGTTCAGGAAGTTACCGATACCCCGCTGGCGGTTGACAGTCCCAGCGCCGAAGTGTGCGCGAAAGCCATAGATTTCTGCAAAAGACCCGGCATCGTGAATTCCGTATCGATGGAAGGAAACAAGATCGAAATCGTTTTCCCCAAGATCGCGGATACGAAATGGGATTGCATCGCGCTTCTGTGCGACGATTCGGGAATTCCGCGAACGGCCGAGAAACGCCTCGAGGTATTCGAAGCGTTGATGAAGAAGGCCAAGGAATACAACATCGCTCCTTCCAGGCTGCATATAGATCCTCTTGTGGAAATGCTGGCCACTTCTGAAGACGGCATCAATGTAATCATCAAAGTAATGCAGGAGATCAAGAAGCAGTATCCCGACATCCATGTGACGGGTGCGGCCAGCAATGTTTCGTTCAACCTGCCGGCGAGAAAGATCATAAACCAGGCATTTGTCGTTCTCGCCATGAATGCGGGGCTGGACAGCGTAATCCTTGATCCTCTGAACAGGGATTTGAGAGGCTTGATATACGCAACCGAGGCATTACTCGGCAGGGACGAGATGTGTATCGAATTCATTCATGCCTTCAGGGCAGGCCTGTTCGGTACGCAGAAACAATAAGAACTTTTATAGAAGGCTGTTTGGCGGCCGTGTTATGGTGGGCACGAGCAGAATCTGTCGTGCGTAACAAGAATATTTCCCCGGCCGAAAGGTTCGGGCACTACGGTAACGAGTGGGAAAAATATGGCCAAAATCGATGAAGTAAAAGAACAGGTTATTATCGGCAAAACCAAAATAGTCCCGGGTCTGGTTCAGGAAGCCCTGGATGAAGGAAGTGTTGCGAAGGATATCCTTCAGGCGATGATCGACGGTATGAAGGTGGTCGGCGACAGATTCTCGGCCGGAGAGATCTTCGTGCCTGAAATGCTCATTGCGGCGAAAGCAATGGCAAAGGGAGTTGAAGTACTGAAGCCTCATCTCGCCGCAGATGCCTCGACGTCTCTGGGTACGTGCGTGATCGGCACGGTTGAAGGCGACCTTCATGACATCGGAAAGAATCTCGTCAGCATGATGATCGGCAGTGCCGGGTTCGACATGGTGGATCTTGGAGTCGACCAGGCGCCCGATAAATTCATTGCAGCCATCAAGAATAATCAGAACGTCAAGCTGGTCGCGTGTTCAGCGCTGCTGACGACCACTCTGCCCGCATTGAAGAAGACCGTGGATGCGATCAGGGAAAGCGGATTGTCAGGGTTCAAGATCATAGTCGGCGGAGCGCCTGTGACACAGAAATTTGCGGACGAAATCGGAGCTGACGCGTACGCACCTGACGCGGGAGCTGCCGCGGAGAAGGCAAAGGCGATTGTAGCAGCGTAGCGCACTTAGACGAGGCACTTCTTTCATGTTGACAAAAAAACAGAATTTGCTGGAGACCATCCGAGGTGGTAAGCCGGACAGGTTTGTGAACCAGTACGAGGCGTTCGACTGCTCTCCGAGTGCGCCCTTCGGTATGATCTTCTCAGACCCGGTCATGGACGCTTCGGCAAGGCCGGTCATCGGCGGTCCGCCGGTGAAAGACTCATGGGGCGTTACGAAAGCCTGGCCCGCCAATGTGCCGGGAGCTTTCCCCGTGCATGATCAGGAGCACAAGGTAATCAAGGACATCACCCAATGGGAGAAAGTGGTCAAAGCGCCGACCCTTGATTACCCGCAGTCGGAATGGGACAAGTGCAAGGCGGCTCAGCTGGAAGGGATCGACCGGAACGAATTGTTCGTCACCGTCTTCGGAGCCCCCGGCATCTTTGAGCAGGTCCACTACCTGATGGGAATGGATGACTGCCTGATCGCTTTCTATGAAGAACCTGAAGCGATGAAGGAGCTCATCAACTTTATCACGGAATGGAAGCTCAAGTATGCGAAGCTCGTGTGCGACAATTTTGCTCCCGAGGTGATCTTCCAGCATGACGACTGGGGCAGCCACAAGTCGTCATTCCTGTCGCCGGACATGTTCGAGGAATTCCTACTGGAGCCGTATAAGAAATGGTACGGCTACTACAGGCAAAGAGGAGTTCAGATCATAGCCCATCACAACGACGCGTACAGCGCCAATCTCGTTCCCGCCATGATCGAGATGGGAATCGACATCTGGCAGGGATGCGTCTCAACGAATAACGTTTCCGAATTGATTAAAAAGTACGGCGGCAAGATCTCCTTCATGGGCGATATCGATAACGGTCTTGTCGACCGTGAAGACTGGACCCAGGAACTGGTCGCCAAGCACGTGCGCAGGGCCTGTGAGGAAAACGGCAAGCTTTACTTTATCCCCTGCATCACCCAGGGAGGAAAGGGTGCCGTATACGACGGTGTCTATGACGCCATTTCCGTGGAAATCGATAAGATGAGCAAGGAAATGTTCAAGTAGAACCGAAATGAACGTCGTCAATCGGCGCTGAGCGGTATCGGTCTGCGCCTGCCGGTCGCCCAAAGGCCGGCAGGCGCGGATTGATAAGGAAAGTCTGAATGCTTACACCGAAACAGAATCTGCTGGAGTTGTTGAAACCCGGCGGCAGGCCCGACAGACTCGTCAATCAATACCAGCCCTTCGTTCCAGTACTCACCGATCCCTGCCTCAATTTCACACGCGGCAACCGCGAAAAAGGAAAGACTACAAAAGACCGTTGGGGAACCGAAATTGCCTGGCCGGAAGAGCAGTTCGCCGCCATGCCTCATGTAACGCCTGAAAACAAGGTAGTCCCCGACGTCACCATGTGGCAGAAGTACGTGAAGGTTCCCGACATCGTCGGAGCGTGCTCAGATCCTGAGCTCTGGAAACCCGCGCTTGAGGAGGCGGGCAAAGTGAATCGGGACGAGAAGATGGTCATGGCCTTTATGGGGACCGGCATTTTTGAACAATGCCACTACCTGATGGGTTTTGAAGACACGCTGTCGAATCTTCTCCTCGAGCCGGAATCAATGAAGGAGCTCATTGCCGCCATCAGCGAATTCCGCTTCAACTACCTCAAGCTGCTCGTAGATAATCTGAAACCCGACGTCATCCTGTCCCACGATGACTGGGGAAGCAAACGCTCGCTGTTCATGAAGCCCGACACATGGCGGGAGCTGATAAAACCTTACTACTTCAAGATGTACAACTACGCCCGGGACAACGGTGTCCTGATCATGCACCACGCGGACTGCTATCTCGAACCATTAGCCGAAGACATGGTGGAGCTTGGTATAGACATCTGGCAGGGGGTGGTGCCCCAGAACGACATTCCTAGAATTCAGAAGCAGCTCGGCGGCCGCATGGTACTCATGGGCGGCATCGACGCCGCCATCGTCGACTGGCCGGGAGCGTCTGAAGAGACTATCCGGGCCGAGGTTCGCCGCGCCTGCCAGGAGTACGGGCCGGGCGGAGGCTTCATCCCCAGCTTGACCTACGGCCTTCCGGGGAGCATCCATCCAGACGTCGATCCGCTGATCACCGACGAGATCGCCCGTTACAATGAGGATGTTCACGGAATCAGGGCCTGAAACCGAATTCACCGGCAACACTGGGAGGAAGGGCCGTGCCGGCCCTCCTCTCCATTCCATCCGTCCATCCATCTGTCCTTCCGCATGTCCGGAAAATGCTGATATATCGAAGGTCTCACGCCCGCACGACGACCGGTGTCGGAAGCCCCGGGAAAAAGCATAAAGGAGCTTTCAGTGAAGAATGACAGTTTCAGCCTGGAGTCCTATTTTGAGAGGATCAACTATAAAGACGGGACAACCCCCAATGAAGATACTCTGAGGAGTATCCACATCGCTCACACCCTCAACATCCCCTTCGAAAATCTCGACGTGTTTTACCGGAGGCCGATTCTGCTGGATCACGAATCGCTCTACCGCAAGATCGTCAGGGACAGGCGGGGAGGATACTGTTTTGAAATGAACGGCATCTTTTCCTTCGTCCTGCAGGAGATGGGATTCAAAGTCACCAATCTCCTGGCAAGGGTCGCACTTGACGGCTCGAAGTACACGACCAGGACTCATCAGGTCATACTGGTGGAAACCGGTGGGAAACGGTGGCTTGCCGATGTCGGGTTCGGCAACAACGGCATCATTGCTCCTTTGCTCTTTGAGGAGAACACCGAGCAGCGGCAGTTTGCACATACCTACCGCATCGTTTCGCATCCGAAACTCGGCTATGTGCTTGAAAAGAAGATGGGCGGCGAATACAGCCCCCTGTACGGATTCGAACTCGCTGAATGCGGCCCCGATGACTTTCTCATGTCCAACCACTTCACCGCCACTTTTCCGGATTCGTTCTTCATGAAGCTGAGAATGTGTACGATGCCCACCGCAGAGGGAAGGATCACGCTCACGGATAGCCACTTCAAGGTGGTGGAACTGGATCGTTTGCAGGAAACCCCCATTGAAGACGATCGTCAATTCACTACAATCCTGAAGGAACAGTTCAACCTTGATCTGGATTTGATCCTGAATGGAGGCGGGAAATGAACTTCAAGGAAACCCTGGTGGAGCAGTTCAAGGGCCGTGGCTCGCGACGGCCCCTGTTCATGCCTGATCTGGGTCAGTGGTTCGAATGGCACAGGCGGCTGGGTACATTGCCGGACAGCGAGAGCTCGCTGTCCGACATCGCCTTCTCCCTGAATTGTCCGGCGTGGATGGTTCACACGCCGTGGCGGCTTGAATATGACGGCATCGAAGTTACCCGCGAGGAAAGCGAAGCCAGACGCGTAATCAGGTATCACACCAGGCGCGGAGTCCTCTCGGAATTGTGGGAGCTCGGGCCGGATCGGGACTGGTGGCAGAAGGAATACCCGGTCAAAGATGAGGATGATCTGGATGCGGCCGAGGAAATCGTCAAAGCCATGCGGTACCGGCTGAAGGCTTCCTTGCCGGCTGAGGCCGATGCGGATTCCGGCATCGTGGATGCTGTTCAGATTCCCAGGACACCGTACTCGAACATGCTTCATTCGCTGCTCGGGTGGACCGAAGGGCTGATGCTTATGATGGGTCCGGAGGAAGAGCGGTTGACGGAAATGCTGGCTGTGATGGAAGAGAAAAGGAATGAGCTGATTCAGAAACTCGCCGGGGATTTACCTCACTCCATCTTTGTCGCGCCCGATAACCTGGACGGACAATTCATCTCGCCGGCTGTGTTTGAGAACCACCTGGAAGCAAGCTACAGAAGTGTCTGCCAACAGCTGCATCAGCGCGGCAGGTATCTGATGGTGCACATCGGGGGGATTTCCAGGCATCTGCTGCCGCTTCTGGCCGGCTGCGGGATTGATATCCTGAGTGGAATATCGGGACCGCCACAAAGTGATGCGGAGCTTTCCGCGGCACGAGAAGCGACGGGGCCGGATATTACGTTATGGGGAGGGATTCCGCAGGACTATGTCATGCCGATGCACGACCTGTCGGTTCTGATCAAGTCGGTCGAGGAAGCGAAAGCGTTCGCGGAGATTGACGGCCGGACGATCATAGGGGTTGCGGATCACGTCCCGGTCGATGCGGAATTCAGCCGGCTGAAACAGATTTCCGATTTGGTGAATTCGTAAATGGTCGGTCGTCCCTCCGGGACTTGATTTTCTTCTTTGTTCCTGTTGATTCCCGGCACTTCCGTGCCGGGCTATTCTCAACCCGTCCCTATCGGGACGGGTCCTTTACGGACATGCATGATACAAATGTTTCGTAACATCAATACGGAACATTATTCACGGTGCGGTAACAAAAACCCTATCGGACGGTGGATTGATGCATCGGAACATTTCCGATACACCGTGTCCGTAATCAGATGGGCGTGACACCAATACGGAACGTTTTTCAGGGTGGGGATTGTTGCACCGAATATTTCCGGCATGTAGGAACAACGATCACGGGCCTCAATACGAACATTGATGCGCTATGCGCTACACAGGCTGGAGCTCGGCGCCGAGGTTACTGGCGGCGGCGAATCTTTCGTTGAAATCGGGAATGCACGCAAGCTCGACATATCCGTCGCGCTCCGCAATCTCCAGCGCCGCCCGGCGCATTTCCTTCGAAATCAAAGCCATCCGCGCCCCGGTACCCGCCGCATTACCCACCTGCTGAAAGCGCTCCAGCGGCAAGGCGGGGAGCATCCCGATCTCGATAGCGCTCTGCACATCGATAAAGGTGCCGAATGCTCCGGCAATGATTACCCGGTCGATATCATTTTCTGTAATGCCGGCATCATCGATCAGAGCCTGTATTCCCAGCCTTATCGCCGCTTTCGCCGCCTGCAATTCCCGCACATCCTTCTGCGATATGGTAATGTCGCTTTCGCCCGGACGCTGGGCGAGAACGAATTCCCTTCTGCCATTGCGTTTCCGCACGAGCGGATGGTCCTGCATCCGGCCCGAAGCATCGATCACTCCGCTGTTAAGCATCTGAGCGATTCCGTCGAGAAGGCCCGAGCCGCAGATCCCGACCGGCGCCACTCCGCCGATAGTCTGGATTTCCAGTCGATCACCCGACAGCCGCACATGCTCGATCGCCCCCTGGGCGGCGCGCATTCCGAACTCGATATGAGCTCCTTCGAAGGCCGGACCGGAAGCGCACGAGACGCTTTTCATCCTGCCATGGCGATTCAGGCAGATTTCCGTATTGGTGCCGATATCGATTGCCAGCGTTATCCCGTCCCGCTCAGCTATCCGGGTTGCGAGCAGCATCGCCACATGATCTGCACCGACATAGCCGGCCACGTTCGGCAGCAGATGCACACAGCCTCCCGGAGCCGTCTTCAAACCGAGATCGCGGGCCTTGATGTCCAGCGCCGAACGAACGGCCGGCACATACGGAACCAGCCCCAGCTGCTGCACCGGAGCCTGCAGGAACAGATGATGGATGGCGGTGTTGGCGACAATGACCGCATCCACAATATGTGACGGGTCGGAGCCGATTCCATCGCACATCGAGGCAATGGTGCCGTTGAGAGCATCGACGAGGAGCGCCTGAAGCTTTGCGGCGTTCTCCGCAGATTCGCCCGCGATATGGATCCGCGACACCACGTCCTCGCCATAAGAGATCTGGGGATTCATCAGAGCCGACGATGCCGCTATCTCTCCGCTCTTCATGTCCACCAGGTACACGGCGATCTTGGTCGTGCCGATATCCACTGCAAGGCCGATCCACCGTGTCTGGGGCGCATCCAGGGCTATGATCTCCGATTCGCGCAGGACAACATCCGCTCTCCAGTTCAGAGCCCGGAGCCTGGAAGACAGAACCTGCAGCACTGCAAGATCGATGATTCCCGAAGCCACGCCGTGATCGCGTTCGAGCGCGGACCACAGGTTTGAATCGTCCGCCTTCGGGTCTTCCAGTGAGGGAGGAGTCAATTGCACATCGAAGATACGAACCGCCGGATCCGGGGCGATCTGCTGATCAAGGCCTTCCACCTGCATGCGCTGGGGCGTCGAGAGAGACTCAGGCGGCACCAGCACCCTGACATCGCCCTGTGGAAACGCCGTGCAGGCAAGACGCCAGCCCTGTTTCAGTTCCGCGTCCGCGAAGGTTTCGCGGTCGACGGCCGTCGGCGCCGATACCGCTCCCGATACGACCTGGACACGGCATCTGCGGCATGAGCCGAGGCCGCCGCAGATGCTGACAATGTCCACTTTCAACAGACGCGCGCAATCCAGGAGCGAAATCCCTTCAGGACAGCTGCCGCGTCTTCCCACAGGTTCGAATTCAATGTGGTGCAATGATGTCAATGCTCATGCTTATGGTTTATTCTTCAAACAGAAAACCTCCCGCATCAGGCACGGGAGGTTTTCTGTTTGTTCACTGTCGGCGAGCGGCTGCTAGCGCTACTGCTGCTGCTTCTTCAGCCATTCCGCCCCGTACCGGTTGCATTCGTCAATGACGATCGGAGTCACCCACTCATTGATGCACTCGAGGCTGCCGACACACGGCAGAAATGCCCCGCCGGGAGCATAGGTGTCGATCGCCCTGCGGACTTCAGCGCGGATCTCCTCCTCCGTCGCCTCCGCCCTGTCGATGATGCCCTGGTCGATACCTCCCATGAGGAGCATCTTTCCCTGCGTGTTCTTCTTTATCTCGAGCAGATCGTTGGAAGGAAGGGCTCCCTGCCACATGTCGATTCCCAGATCGACCATGTCGGTTTCAATTCCCTGGATATAGCAGTCGGAATGATGCTGTATCAGGACGCCGCGTTTCTTGACGTAGTCATAGAGCCGCGCGTAATGAGGCTTCAGCAGCTCGCGGAACTTCTGCGGAGAGAAGAAGAGAGCGGTCTTGGAACCCCAGTCGTCGTGACTGTGCAGGATGTCCGGTTTCAGATTGTCGATGAGCAGCTCGAAGACCTTGAGCTTCCATTCGGCATAGGCGCCGAAGAACTCATACATTGCTTCGGGCTCCTCATACAGGCTGATGAGCACTTCCTCGAAAGGCATGAGGCAATGGGCGCGCTCGAACAGGCCGCGGAAACTCGGAACCATGACCATAGTCGTTTCTCTGTCGATTCCTTCTATGGTCTTTTTCGCCTCGCTCCAGTCAAGGTCCGGAATCTCGGGGAATTTCACATAGTCCCGCCATTTCGTAATATCCTTGATGACCTTGTTCTCGTCATTGACGATCGGTATCCAGCCGGGATCGCCGGGAAGGAAACGAATGGTGCCTCCCCAGTTGTCTATGGCCGCCTCACCCGTGAACTGGAGAATGTCCCAGACCGAGATAGGATCCATAACGCAGTGGAACTTGATCTTCGGAAATGCCTCGAATCCGTATCCCATCCACTTTATCGGCTTCTCATTGCGCAATGCGGACATGAATGTTTGTTTTAAATTCATCAGCAGAACCTCCCAGTTTAATTCTTGCCCTTTGTTAGGAATTCGTCGTTCCCAGCATCCGGTTCTTTCTCAGGAATCAGATGAATGATAACTGCTTCCGGTGCCCGATCTCCCAGTGAGCCGGATATCACCCGAAGAAAACCCGATGAGACTCCGTGCAACCTGGCTGCCTCCACGCGGACGAACGCCCGCATTATAATAGGCCGCGTCCGGCTTTTGAAAGCTAAACTTAGCCTTTACCGATTCTTCCGGGCAAACTGACAACCAGATCCGGATGTCCCTTCAGACTTGCCGAAATCGTCCTTTTCAGAAAGACCGCCTCCCCAGTGGCGGCCAGCGGTATGCTGTCACTCGTTTCAAACCTTATGGTTCTCGAACTCGTTCCCGCCTCAATTGCCTTCTGGTGAATCATCTCCTTCAATTCCGCCCTGGCAAAACGGTCCGCCTCCTCGATACTTGCGAATTTGCGCGCTCCTGAAACCCCTTCCACCACAAAACCGCCCGCTCCGTCGGGCGCTATCCGGAGCTGTCTCCGGATGAAAACATGGCTCGTGATCGCGCCGATGGCGTTCGCCACGTCGGCATTCGGCGGAAGGATAGCTTTCGCTTTGAAAGGAACGACGGCGCGCGGCAGAAAGTAGCCGATCGGCGCCCCTATCCCGATTACCGGGTGCTTGAACCTTATCTCCACTTCGTACTCGGGATGCTGTTCATTCAGGAAACGGTGAACCAGAGTCCTGGCGACGGGAGAGTCGTCGATCGCGTCTGCATCGGTGTCGTCATCCAGGCGGCGTTTCAGTAATTCCATCGAGAGCCGCTTGACCCCCAGATCAAGGATATGATCAGTCATTTCGCGCAACGGCATACGGGACAGAAACGCATAGAACTCCGCATATCGGCGAGCCGTGTCCGCATCCCATTCTTCAAAGACGCCGTTGACATGCAGGAGGTCAGTAAGGGTGAGGCCGCATCTCTGGATAATGAAGTTCTCCTCCAGACGCTGCAGGTTCAGGCTCTCTTCTGTGGCGGTGCGGGTGACATGAAGGAGTTCGTCCAGCGAATAAGGCCTTTGATCAAGGAGTCCGGCGATTCTCTCTTCCAGGGAAGAGAGCCGTATCGCTCTGTTGGCGCCTGTTTTCACCAGGATCTGCATCCTCGCTGTCGAGAGGGAATAGCGTTTGAGGTGATGCATCAGGTAATCCAAAGCCGCTTCCGTGCCTTGCCGATTCCGTCCCAGCCATGCAACCGGTGCCACCCGTCGGGGGCCTATGGAGAACTGCGTCCTCTCATACAGAACCAGACTGTCGCCCCCGAGCCCCGCCGTCCTGATATCGAGGGCCTTGACGTGCGTCCTGTGTCTTCCCACTTTTGACCCGTTGTCATTGAGTCTGACCATGCCTGACGACAGCGCGGCCGTGTCGGTGGTCGTCCCTCCCATGTCCACTACCAGTGCGTCGTCTATGCCGGTCAGATGTCTGGCGCCCGCAACGCTCGCCGCGGGCCCCGAGAGGATCGTTTCGACAGGGCGCATCTTGGCCATCTCCGAACTCATCAGGGTGCCGTCTCCTTTGACCACGACAACCGGCGAATCTATGCCGTAGGCCTTCATCACCTTCTCGAGATCCAGCAGCAGGCCGGCAAGCCTGGGGATGATCCTCGCGTTCAACACTGCGGTGACGGCCCTGGTCTGGAAATTGAGAGTGTCGGACAGTTCGTGGCCGCATGAAACAAAGAAGCCGGTTTCCTCGCTCAGGATCTCCTTGATCTCGAGCTCGTGTTTCGGATTGATGGAACCTGCAAATCCGGATACGGCGAATGCGGTGACGCCATGGTTTTCAATCATACGGCGCGCAACCGATCTGATTTCTTCCGGATTCACCGGCTCTATCTCGCGGCCGGTGATATCCAGCTGTCCCTGCACGAGAGATTTCGGTACCTGGAACGTGTTGTGAACGATATCCAGTCCGAAGGGGGGCATAATGATGAGCCCGACCTTCTGCCCTTCGTTCTCCACTATGGCGTTGGTTGCAAGCGTTGTCGACAGCGAGACAAGCGCTGTCTTCTTCAGGAAGGACTGATCGATCTGCTCGAGTGCCCTGCGGATGCCTGCGGTGAAATCCCATCTCGTGGTGAGAGACTTTGCCTTGCTGATGAGGAAGTTCTTCTCGAGATCAAAGATCACGGCATCGGTGTAGGTTCCGCCCGCGTCAATCCCCAGTCCGATCTTTACAGCAGCATTTCGTTTCAAGTTGCTAATGCAGGGCTCCCATTCATCTCGGCGGAAGCGCGAACAGACCGGCACCGCCTGGGCTTTTCTAGCATCTTTTCAGAGCCGCCGCAACGTTTGAAAGCGCCTGATGTTGCATTCGGTGTCCCGGACTGAATAAACTGTTGCCCGCACAAAGAAGGAGGAAGTGATGAAGAAGGATCGATCCCGCACCAACGCGCCGGCGCTCTCACGCAGATCGTTACTGATAGCGGCGGCAGGATCCGCCGCCGCCTCTATCGGGGTGTTGTCGGGTTTCGCAGCAGGCCCCGGCGATCGATGGGATGAAGAGTATGATGTCGTGATCGTCGGGAGCGGCTTTGCCGGGACGTCGGCCGCCATCGAAGCGCGCAAGCGGGGCGCGTCTGTTCTCGTGATCGAGAAGATGGCCGTCTTCGGCGGCAACTCAGCAATCAACGGCGGCGCGTTCGCGGTCGCCGGTTCGCCACTTCAGGCCCGGCAGGGAATTAAGGATTCGGTCGAGCAGATGGTGGAGGACATGCTCAAGGCAGGCCGCGGCCTCAATCATGTCGAGCTGCTTCGCGTCATCGCGGAAGGAACCCGCTGGGCTTACGAATTCACGCTCGAGTACGGGGTGCAATACAAGGATGTCGTGCTGCAGTTCGGCGGGCATTCCATCCCGCGCACCCTGCAGACGACGAACAATTCCGGTGGCGGCATTACGGTGCCGCTGGGCAAGGCCGCGCGCAATATGGGCGTGATCTTCAGGAACAGGACGAAACTCGAGCAGATCCTCCAGGATTCCTCCGGAGCAGTAACCGGCATCGTCGTCCGCGAGGGTCACCGCTTTCCCGATGAGGACAGCGGCAGGCTTCGGCGCATCCGGGCCCGAAGCGGTCTCGTTATGGCCTGCGGCGGGTTTTCTTCCGACGTGCGCTTCAGGACGAGGCAGGATCCGGGCATGGACAATTCGCTCCAAAGCACCAATCATGCGGGAGCGACTTCCGAAGGACTCGCCGCTCTTCTGCGCGCGGGCGCTACGCCGGTCCAGCTTGATCAGATTCAACTTGGTCCCTGGGCATCCCCCGATGAAAAGGGCTTCGGAATGTCGCCGCAGTTTCTGCAGCAGGCCGCATTCCCGTACGGAATCATGGTCGACATCCGCACCGGCAAACGTTTCGTAAACGAAATGGCCGACCGGAAAACGCGTTCCGACGCCATTCTGAAACACAAGGATGAAGCGGGAAATCCGGTCTATCCTGTCGCATTTGTGGCGGAGGAGGGGACCGGCGAATCTCCTTCATTGGGGAACGCCCTCAAATACGGTGTGGCTCATAAATTCGATACGATAGAAGCTCTCGCCCAATTCTACGGCATCAACCGCGAGGGACTGCTTGCGCAGGTCGACCGGTATAATGCCTTCGTAAAAGCCGGTGAAGACAGGGAATTCGGAAAGACCTTCTTCAAGAAGATCACTCTCGAAAAAGGGCCGTTCTACGCCGGGCGGGCCTGGGTCAAGGTACATCACTGCATGGGCGGCGTTCAGATCAACACGAAGGCACAGGTGATTCACATGGCCACCGGAGAACCAATCCCCCGTCTGTTCGCGTCCGGCGAAGTTACCGGCGGCGTTCACGGGGCCAGCCGCCTCGGGTCGTGCGCCATCGCCGACTGTCTCGTCATGGGGCGCATTGCGGGTGAAAACGCAGCCGCGCGCAAGGCGTGAACGGTTGATTTTCCAGAAACAATGAGGAAGTTATGCGAAAACAGAATATATGGGCACTGCTGCTGATTGCCGCGCTTGCGCTCGGTTTCTCCTTTGCGCAGGAAGCATCGCAGCGGCAGGCGGCCGTCAAAGAACATCATCTTGGAGTGTCGCAGAACGGGACGAACTGCGGCATATGCCACGCTGCTTCTGCTCCGGAGATTCCTCCTGACGCTGCCTGTCTCAAATGCCATGGCAGTTACGAGAAGGTGGCGCAGCGCACCGCAGCGGTGGAGCACAATCCACACGACTCTCCCCACTACGGGACCACCGCAACGTGCACGGCATGTCATAGCGAACACGGTACGTCCGGGGCGATATGTTCGGACTGCCACCTGTTCAAATACGAAATGTGATTATGATAGATACGATTCTTTTCGACTGGGACGGCACTCTATTCGACAGCGCGCAGAACGCGTTTAATGCGTTTCAGAAGGCGTTTCTCGAACTTGGGCTCGAGCTTGGTTTCGATACATACCAGAGGATCTTTTCGCCGGATTGGCACAAGATGTACGAGGCGCTGGAATTGCCCGCCGACCAGTGGGACAAAGCCGACGAACTGTGGCTCCTGCATTACGGAAATGCACAGAGTCCGGCTCTGTTACCCGGAGTTCGAAACGCCCTCGACCGCCTGGTGAGTCGTGGTGCTGCTTTGGGGATTGTCACAAATGGTGATCGCGCCAGGGTCTCGCGGGAAATCGAGCTGCTCGGCCTCACAAATATTTTCAAGGTTCTGGTTTGCGGCGATGATGTGGCACGCAGGAAGCCGCACCCTGAAGGGCTGCTGCTGGCGATGGAGCGGCTCGGCAAGAAGCCGGAAGTCTGTTGCTATGTCGGGGATTGTCCGGAGGATATCGAGATGGGGAAGCGCGGTGGCGTAGTGACGGTTGCGATTCCCGGATTGTACCCGGTAAACACGCAGCTGCGTGAGGCCGGGCCCGATGTCTGGTGCGAGAATATCGATCAGTTTCTGCAGTGGCCCGCGCTGAAGTGATCAGTGTTACGGCATAGCATTTGTTCGGCCGTCCCTCCGGGACTTGGTTTTTTTCTTTATTCCTACTGTAGCCCGGCACGCAAGTGCCGGGGAAACGTGGAAGGGAGAGGGGCAAGTCCCATCCTATGAAAGGTACTGTCAAGGAGAAAGCTCTCCCTCCCAGGGAACAGGCGGCACAAACTGCGCAATCGAAGCTGCACGAATTTTCGAG
>Ga0209723_1003211_pt1 | contig 20080 bp, 13 predicted proteins | sample BiotimSIPDNA_2_FD_185750 | JGI IMG/M metagenome (GOLD analysis project Ga0209723, IMG submission 185750) | Anaerobic biogas reactor microbial communites from Washington, USA - Biogas_R2 time_0 SIP DNA (SPAdes) (version 2) | ecosystem: Engineered > Bioreactor > Anaerobic > Unclassified | place... | reverse complement strand
CATTTACCAAAAAACATGAATTCAGCTTGTTGAATAAACTTTTCTCTTCCGAATTCAACGTAAAAGGCAAAGCTGCGAATAAAAGTGAATTTGTTACCTGCGGCGGTGTCAAGCTTTCCGAAATCTCTTTGAAAACAATGAAAAGCAAAATTTGTCCGGGGTTGTTTTTTTCCGGTGAGATACTTGATATTGATGGTTTAACAGGGGGATTTAATCTTCAGGCAGCATGGACAACCGGATATATTGCCGGTGAATCAATGGCACACGATAAAGATTAACAATCTGATTTTCTGATCTTTTGCTTGCAGAACCGGCCAGCTTTTATAAATTCACCCGAATCTATAATAAAAACAGTGCAATCTGTTGCCTTCATTTATCTTACTTTAATTATTTACTAGCATCAAGCATTTCAAATTTTTGCACATAGCACTCTATATGCAGCTTTTTCATTCATAACAGGAAACTGTATTGTTGCCCATACAGGCAACAGTTTAGATATTACACCTGTTGATATAAAGGTGTTTTTCAAGTATTATATATCGTAGAGGACAAAATAATTATGGAATCAATTTACAGTTATCGTGATTATCGTATATTTCTTCAGGATTATTACAAATTATGCAAGAGCCATAATAACCGGTTTTCGCTACGTTCTTTTGCACAGAAAGTCGGATTAAATGTAAGTAATTTGACAAGAATTCTTAAAGGTGAAAGGAATATCTCCGATACAACTGCAGAACGCCTGATTCAATGCCTGAAACTTCGTGACCATGAAGCCTGTTATTTTCGTCTTCTGGTTCATTACAATCAGGCCCGGAATTTTTCGGACAAACAGGTTTTGTACGAGCAGATTCAGACATTCAGGAAATTGAAGCTTCGTAATTTAGGCCCACAGTATGACGAATACTTTACAAATTGGTATAACATAGCATTGCGTGAGCTTATCAATGTAATTCCAGAAAAAAAGAAATCCGCAGATTATGCAAATTTACTACTTCCGTCACCTAAACCCAAAGATATAAGAAAAAGTTTTGCTCTTCTCCTAAAACTGGGGCTGGTTAAAGAAAATAAAGACGGAACACTGGAAGTTGTAGAGAAATTTGTTAAGACGCCCGATGAATGGACAGGCACAACGATTCATTCATTTCAAACTGAAATGGCACGGCTTGGTATGGAAGCACTCAACCGCTTCCCGAAAACTGACCGGAATATCAATACATTTACATTATCACTCTCTTCTGAAGGATTCAGTAAAACTGTTGAGGCCATTAAACGAGTCCAGCAGGAAATTGCCGAAATTGCCGCTTCCGACAAAAATCCAGACCGTGTTTACGAACTGAACCTTGAACTGTTTCCCCTTTCAAAAAAATGCAAGGAGCAATGATGAAATTACATTCGATAATTTGTTTTTTAAGCCTTGCAATATACCTGTTAACAAGTTGCAGTTCTGATATTGCTGGAACAGGAAGCGGTACCCAGACTACAAACGGGATCTGCATCTCGTCAAATAAAAGTAATTTAACCGGATACATCTGCTCGATTGACTCTGAACAAAATCTCAAACAGATTTCACCGGATACATTTCCGGTTTCTCTTCAGATTTTCAGTTCAGATTATAAGCCATACAACAAAACCGGTTTCAGCAGAATACTGTATACAGATAATACAGGATATTTCAGTTGCGATACGTTATTGTCTGGTATTTTCAATATTCTTGCATACGACCAATATGAAAATTCGGGTATCTTTTTCAAAAACATTCCACTTGGAGACACGCTAAATAATTATACTGTCCATAAGCTTTTTACTCCTTGCAAAACAATAAAAGGTGTCATAAACGATAGTTCAAACATTAACGCTAATGCAATCGCTGCATATATAATCGGCACACCGTTTTTTGAATTAGCCGACAGCACCGGTTTATTCTTCCTTCACAAAATCCCGGTTGCACAATACACTATCCAGGCTGATTATTTCGCTTTATCTCAAGGACGTAGTTTAGATATTATTGTTAGACCCGGTTCTGTCGGTGATACAATATCTGTCAGTGATACGATAGCAACTTATACCGATAAAATTAAAATCCAGATAGATTCAGATTCTATGATGCATCATGTTGAACTGACTCTTTAACATCAGGAAAATCCTGAATTCTTGTATTATTGTTTGCTTTTAACAAGATTAAAAATCAAAAAGGGAGGAAACATGAAAGCCGTTACCGTTTTAATCACATGCTTTTTAATTTATGTCACTCTTTCTGCGTGTCCTGCCGACATGTCGAGTGCCGGTGTAATTTTAAACAATGGAGAGCATTTCGATTTCCTTAAAATTGAAGCTCTTGGTAAAAAAGATATCAACTACTTTAAAGAAGAGATTATACCAATACCAGTTACAGTTGATTCCATAGTATCAAATGATTCGGTAATATCAGATGAAAAAAACATTCTGAAAAAACCACGTCGAATTCCTTTGCAGTCAGAAGCCACGCTGATTTCGCATTCATTCAAATATGAACCGGATGCATCGACATCATTTTCACCTGAGCCCATGTTTGCTTTTAAAGAAGATACCCTGATCATTAACGATTACTGGGCTCTGAGCAATGATGCATTATTTCTTTGTTCGCTTAATGTCTCAAATGATACTTTCCATATTTCGTATCTGCCTGTAATCGAAACAGGAAAGGATTGGATGCCCACGATTCAAACTGTTCTAAGAATCAAATTAAATACAACAAGGAAAAATATAGTACTCCATTTCAATGCAGTTAAAAATGCCCGACCTCCATTTTATACTCAAACAGGAATACGGTATGCAGGAACCGATTTCTTTTCGACAGTCCCTGTTCCGCCGCTTTGTACATACAAATATCGGGCACACTCCTGCCCCTCAACGATGGTTTATCTTCATTATGAACAAACATCCAAAGATTACAGATGGATCTGCCCGAAGATTACAATTACAATCGATTCCTCTTTGGCTTACAGTGATACATCAATAGACTTTGCTGAAATACTGATGAATGAACTATTATGGTTAAAAGAATTGGGCATCTGTATCCCATCACAAAAAACTATTGATATGCTTTCTTCAGCACAGACGACTTCAGGCGGCTGGTGTTTCTGGAGTAAACAGGACACTACACTTGGACTGAATCAATTTTTTTCGATTGATAATAATACCCTGAATGTCTGGAATATCAGAACTGCACAGGGAGGATGTGGTTTGGGAACCGATTTTCAAATACCGCCTGAACCGCTTCAACTGACTAAAGCCAAAAGCTACCCTGTGCTAAAAGATCATATCTCAGCCCGGTTTGACATAACAGCACAGATACGAAATAATATGTTGAGCATTGTATCTTCCAGATCATTCAATCAGTTATCTGTTTACAATTTTCTTGGACAGGAGATATTTTCGCAAAGTTTTCCGGTTTCGGGTAAAACAATTGCCTTACCGATAATCAGCCGTTTTATCAGGGGGAACTATATTGTTGTTGCACGTTCTCGTAACCATAAAGCTGCATGCAGACTTTTCGTTTATTAATCAGGTAACATTTTATACAGATCATATCTTCAAAAGGGGCCTAAAGGCCTCTTAAATTAAAAGATTTCAATTGATCCGTCTGGCTTTAATACCTTTATTTTTCAATTCAGTAATAATTACATCACGAAAATCACCCTGAATTTCTATAACGCCCTTTTTTACAGTACCACCGCAGCAACATTTTCGTTTCAGTTCTTTCGCCAGATCCTCAAGTTCATCACTGGTATATGGAAGTCCGGATATAACAGTAACACCTTTGCCCTTACGCCCTTTCTTCTCCAGTCTGACCCGCACAGAGCCATCGCCTGCTATCCTGCTTTTTTTCTTCTCTCTGCAAACACATTTTTTTATCGGCTGACCACATGATGGGCACATTCTGCCATGAGCAGTCGAATAAACTATATCTGAATCCATAACACCTTTCAAAATAAAAAGAATACCGGTAATTATGCAGCAATATCATATTATTCTAACAACTTTATCATCAAATTAATAAATTTTACCAGTACTGTTCGACAAATTTTAAAAATACATAGACTCCATTTTCAAGTACTTGTAACCAACTGGTTTTATTTTACCTGAATAGTAACAATTCCTTTACGCGTTTGCGTGCATTGGCACTTTAATAATCAAGATTAAGGAGTGTTCATAATTCATAATTCATAATTCACCATTCACCATTCACCATTCATAATTCATAATTCACCATTCATAATTCACCATTCATAATTCACCATTATCTTAACAGGTGTTTTATAAAACAATTTAAAATTTTAAAAAAAACTGAAAATTCAAAATTTAATTCATATATTTAATAGTAGGATATTTTTTTCTTCAGTCTTTAGAGAAGGGGTAATTATGGTACAGAAAAGTAACCTGAAAACCATTTACACCTTGATGTGTTTTCTGTTATTTGCTGCTTTTTTCGATACATCTGGTGCAGACAAGCCAGTTTCAGTTCAAAAGGATTTAAACGATTTCTTTTCTGAAATGGACAAGTCATTTACAGAACTTGCTCAGTCTTCAGCACTTAAAAGTACAAATCTAAGAACTGCAGAACGTCTTTTCATGACTACATTAAAGCAAAACCGCAATTATTTTACTTTGATAAGAACCAATTCAAACGGCATAATAATCACTGAAGCGGTTCGCAGCCTGGGTATAGAACGCCCTATGCGAAATATCTCCAGTCAGAGTTGGTTTCAACATAACAAGAACAAAAATGAAGACTACTATTCACTGATAAAAGATAATGACCAGGGAAGATACTACCTTTTCTGGAGTAAGCCAATTTTAAAAAATAATCGTTTTGTGGGATCTGTATTGGCGAAAATCGATTTGTGGGACAGTTTTTATGAATTTTCCAATACCGTTTATTATCCCTTTGAAATAAAACTGAAGAATTTCAGGCTTTTTTCACATAAATGGGAAGAAAATGGTTCGGCAAAAGAGGAAAATCTGACCGTTCCGGGAATTGATCGAATTTCTGTAAAATATGCTCCCGAAAAGGAAAAAGTAGCTGCGCCAATAAAGACCGATACCCTCGTGAAAGCGATTTCTGAAGAAAAAGTTTCTCAGGAAAAAGAGGAAAAGAAAAAAGGAAAGTCTTCACCGATTCTGCCGATTCTTTTAATCCTTTTTCTGGCAATAACCGTAACAGGCATCACCTATCTTATTATACAAAAGAAGAAACGGCAACAATCAATTTTCGACATGATAGAAAATGATGAGTAAATAAAAACATCGCGAGCCCCTTATGGTAGTTCTGCCATAAGGGGCGTGTTTTTAAACAAGTCTTCATGTCCGCCGAGCGCACACGACCCCCGCGGTAATTTATTGCAACTCTGAAACTCCTGTTTAGGGGCGTGTGGAAACCTGTGAATAGCTCCAATTAAAGAGAAATCGGGAACCAATTAGAAACAATCGGAAAAAATAAGATAGAAATTACAAACTTTCCAGTATTAATGAATTGAACAATTAACAATAAGATGTCAGCACATAATCCGGGTTTGTGAGGTAGACTACAAACATTATTGTGAACTGGGAAAAAGAAATAAGATCCCCACACCCGATGTATGACCTTTTTGTGGTAGAAAAAACTGGCTTTTATCAAATTGTCTCATTTGTATCACATGGTAATTTGTTCACTTTATACCCACCAACACAAAACATGCATTACGGACTTTCAGGAAAATTACGCTGCGGCACATCCTGCTTCATACGCTTGTAAACAAGATCGAAAAGATAAGGGAAGGGGGTCAACAGATACCGCTACCGGCCACGGGAGGTCGTCGTTTCGGCAATCCTGACACTTATTACCCAGTTTACCCATCATCTGCAGCATGTCCTTAACAATTAAAGGTATAACCGGCTGCCTCTATTTCACCGAATGCATGGCATTCATCCCCCTCTCATAGAGATCATAAGCATGGTGCAGCCCTTTACGCCAAATGGCGTCGGGGGAGGGGGGCGATGCGCTCTATGCCGCTCATGTTCTCCGCAGCTCGATCTTTCGAGCGATCGACTCGGAATCTATATCGTTATAAGCAATCTTACGATCCTGCTGAAGCTTCTGGGTGCGATTCCGGACATTGGAGACGCTATTGTCAGGGGAAAAAGACAGCGTAAGACCTGAAATACGGAAAAACAGATCTACCGCTGCATTGTGAGGTCGCGCAGCCTCAGGCGATTCATTGCGATAAAACGGAGCATCGACGCCGACTGCTTCGAGTTTATGCGGACCCTTGACCGCTTGGCCCACTCCCGCGGCAGAAAACGGAACGCGCTAAGCCATGCCCGCAGTATCACCATTACAGTTGCGACACCGGAGATCTTTTTTCCGCTTCCGTCGGCTTTCGGAATTCCGCCGCTGGCCATTATCCCGAAACGCAAAGCCGAGAGCGGAAAAATGAGCGGCAGATACCACCACGGCAGATATTTGAACGCTGTCATGACACGATTGCGTTCCGAGTAGAAGAGCTTTGTGCCAGAAAAACGGATTGTGGAAAGTGAACGGTGGTGGTAGACGCGGGCGCACGGGCAAAGAATGGTCTTCTCGCTGTTGAGATGCATCCTGAGATAGAATTCCGTCTCCTCGAAAAAGAGGAAATAGTCATGGTCAAAGCGTCCGATCCGGTCGAAAAGCTCCCTGCGAAAAGTCATGACCGCTCCGTATGCGCTTGCCACCTCGTATGGTTGGTCCGTGTCGGGAGTGCAGCGTGAACTTACGGGAAAAAGGTCCCAGAAGAAATTTACCGCTGACGAATAGACCGATCCGCTCTCTTTTTCAATGACAAGCGATGCGACGGAGGCCGCGTCAGGGTCCGAATCGAAACAGTCTATAATGTGCCCAGCCCAGTCGGGAGAAAACTCCAGGTCCATGTTGCAGAAAGCGACTATGGGTGCTGTCATCGATGCAAGAAGCAGATTGATCCCCCCGGCGTAGCCGAGATTTACTGGTGAATCCAGATAGACATGCCCTGGAAACGCGCTGCGGGCCCGCTCCATGGAACCATCACTTGAAGCATTGTCGAGCACATAAATCGTGACTGCGCAGCCGCGCATGTTTTGCAGCGATTCTATGCAGCCGATAAGGTGGTCGCCGCCGTTATAGTTGATTATACCAATGTCTATGCGACGCTCTTTCATCGGTGGGAAGTCTCTTTCACGGGGACTGCCATCCATGCGCAGTCCACCCTACAGTAAGACACGGCTTTCGAGTCTATTTTTATCTCCGCGCCCCAGAAACAGCCCGACACAATAAGTGCCTTTTTTCTGTCTTTGTTTTTGAAAAGGAGCAGCATCGCGGCAATGAGTAAGTAAAGTCCGGCTCCCCAGAGCACAAAGTAGGTCAACTGGATGTGAGAGGTGAGAATGCACAAGCCTATCCCTACGCCAAGAAGCGTAGTCGTGAGAATTCCGGTGCTCTCACAGAGGACTTTAAGCTGCCACACTATGAACGGAAGCCAGCTTATCACATACATCTTTCCATCGTGTCCGGGGTATATATGGGAATCGAACTGCGGATTGAACATATATAGCACCCCGCCTGTGAGGCTCACAAAGTTATTCATGCCGAACCCTTTGCGCAGCATGAGAAAGAAGAAAATCCCTGCCATAAATATATGGAGGAGCATCTTGTAGCCGATCGTTTTGGGTATAGGGGCGATAAGCGTTATCAGAATCGAAGGCGGATAGAAAATGTCACCGAAAAGGGTGTCTATTGTGGGCATTCCTGAAAGCCGTGAGGAGAACCAGAGCGGAAACTCGTTGAAAATGTCGAGAGCGTTCTTCAGAAAGACTTTGGTGTAGAGTCCGTTCATCTGATCAGAGCTCACAAGCATGTCGCCTGAGAAGATAAAGCTGTGAAAGACTGCTGCCACAAGCAAAAACAGTATGACGGCGACGCCCCATGAGCTTCTGAGCGCACTCATAATTGCCGCTGGAACTGCGTTTTGGGGTTTGTCTGTAGACACTGTGCTACCTCCAGGGAGATTTCAATGGCTGTCGGTCATCAGGACTGATAGATATTATGGATGACCACTCTCATTTATCGTGGACTGGTTACCAGAATAAGTTATGTTATAATAATAACTGTTTAACTTACCTATGAAAGGGTCATCCAATGTCTGAAAAGAATATAGTTTATGTTGGTCTTGATGTCGATGATACAGCATTCCATGGTGCAGGTATTAATAGAGCAACTGGTGAGATTGTAGAGTTTAAGTGCAAACCTGATCATGGTGTGGTTCGTAAAAAGCTCATAAATCTTTTCACTGATAAGGCAAACATTCGTCTTTGTTATGAGGCTTGTTATATAGGATTCTCTCTGTGTCGTTTTTTACGAAAATCAGGTATACATTGTGATATAATCGCACCATCGCTTGTCCCGGTAAAGACAGGGGCACGTGTTAAGACCGACCGGCTTGATGCACTCAAGCTTGCGGAGTTATATGCCAAAGAACTCTTGACGCCTATCTACGTGCCGGATGAAACAGATGAAGAGGTACGTGATGTAGTACGCTCACGTAATTTTCTGGTGAGACAGAGAAAAATGTTAAAAACGCATATTTTAGCAACCTGTAAGCGGTATGACATCGATTTTAAAGTAGAAAGCGGCTTTAAAACATATTGGACAGATCAGCACATTTCCTGGCTTAAACAAAGGGTAACTACTCTTGAACGGGAAATTTGCAAGATTGACATTGAATTACTGCTTGCACAATATACAAGTCTTTCTGAAAGTATCGAAAAACTCGACGCCGAAATTACCCGCGTTGCTCAAAGTGAGCGTTACAAGAAAGCCGCTGATGCACTAAGTTGTTTCCGTGGTATTGACATGCTGAGCTCAATGACGATTATCTGCGAACTCGGTGATATCCGTCGTTTTGAGCATCCACAGCAACTTACCAGTTATGTTGGTCTTGATGTCGCAGAATACAGCTCTGGTGGAAAAGAACGTAAAAAGGGTATCACAAAAACCGGCAATAAACATGTCCGGACAATACTGACAGAATCGTGCCAGTTAGCATCAAGTCCGCCAATTCTTAGTAAACGAATAAAGCAGTCACGCGCAAATCAACCACAAAAAATAGTTGATATCACTGATCGGTGCATGAATCGACTCCATAAGAAATCTACCCGTATGCTCTATGCGGGAAAACATAAAAACAAGATTAAAACAGCTTGTGCACGGGAAATGCTTGGTTTTATCTGGGAAGCATTACGTGCAGTGGCTTGAAATGTACTATAATTATTATTGATAAATAAATTGAATGTTTTATACAAGTAAAATAACACCAATCACTGAAAAATTCTGGTAAGCTATGATGTGGCGAAGTCCGAGGAATTTCCTGAAGTTAACGTACCTGATGATAGATTACGGTGAACGCCACATTCGAACTAACTTACTGCGTTATCCAGCACGCGAATATGAGACTGAAAGTTCAAGGCGAATGAAGAATTTTTTAAAAGATGATTATTTTGCTTGCCAGAGGGGTCATCCATATGAGGAAATTTGATTTTCCGGGTAGTGCTGTTCATACGGATTAAGACTGAAAGGGTGTTAAATAAAACGGGGCAGAGAAGTGGTCATATTGTATATTAAAAACTTAGAAACTACTGTCCATTTTTCGAAATAGAAAATTATCCGGATCAGCCGGCTTTAATGTTTCCATTTAGATTACTGCAGTTTTTCCTGTCTTGCTAAATTAAACCATAACATCAATTCTACATAGATTTCCCAGCTTAAAGTTTTGAAAAGAGGAATTCAAGTTGAACATTTTGCTAATCTATCTGGAAGTACCTGCTACTTTCTGGAGTTTTAAACATGTACTGAAATTCGTTAATAAAAAAGCGGCTCTTCCTCCGCTTGGTCTTCTGACTGTTTCCAATCTGCTGCCTTCAAGCTGGCAAAAACGCCTGGTAGATCTGAACATCTCAAAATTAAAGGACTCGGACATAGAGTGGGCTGATTATGTATTTATAAGCGGCATGATTGTTCAGAAGGCATCTGCGATCGAGACAATATCCAGAGTGAAAAAACTGAACAAGTTTATTGTTGCTGGTGGTCCTCTTTTTACCACCGGACACAGTGAGTTTGAAGAGGTTGACTGCTTTGTACTCAATGAGGGTGAAATAACAATCCCGATGTTTCTTGAGGATCTTCAAAAGGGCACTCTTCAGCGCATGTATACCTCGAAGGAAAAACCGGATATTGCAAAAACACCGGTTCCGGACTGGTCTTTAATAAAAATGAAAGATTATGCATCAATGGCCTTGCAGATTTCCAGAGGATGTCCATTTAATTGTGAGTTCTGTGACATTGTGGTCATCAACGGTCGTATTCCGCGAGTGAAAACGCCCCGGCAGGTTCTTATGGAATTTGATACACTTTACGATGCAGGGTGGCGGGGACCACTGTTTGTCGTTGATGATAATTTCATTGGGAACAAAGCAAAAGTCGCAGAGATTTTGAGAGAAATCGGTTCCTGGATGAAGAAGAAAAACCGGCCATTTGTCCTGTACACCGAAGCGTCAATCGATCTTGCTGATGATCCTGAAATCATGCACCTTATGCGTGAAGCAAACTTCAACTGCGTATTCGTAGGTATAGAGACTCCCGAAGAAGAGAGTCTTCGATCATGTGGCAAGATGCAGAATACAAATAAAAATCTTCATGATAAAGTGAGAATCCTTCAAAATAACGGCTTTGAGGTTCAGGCCGGCTTTATTTTGGGATTTGATACTGATACCGTGAAAACATTTGATAATATGATCAAGTTCATTCAATCAAGCGGAATCGTGACCGCAATGGTAGGCCTTCTCAACGCGCTGCCCGAAACGCAGCTTTTCCAAAGACTGCAAAGTACCGGAAGAATTCTGAAAAAGCCGAGTAATGGAAATAATACTGACTTTACAATTAATTTCGTTCCGAAAATGGATGTTGACACCCTGATTCTTGGGTACAAACGGGTACTCAATTCAATCTTCAGCCCCAAAAACTATTATTCCAGAATAAAAACGCATTTGAAAGAATACCGCAAGACCTCAAAGACACCTCCGCTTCCCATTACTTTGCAGTTAAGAGCTCTTTCAGGAGCTATCTGGAAACTGGGTATTCGGGAAAAAGGACAGCGCCATTTCTGGAAACTCTTTATCTGGGCTGCCTTCTGTCGTCCAAAAATGCTTCCTAATGCAATAACACTGTCAATTTATGGTTTTCATTATCGTCGTGTATTGATGAGTCAGGCATAGCTATATTTCAGATATTAATTATTAGTAAATACTCAGCTATCAAATTCAACGGGTCATGTCCGCCGGGCGCACACGACCCCCGCGACAGTTCAGTGCAACTCTGAAACTTATGGTTTGGGGGCGTGTGGTAAGCTGTGAATAGTTCCGATTACATGAAAACCGTGAAAAAATCAGATAGTAATCAATCATGGTTTTAATCATCTACATCAGGTAAATCAGCGGTTCAGACATTTTCTTATTGAGATTTGGGATTTATTCTTTTACTTCTTCTCCCAGTACTCACATCTCACTGCATACTGCCTGCTGATCGGTCTCAGCTAACCAAATATTCTATTTTACCCGTTGTTGTCACACACACCATCAGTATAATATTTGTTTACTTTTCCACATTATCTTTTCATGAATCGTAAATGTCTGCCGGAATAACTTAACATATACACTCCGCCCGAAAACTCACTGATATCCAATACTTTCCCGTAGCCGCTTTTGATTTTTTTGCCTGATAAAGTTGTGACCTGCCATTTGCAATTTCGGGGCAGATAAATGGTTCGCGCCAAAAAGGTGGGATTCACGTGTGTTGGAAGATTCATTACAAGAGGTTTTTGTGCTTCAGTTTCTTGTCCCAGCAGGTTTGTGTTTCTGAATTTGACCTGATATGGCCATTGTTCATCATTTGAATAATCTTCATCCCATGGATGCTTCCAGTGTTCCTGAGGTGCTCCGGATACTACCAGCCATAATTTTGAGCAATTGTCCGGACAACTGAATGTAAGGGATTGTTCCGGATTGAGCCCGTCTTCAACATTTGCCGTACCCATATCACTATAAATCCTCTCGCCATTTTCGAGGAGGGCAACAAATCCATAGCGCCAGCCTCCCGATTCTGTTTTAATGGCCCTGAACCCGTTTGCTCCTGCACACCCTTTAAAATGTACGGTAACATCGGTGGCTCTTGAAGGCGCATTTAATTTAATGCTGTTATAACCATAATTTTCGATACACACAGTGTGATCGATATGCCAGAAATTATCCGGGGTTAAATTCATTTTCACCTGATCTCTTTTATCTATATAGTTTTTTCCGTACGATTTAATAAGGGGAAGATCCCATGTTGTTAACCGGGCTGCATGTTCATACATTTCATCATTAAACTGATCCTGGTTTAACGAATTGAGTCTTTTGTATGTCTCCACCGGGTCTTCAGGGTAACGAGACTCCCTCCACAGTTTCGCTGTAAACGTTATATCATGTTTGAATGTCCAGTAATCCGGAAGAAAGTAGTTTGCATAAAGAGGGTCTTCATGAAGAATATGCAGATGATTGCATTTAATGTACTGGTCAAAATGATGTACTCTGAACTGTTCCTCCGGGTACACTTTATAAGCCTGCCACTGCGCGCACTGTTCCCAGAAGCCATTTCCTCCCGAACCATTCTCTCCAAAACCATACCGATACCCGCCTTCAGTATCACAGCCGGTTATATACTGAAAACAATGACCCATTTCATGTGCGATTACGGGTTCAGATTTTGCAGCTGCTGAACTTACCTGCATTGATCCTACCTGATCATCATAACCAGATCCATTTGCAACCCAGTCGGTACTGTACAGCAAAAATATGATCAATTTATAATTGTCTGTTACTGACGATCCTTTGTTAACAAATTTCAACGAATCTACATTAAACGCATAGGCTTTTTCCGCACCCTGCAAGAGTTTATCCATATCCACCCGATAGTTTCCTGAAGCAGTTGATGGGTCATTTCCAAAACCGGGTTCCCAAAAAACAACGACATTTTCACTCTCCCTGCTTCGGGCATAACACCATTTGCTTGAAGATTTATCCGGATCAATACCATCACGCCTTAAAGTATTCGGAAAATAGACTTCTTTGGCTGATAGTGCAGATATTATTAAAAATAGAATAAATGGTATTGATGTTCTCTTTTTCATAACCGTTTTTACCTGTTCTATGGAAATCAAAAAACATTGTCTAAAAACTTTATATTTTTGCTTTTTAATTAATTTACCGTATAAGGTAATGAAAATCTACTTTTTTTGATTAAAATGTTGAGTATCTACTCAACGCAATAAGAGATGATATACGTTTTTTGGGGTTTTTGATCTGATTTTGACTATTTTGTGAATGAATTTACTCAACAAGGCTTTTCCTAAGGCAAAAACAAAACAGAGGATAGCTGTTATTGTTTTGAACACTATATGAAAATTTATTTATACATGAAATTATCTTAAAAAAGCATATAACTCATTAATAATCCCGAATACAGCAAACTGATCTTCCTGCTTCTTTAAAATTACAAACCAAATCTGCAGATTGGTTTAATCGATACTAAATATAAATAATTAATAGTTTGCCTTTTTCCGGCACTAAATCTGGTAATTCACCAGTCCCTTATACAACGTACACTAAGGCCTTTTTTTGAAACATCCATATAATTAAATATTTCTATCGTAGTGGCACTTAAATAGTAGAGATATGCTCCTCCAGGTGCTCCTTCGGTAGATGTCCACCAATTCCCAAAGGAATACAAATTGTTAAAAGACCCATCTTCGGATCTTCCGCCACCTCCTGATCCCATAAAACCAGTAAGACCATCTTCTAAAACATGTTCTTCTATCCAATGGTCAACTCCTGGTTCTTTTAATTTACCTCCCGCGACTGTTGCTCCTCCGAGAAAAGCAATGAGATTTTCCCAATCTTCAACTGTTGCTACTTTCCATCCTTCTGGAGCTAATTTACCGCTATTGACCGCATACCAGTTATATAAAGCTCCAAATATTTGTTTATTATTTAAAGAATCATTGCCGTACCAACAATAAGCACCTGTTAATAAACCTTTCCATGTAGTCGCATTAGTTACTCTTTGTATAGAAGTGCCATCGTTGTATTTAGTTACTTTTAAATTTTCTACCAACCATATCTGATCTCCGATTTTTACTTCCTTATATGTATTACCATCAATATCTTTTATTGACCATATAGCATATAGAGTTACCGCCTCTGTAACTTCACTTTTAAAATTCCATTTTTGTGTGCCAAGGGTATCTGTTGTCCATCCGTCAAAAACGTAGCTTCTTTTCGTCGGTGATGGGGGAATCGAAATTGTATCTTCATAAGCTATTGTTTGGTCATCTATGCTATTGCCTCCTCTTGTATTGAATTTAACAACGTAATGATTTCGGATCCATCGTGCATATAAATCAATATTGGAGGCGCCAATCTGGACAGTAGATCCAATTGTATAATCATCACCATCTCCAAGAGAATCTGTATTCCAGCTAAAAAATATATGACCTCTTTTTTCCAGAGATCCAGAAGATGCAACACTTATTTCAGATTGATATAAATGCGTTGTATTGGGTGGTACTACTCCACCAGTACAGCCATTACCATGATATGTAACCGTGTAGCGAGCCTTTGTCCATTGTGCATACAAATTTATGTCAATGGTATCCATTATGATTTTATCACCGGTTTTGTAACTTTTCCCGCTTCCATCTTCCTTTGTATTCCATTCAACAAAAGTATATCCCGTCTTATAAAGTGATCCGCTGTCTGCAATGGTAACTTCAGTACCGGAATCAGCATCAACTGTTTGGGGAACTTCACCACCGGTATTTGTATTACCGTGATAACTAATCGAATAAGTCGGCTTTGTAGTCCATTTTACGTAGAGTGTAACCGCCGAATCCGGCATGGCAAATTTTGCTCCCGCATTAAAAGTTTCGCCTTCTCCATTCGTTTCAGTACTCCATCCTGAATATGAATAACCTTCTCTATACAGGTTACCCGGATTCCCGGCTACCGTAACCTCCTTGCCTTCATAATAGCTGTTATTGTCAATCGGAACCTTTCCACTGTCTGCATCGTTTGCATTGTAGGTAACTTTATACACAGGCAACGCTTTCCATTGTGCAAACAGTTCCATATCTGAATCCGGCATTGAAAATGTGTCTCCCTCAGTATAGGAAATACCGCTGCCATCCTGTTTTGTATTCCATGACAAGAATCTGTATCCTTCACGTTCAAGATTACCGTTATCCGGAATGGTAACTATTGACTTGTATTTGTATTTTTTCTTTTCAGGAATCTCACCTGAAGTACTTCCATTATCATCAAATTTAAGATTATACTGTTTTATTACCCATTGAGCATAAAAAGTTAAATTGTCGTTAATTACGTAAGTATCACCTGGAGCAAAACCAACCCCGGAACCGTCTTTTTCTGTATTCCAGGAATAAAAGGCGTACCCTTTTTTTGAGAAATTACCATTATCAGCAGAAACCACTACATTGCTCGCAGGTTTGTATCCGGTTGTATCAACTGGAACTTTTCCCTTGTCATTACCGTTTCCATCATAGGTCACCTGAAATTCAGTAGTATCTATTAATGTCAACTTAATTGTATCTATATCAACCATTTCAGAGTCATTTACGATTATCTCTGAAAGTATTGTATCATGATACCCTTTAAGGGTTATTTCAATTGTATATGAATTTCCGGGTAATCCGGTAAACTCAAATGTTCCATTATCGCCTGTTTGTGTTTGTTTATCTGCTGGTAAAAGAGTGATAAGGGAGTTTTTCAGTTTGTTACCGGTTGAGTCTGCAATAAGCCCTTTAATTCCATCAGTAAAAGGACGGGATTTGAGAATGAATGTTCTGCTTGTATCTTTTCCGTATTCATTTGATACAACACATCTGTACGAAGCAGTATCTTTTGCAGAAAACGAAATGATTTCAAGGGTATCTGATTCTTCACTTTCAAGTTGTTTGCCATTCTTTAACCAGACAAATTTCATCGGTGATGCACCGTTTGCATCAGCAATAATTGAAACATTGTTTCCCTCAAATGTTTTTATCGTTTTATCTGTTTTTATTCTGAATTCAGGCTTAAAACCTTTTGTAAGAACATGGAATTTTATTGAATCAGTAACTACAAGTTTGCCGCCCCGATACATTGAATTAATATAAAGCGTATGGCTTCCATCTGTTATGTCATAAAAGGTAAACGTATCTTCAGGCTGCCACTCAAATTTCCACTCACCACTGTCGAGTTTTAAGCTGAACAAGCTCAATTCATGATTGCCAGTAAGCACTACAGTTATCGAATCGATATGAATTGTATCAAAGTCTTTTACACTGGATGTCTCCTCATCGATTATTATTTCAGGCGGAATGTAATTTGACCCGCCTTCATCAAGCAGATTATTCCGTTCATACGCGCATGAAAGTGGAAAAACCATCAAATGTAGAATGAATAGAACTAATGATTTTTTTTTCATCATTATAACCTTCCTCAGAACTTCACCACAAGCTGAAAGCCACTAAATTCACCTGTTACAGGGTAAAAAGAAACATGCGTTTTGATTTTTTCTATCCTGTGGTTCCATAAAAGAAGACCCGAACCGGCAGGAACCAGTATTCCCCCAACTACAGCAGTAATAATCGCGCCCCTGACAGAATCATCTCTTTTTTTCAGATAGTTTTGCATATTATCAATATTATTTGTAATTTCATAATTTGTATTATTATCATCTGCCCTGTAAAGGAAGTAACCCATTACCCCCAGACACGCGGTACCAATAACAATAGAACTGATTCCTGTTGGCTTTAGCCAATTACGAAAGTTTTCAACTTTCAGCTCTTGATTATTTTCGCTAATATTGTAACTGAAAGGTATGTTATATTCCACTCTCTCTATTCTGTCATTAACAGTGAAATTAAACTGGCCGTTTTGTCGAAAAATGCCTCTTTCGATAGTGATGTCATCCTTTTTCGATTTTACTCCGTAAACTGAGTATGAGACAATAAAGTTGGAAAGATTTACATTTTCTGCGCTGTTTGCAATTGTTATACCGTTCCAGTCGAAAAGGTCGGGCTTTTGGGAAAACGTTTTATTGTACAGGCTGTCATTAATGGAAGTAAAAACTACAGGCATTTCAGATTCTCCTGCAACCTCAAGTGAACCCTTAACAAGGATGCCTGTAAAAGGTCTGAAAAGAAATACGCATCCCGGCTTTATGGCTGTTTTTTTTCCAGTTTCAACAATGAGATCGTTTTTGACAATATAAGGACTGCCTGTGGAATCAAATTTCATTCCACTGATATCACCTGAAATAGTGGTTTGGGTAAAAGCTGTTATAGAAAATAAAATTACGACTATAAAATATAATGGGATTTTCATAATCGATGTTGATATAATGTGATGATTGTCAGGTTTCTTTTAAATTAATTCATGCAATTCGTATCTGCCAGTTAATTTATTAATTATCGGAATATTTATAAGAATGACAATATGCGATTTTTTTAAATTTATACAGTTAAAAGTTTTAAGGACACGGGATTTCGTCTTTACCGTCTTCAGAAAAACACTTATGATAAACTGTTTCACCATGACGAAATACTTCCATTTCCAATATGTTCCCATTTGGCCACCATTGGTATGATGTATCAATGGGAGTACCATGATAAAATTTATCGTAATATCCTTTTGATCCATCAGCTCTGATTTTTTCCCAAACACCATGCGGACTACCATTATTGTACCTTTCATATTCTTCATAAAGCCCAGGCAATTTTGTAATCCAAAGGGAATCCTTTATGCCATGTTTGTAATAATTCATTCTATATCCACCAAGAGAATCACCCATAAAATCTATAATATAACCATGGAAATTTCCATTTTCATCAAGTGTGTATACAGAATCAATAAAACAATCAACCTTTGTTGACCATTGAGCGTTTACAGCTTTCTTGATTCTTTCTTCATTCATATAGGATTTTATTTTTTCCACAAAATCTATTTTTCTATGATAAGTGATTTTTGTTGACTCAGTAATATCGTAGTTGAAATTTTCTTTTAAGTAACGGGAAACATCAAAGTCACAGTTATTTTCATTTTCTGAGAAACAGAAACACACTGTAAACAGTAAAACAAGCATCACGTATTTATTTATCATTATACAAAACACCTCATTATTATACTACAGTAAAGAAAATATTATCATATAGTATATTGTTTTTTCTTAAGTCGCTTGATATTTTAAATATTTGTTATCATATATTATCCTTTTTTCATCATATTTATATCTTGAGTCACAAGTTCCTCTCTGAGGACAATTTTTACAAAAAGATTTTTTTATATTAGGATTTTCAACTCTTGATCCACTAATCCAATAATCCATATGCAAATGATTATGGTGGTTTTCGATTTGATTTATATAAACATAATTCAATTCTTCTTTCCTTGCGAGAAAATTACATTCCCTCGTAACATGCGGACATAATGTAATCACATATTTAAAGCCCTTATCAATTGCTTTCTTGGCGAACTCAACTGTTTTTTCTTTATCATAAAGATGATTAGGCGAGTCATGTTTTACCATTGCTCCTACTTTGCTTGAACGGATATCAACACTGTGACCGTCTCTGTGAGAAGCATGTCCAATAGCTGCACAATTCCATGCGGAAATGTCTCCAATCTCAAGAATATCTCCATTTTCTTTCCAATCTTTTGACAACTCAACAAGAGACTCAATCATTTCCTTTGTGCCCCATGCATCATTATGGTAAACATCACCAAGCTCTCCACCTGTTGAACTCATTACATCTCCGTACCTTTTATAAAGGTGATCCGGTGACGGCGGCAACTGGAAAAGTCTTTGAGGCTTTGAAGGCTTTTTATTCGCATACACACAAAATAATCCATCGGGAATTGATGAAGCTTCAACAGGAATACCTGGCCTTTTAAAATCTGCTTTTTTAATCAGTTTCTTTATCAATTCAGCACTTTTAGAATCCAGTTCACCTGTAACCTTCAAACCATATTCATCTTTATGCTCATATTGAAATGTTTTAAGTCCGCTGTAAGTTCCTTTTCCAAAACATCCATCATAAACCATGGCTTTACCGATACCGGGAACTTTAAGTCCATCTGTTATCCAGTAACCAAGCTTAAAAAGATCTTTTTGTAATTCCGTTACATATTCAGCATCTTTATCTCTTATGTTTCCTTCCCATCTCTTTTCTTTATCATTATCTCCTGTTTTAAGCTTATAACCACCATAGGAAGTTTCGTTTTGTTCATTGTTCAATTCGGTATGTTTTACCACCAGCACCAGATTCTTCCCACTATTCACAAAAGAATCTATAAAATCATCTATACCCTCTTCCAGATTAATTCCCGGCACAATATCAGCCTCTTTTGATCCATGAATATAGAACACTTCATCTCTTTTATGCGTATCGGTTGTCGAAAAAGGAATAAGTCCTATTCTCTCAGTAGCAGAATCATTTGAATCCTTTTTATTAACAAGGTTTTCCCACCAACTGTCATTTTCTGCCACCTCGCGCTTTGTCTGAAGAACTACCCAGCGTCCCTCGGGTATCGAACCATCCTCTTTTTTGGGAACACTGTTATCACTTTTTCCGGTAACTCCTTTCCACTTTCCTTTTTCGTTGTGCTTTTCATCCAGCCAGATAAGCTCCGATCCATTAAATACAAGACATTCACCCACTGTCGTTTCGACACACAACTCATCTGAAGGAGACCGTAAAAACGGATGTACAGTTACTGTTTCTCCTGCGTATTTTCCGATCGGTGTAAACTCCAATGTTTCTCCTGCATTCTCAAAACGATCGGTTTCTTCACCATTTATTCTCACTACCCACGAAACCTTGTTTTTTTCGTTATCAGATGCTTTACGATTAAATTTTACTGTATAGGTTCCACTTCTGTTATGAACAAGCTCTTTTGG
>Ga0209723_1003201_pt1 | contig 20127 bp, 14 predicted proteins | sample BiotimSIPDNA_2_FD_185750 | JGI IMG/M metagenome (GOLD analysis project Ga0209723, IMG submission 185750) | Anaerobic biogas reactor microbial communites from Washington, USA - Biogas_R2 time_0 SIP DNA (SPAdes) (version 2) | ecosystem: Engineered > Bioreactor > Anaerobic > Unclassified | place... | reverse complement strand
CAACTATTGTGAAGCGTACAATATTGCTGATGGGCTTCTAATAAACTTTGGTGCAAAGAGCCTTGAATTCAAACGAGTTTACAATAAAAAACTTGTTACGCCAAATCCCGGTAATCCAGTAATCCCAGTAATCCCAGTAATCCAGTAATCCCAGTAATCCAGTAATCCCAGTAATCCCAGTAATCCCGGTAATCCCGGCAATCCAGTAATCCCGGTAATCCCGGTAATCCCGGTAATCCCGGCAATCCAGTAATCCCAGTAATCCCAGTAATCCCAGTAATCCCAGTAATCCCAGTAATCCCAGTAATCCCAGTAATCCCAGTAATCCCGGTAATCCCGGTAATCCCGGTAATCCCGGTAATCCAGTAATCCCGAAATCGTGTACGGATTCGGCTTTGGTCTATTTATGATACCAAAGCCGGAGACCCCGAGAACAACGCGTTTTATGGCTGTTTTTTGATAACAGTCATTAAGTTCACCGGCAGGTTTGCCATGTTCGATTTGTTGATTATGTTGGTGACTGCCCTTCCAGAAAGATCAAAGCTCATTCCATTTATGATTTTTACCGGAGCGATAGGATTTGAGATCAGAGTACCTTTCTGAGACACCAGACGGGCCTGTTTGGGCATGTAAGATATACCAACAGGGTTCAGAGGCGTGAACCTGAACCAGTTGACACGGAATGGCTCCCCGGAGCCCTTATAAACAAAGTAGACATTCTTGACACCGCTGCAGTTATTCACATTGCAGGAATCGGTTCTCCAGTTCTGCCAGGAACCGGTTCCGGAAACGGCGCAAGTGGCCACAAGTGTACCGCTAGGACTATCAAGGTGAACTTCGACAGTTCCGCCGTTTGACGGGGAAGCTGCTCTTACGTGAAATGTTTTTGCACCATCTCCGAAATCTACCCCTTTCAAACTCGTATAGTCACCATTGGATATATCGGTAAGCATCACACCGCCCTCATTACAGAACTCAGTTTCGATACCCTGCTGTTTCCAGATAGTTTCAGCCTGGATTGTGTCATAGGGGTTAAAATTTTTGATTTGGGGGGCTCCCTCCGATGTTACAATCACAGTTTTAATCCTACCGTCAGTTTCGTAATACATTAATTCGACACTTGCATTCCTTTTATAGGTTGCGCTGTTTGAGAGGCGCCTGTCATGATAGAACATGTACCATTGTCCCTTATACTCGATCATCGATTCATGGCTGTTGTTGCCTCCGTTGATGTTTTTTCCATTCAGGGAGGGATTTGGAAGAGCCGTTCCTTTGTAAGTCCAACCGGTCATCGGATTATCACTCATCATGTAATCGATATTCGAACCGTTGCTTGTTGGATAAGAGAGGTAATATTTGTTGTTGTATTTATGAAGGAAAGGTCCCTCAAAGGAATTTGGGGCATTAAGAGTTTGAGGTGTTCCGGAGATCGATTTCATGTCATCATTGACCTTTACTATACGCAGGTTTGTACCAAACGGCTGACCACCGCCAAAGACTAAATAAGCCTGTGTGCCGCTTGCGGTACTGTCGATAAATATGCCCGGATCAAACAGCCAGCCAACTTGTTGCTCAGAGCAATTAGGCGTACTTCTGTTAATAAGAGATCTTCCCAGATGATCTTTATACGGCCCCTCTGGTCTGTCTGCAACCATTACCCCTATACCCGATCCTGGGTCTGGAAAGTAAAGGTATACTTTCCCATCGCGGGTGATAGCACACGGCGCGTAAGCCTGACCAGCCCATTTGGTATGTTCTTTTACTTTAAATACCAGATTGTGGTCGGTCCAGTTTACCATATCATCGGAAGAGATCATAGTGTAGTTGATCAGGTTGTAGCTATTAACGTTATCCTCATCACTGGAACAGACAACATACACGCGATCATTGAAGATAAAAGCATTGGGATCTGCGGTGTATCTCTGGGTGATTATCGGGTTGTCAGCAAACAATGATACACAGAAAGACAACAGAATGAGGGAATGGTATGCGGTCCTGGTCTTGAAACGAATCATACAGTCTCCATGAGTTCGGGATGTACTACATTAAAAAGTCTATTCTTTAAATAATATAACGTAGAAAACAGGCTGGGTGTAGAAATAAAAAACAAATTGTATCCCTTGAGGATACAGGCAGAGCTTCAGGCATTTCCAGTGTATTTAAAACAGTTGCCATTCAGTTGGAAATTATATTGCTTTTACGATCTTTCCCGGTCTGATTCCGGAGTAATTGATATTTCTTTAATAATTTCTGGCCTGAAATTAGTTTAAAAAGCAAGCTGAAATGAGACATTACAAACCAGATTCCTACAATATTGTGTTGTTGATATAAATTTCACTCAGCCAGGCAGGAGCTAAAGATGCGCAACTACCGTTTCCGTTATGCCATGTTTTTATTTGTTGTCGCGGCCGCACTTAATGTTACTTCACAGACAAAAATTAATCTCTGGAGCGCTAATACCCCCGGAGCTAAGGGAACTGCCGCTGCTGATATTCCATGGATTGAAATCTACAAGCCCAGTGCTTCAGCGGCCAACGGATCTGCAATTCTTGTAGTTCCTGGAGGCGCCTACGGGATGGTGGTAATGAGCGAGGCACAGGCGGCAAGAAACTATTGGCTTCCTAAGGGTTTTGTTGTCGTTGTGCTGTCGTATCGTGTCGCTCCGACGTATAAATACCCGGTTCCGATGTGGGATGTAAAGCGGGCCATGAGGCTTGTCAGAAGCATGGCAGAAGAGTGGAATGTTGATCAGAAACGGATCGGGGTTCTGGGCTGTTCCGCCGGAGGACATCTGGCCTCCTACCTTGCAACTCATTATGACATAGGCGACCCGCAGGCTGCCGATCCGATCGACAGGCTTCACTGCAGACCCGATTTCTCGATATTTGTCTACCCTGTCATCACGATGGATGCATCATTTACCCATACACAATCCAGAAGCAATATCATAGGCAACAACCCTTCTAATGCCCTGGTTGACAGTCTCTCCAATGAAAAACAGGTTACCGCCGATACTCCGCCCACCTTTCTTGTACACGGGACCGTTGACAATGTGGTACAGGTGAAAAATAGTCAGGTGTTTTACGATGCCTGTGTACAGCACGGGGTCAAGGCAAAATTCTACAGGATGACACTAAGCTGTGGAGGGCACGGGTTCGGGTATTCCTGCGGTAACTGGGGAGATACCTGTTATCAGTGGCTTAAAAGCAGCGGCTGTCTCGATGCCACGACATCGGTGCGGGGTGCTCACCGTGTTTCCTCTGTTTCTGCAAACACGGGAAACGGCGACTATGTCTTGCTTGATATCTCCGGAAAGATAGTAGGGACTGAAAAAAACGGCGGAATTTCAGGCCACAGCGCCTTAAAGCTCAATCATAATACAACCGGTACTTTCATAGTGGCAAAGAAAATCGCGGGACGCTACTACCCGGTGGGCAGAAGAGTCCTGCAGCGCTGATTTTTATAAAAACTGTTCGGACCCCGGGTGACAGATTATTTTTTCTCGGGTAAGTCACCCTGGTAAAGTTTTACTATACATGCGATTAAAAGTATGCTGGTAAATGTTATAAAATGGTGAGGTAAAAATGAATAAATTTTGTCAAGTATTATTATTCTCTGCCGCACTCTTCATAAAATGCTCTAATGAAAATAACGGCAACCCAATCGTCCCTCCACTTGAGGTGCTTACAAAAGAAGGTACAATATCGAATGAAGAGGCATGGTTGGAAAAAAACAAAATTTATCGGATCACAGGTAATTGTTCAATTGAATCACAGGTAACCTGGGGTGAAGGAATTAAGGTCATCCTTGATCCTGGCACTGTCTTAGGCGTTGGTAATAATGGTATCCTGACCATAGAAAAAGGTGTTACGGTGAAATCGTGTGATGAATCCTATATCGAGGTGGGTATCAATTCGCAAGGAACGCTTAAAGCAAACGGATCGGCTGACTCCCCGGTAATATTTAAAGCTGATACGGGTGTGCAGGCGTGGGGTTCTTCAAAAAGCGGAGGAATTATTTTAGGTGATTCCGCAAAAAATATTCTTTTAAACTATTGTACAGTCTCAGAGGCAACAGCAGGCATATATGTCAAGGCAGGATCTCCGGTTATCACCAACTGCAAAGTGACCTCCTGCAAAAGCAATGGCATTTACTTCGACAGTACAGCCGGGCCCGGTGATTCCTTAACTTTCACAAACAACACAATTTCAGACTGTGGCGGGTATCCTCTGACTTTATCTGCAGATAAACTGGGAAATCTATCTGGAAAGATTACTTTCTCAGGATTTAATAAAGAGAATAACGGAATCCATATACTGGGAGCACTTGTTAATAATGAAGCAGCAGTCTGGAGAAAAATGGATCTGCCTTACATTTTCAGCCAGATGACAGTGATCGGCTCTTTTTCGGCAGGAGCAAGCAGTGTAACCATAATGCCCGGTGTTGTATGTAAATTTGAAAAGAATGCCGGGATCAGAATCGGTGATCCATGTTTTGGCTTCGGAATACTGATTGCCAAAGGTACTCCTGAAGACTCTATATTTTTCATCAACAGTTCCCCTGATGTTATATGGGGAGATAGTATCGCTGGCATATGGATAGGGACTGAATCACCGGTAAACACTTTATTTGAATACTGTTCAATACGAAACGCTACAACCGGAATTTATGTATCAGCATCAATGGTTAACGTTTCGAATTGCCGGGTAACCGGTTGCGATTCCAATGGGATAACCTTTAATTATGGAAGTCCTTTTGATTCTACGTCATTTAAGGATAATTTTTTTGTTAAAAATGCCGGTTATGGAATCAGTATTTCCGCCGACCAGCTTTCTAAGCTTTCCGGTACCGGAAGTGTAGCTGACAATGGTAAAGGTGGCATATATGTCAGTGGTGGTACTATATGGCAGAGCGGAACATGGAAAAAATATGATGTGCCATACATTGTAGAAGGAATACTTGACATTAGTGGCCTTAATGGTGTTGAAATAAACATTCATCCGGGTACAGAGTTTCATTTTTTGCCTGGCGCTTATATTGATGTGGGAAAATCAAACCCCGGAACGTTAATTGCCAGAGGCTCAGATAATTTACCTATAATATTTGACTCCTATGATCAGGATGAGTACTGGGGTGCTGATGAAGACGGGATTACTGGCGGCATAAGGATCGGAAAAAATGCAGATGTGAAAACAGAACTGACATACTGCAAGGTAAACAATGCCACCAGCGGTGTTTATGTAGATGCTAATGTCAAGGTTGAAAACTGCGCGTTTAATAACAATCAGAATTATGGTATAGTTATCGATAAAAATGCCTCTTCGGCATCGATCTCCGGGAATTCCTATTCGGAAATCGGTGTGGATTCCACATATGTTGTGCCTTGAGTAATCCATGTGGTGACCACTTTCAGCGCAGGGTTCCCCACCCTGCGCAAATAATTACCAATTATTAAATTACCCTGAAATGATGTGTATTTAGGATCGATCCCGATTCCGATTCCAACATCGACCCCGAAAACTACTATCGAAAAAAGTGCCGGTAATTATGAGACCGTTAATACATGCCCTTTAAACCTAAATTCCGCAGTTGGATGCGGCGTATTAGCGCAACCTGTTGATTGCTAAGCCATTCAGGCGTCTTGGCCTTATCACCTTGTCGATAAAGCCTGCGCCACCTTCATGTCTTATCAATTCAACATGTTGCGCTAATTCAACCACCCCAACTGCGGAAATTAGGTTAAACTATACACCTGCAGCACCTCGGTCGGGGGGCTCATCGAGGGCAAGAGGATTTAGAGCGTTCTCTGCTTCAATCTCCACTATGGAAGCTCCCCTGACAGGGTGAATGACCACTTTCTGCCATCTTCCGGACCTGTAATAAAAGAGGCTTGCTGTCATAATCACCGCAAAGCCTATGGTGAAAGAGAGCCAGATTCCGGTGATCCCCAGTGGACTTCTTGATAGTATGGCAGCAGACGGGACCCGGATTCCCCAGAGCGCAAGAAGTGTAAACATCAAGGTCACCATTGTGTGCCCTGCGCCATTAATCACTCCATTTGAAACGAACATTACAGCAAACATCAATGATGACGGGCCCACTATCCGCAGATAGGTTGAACCGATGCTGATTACCTCCTGATCAGTCGTAAACATTGACATCATGGTTTCCGGGATGATAAGAAAAAAAACAGAAAAAAATGCAGATATGCAGAGTGTCATCAGAAGCCCCCAGCGGAATGTATCAAATACCCGCTCCTTTTTCCCTGCCCCCAGATTCTGGCCCGCAATCACCGACACAGCCATCCCAATTGACATCGCAGGAAGAAACGCCATTGAATCGACCCGTCCAGCGGCTCCAAAAGCAGCTGTGGCCTTTTCACCGAAGTTATTCACAAATGATGTCACTGCCGCCATTCCCAGCGAAACCGCGGACTGCTGAACCATGGATGGGAATCCGATTTTAAAAATCAAACTGGTAATCTTCCGGTTAAAAGAGATTATCCCTCTGATATTGAGAGTTACAATGCTTTTTTTACGGTTCAGGTAAACAATACCCGTTAATAGAGACACGCCAGATGAAATGATTGAGGCAAATGCGGCACCTTTGAGCCCAAGAGGTGGAAACGGCCAGATACCGATTATCATAAAGGGATCTAAAATTGCGTTTACAACCACTCCGGCAGCCATAAAAAACAAAGGGGTTTTAGTATCTCCTACCCCGCGGAGAATCGATGTAACAAGGAAACTCAGATAAATGATCGTAAATCCCATATAGGATATTTTCAAATAGGAAGACGCCAGCGGCAGAATCGTCCCGGGAGTTCCCATCAGCTTTAAAATGCTGTCAGCAGATAAAAATCCTGCTACAGAGAGAATTACTCCCAGTATGATTGAGAGGCCAAATGAGGTGCCTACAGTCTTTGAGACCTCTTCATAATTTTTTGCACCATAATATTGCGAAATAAGAATTGTAGATGCCATTGTCGCACCTGATGCTACACCGACAAAGAGAAAAGTTATCGGGAAACTCACCGCAACTGCACCAATAGCCTCGGTTCCTATTATCCTGCCTATCCAGATCGCATCAACAATACTGTAGCTTGTATTTAATAGATTCCCCAAAAGCATAGGCATTGCTACAGCAAGCAAATGCCTCGGAATGCTGCCTTCGGAAAGATCTCTTCCAATTGACGGCTTGCTCATTTTTCCCTTTCATACACTCTCTTAGACCAGAAACAAGTCGTATGAAAATACTCCTATTACGGTTATTAATCCAGTTTCAGTTCGTTTTTTTATAACAGTTCACGACTATTTGTCAAATATTCTGCTGTTTTGGGATTTCCAGCCTTTGCAAGCAACAGTTTTTGTAAATGGGATCTGAGTGCTGGCTTTGCATCCTTTGCCTTTTTATTTTTTTAAGGCAACAGTGTTTGCAAATGGGTTCTGTGTGGCACGGTCGCCCTCGACCGTGTCTTAAATTAACCGTGGTACATGAAAACACGCTTCTGGTGATGATACGAAGGACACAAAGCGTTTTTTACTTTGCGATCTTACCTTTGCGCACCGTACTCTGCACACTGCGTTTTATTTTTTTTGATAAAGGGCACCATTGGTGAAAATCGTAACTGTCAATATTGGTGCTCTTTTAAACGCAAAGCGTTTACCCTTTTACTGATTTGCATCCTTTGCATTTTTATCCGGCCGAGAATACAAAAGGAAATACTATTTCCGTAATATCACCCGGTTTATCAATCTTATCAAAACGCCACCTGCGTATTTTCTCGAGTATCGCAGCCTCCAGCGCCAGATCCTCAATGGTTGAATTGACTAAATCGCAGTGGAGCACATTTCCGAATTCATCGATCGCAAAACGAACTGTTATTCTGCCCTTTAATCCCGGTTTCGAATGCAACCTTTTGTTATACGCATGCCGCAAGGCTGGCAGATGCTGCATCACCACTGTTATGATGCTGTTTCTGCTTCTTCCGCTGGACATTATTTTACCCGATTCATCTTCCAGTTCAATCTCAAAATTCTTCTTTAAGACTGATTCAGATTTTTTGAGCTCAAACACATCTGTTTCTTCACTTCCTATAAGGTCCTCAATACCGGCCAGATCTCCTCCGGGACCGTATCCCCCACTGAACCCAATCCCCTGCACACCCTTTCTTCCGCTGCCGGTACTTCCTCCCTGTTTAAGACCGCCAAGCCCCAGAATAACGGCATCGATCTGATCGGTAAACCCGCCTTTTCCAATCCCCTGCCCCGCATCGATTCCCTTTACCTGCTGAGAAAGAGCGAGAAAAAGCCCCTTCCTGGCCACTCTCTCACTCGGGCTTCCCGACGGGGCAGACCGCCCCGACTGAACGATCTTCGATGACGCACTTTTGATCGGCCGTTTAACGGTTTTTTCTGTTGTGGAAACAGATGGTCTACTTACCGGCCTGTCAATTACTTTTTGAGCATTCTGTGATGCTTTCACAGGTGCCGCAGGCCCGATGAAATCCGGATCAACAGCGGGCCCCAATTCCGTTGAGCTGATCCAGATGCCTGTAATTACTGAAAGCACAAGGCAGATCATCTCTATCTTGCTTATTTCATCATCCTTGTCATTACAAAAAATATCGCGTCTGGAGAGGAGTTTCTGCATGAACTCCTGTACAGTTAATATTCTCCCGCCCTCTTCTTCAGATTCCGTTCCACTGCAGTTTTGATATGCCATTGTTGCATCCATAATATGCTCCTGATAAGGAGAGTGATTGTCCTGTATTTGAGATGACCGGTTTCTCATTAATAAGAACGGACAGTCCGGAAGAATTGTTACAGATAATAAATGAATCAAACGGGGTCCGTTAAAGGGCCCTTGCCAGGTAAGGATGTAATCAGGCTGGAACGTAAGATTTTGAGAATTCCCGGTAATCCCTGAGGTTCTCTTTCAGAAGTTCAGGAGTGTTTAGACCATAAGGGCATCTGGAGCTGCACTGTCCGCAATTTGTGCATTGGTCAATCCGGGTCATTTTCTCGAGCCAGTCGGTGGTGAGGAAATTCTGAGATGGTGCCCTTCGCAGAAGAAGCGACATTCGTGCAGCCATGTTTATCTGTATTCCCTGAGGACAGGGCAAACAGTAGCCGCATCCGCGACAAAACTGTGATGCAAGTTCGGCACGATCTTTTTCTATTATTGCCAGTAATTTTCCATCAAGTTCCGGAGGGCTCTTTTCAAGAGAGAGGAACTGATCAAGTTCTGTTTCTCTCTGCATTCCCCAGACCGGAATCAAGTTATCAAATTGACGAAGGAAGGCAAATGCAGCCGCAGCATTTGTTATAAGTCCTCCACCCATCGCTTTCATGGCAATGAGCCCGCAATCGGCCTCTTTACATATATCAACAAGACAGAGCTCTTCTTCTGTGGAAAGGATACTGACTGGAAACTGAATAGTATCATAAAGACCGGAAAGAGCCGCAGCGGTTGCATTCTGCAGACTATGGTTTGTGAACCCTGCAAAACGAACCATTCCGCCCTTTATTGCCTCTTTCAGTCCGGCAAAAGTGCTTTGCGGGTCATGCGGGTCAGGGAGTACGGAAGGATTGTGAAGCTGGAGAATATCAACGTAGTCGGTGCGCAGATTCTTAAGACTCGTCGAAAGATCCCTGAGCAGCTCGTCTCTGTTTTTTGCACTCGATTTGGTGGCTATAATGATCTCATGACGAACATCACTGAGAGCGGCTCCGATCTTTTCCTCGCTGTCAGAATAGTTCCGGGCGGTATCGAAAAAATCGAATCCGTTGTGATATGCTTTACGGAGTATACGGGCGGACTCTTCAAACGATATTCTCTGAATGGGCAGGGCGCCAAAACCGCTCCGCCCGACTGAAAGCCCGGTTCTGCCCAGGCGCATTTTTTCCATGAAAAGTGTTTCTTTCGCTTAATCAGGGAGAAAAATACTTTCCGCGAGGCCTCAAGAGCTGAAGAAAAGCCGGAATTAACTGAAACTAAATAGTGTCTGAGTTTTTATTCTCAGGCCCCGATTCCAGCGAATCTTCCCGTGGTGCGGTTTCCATTATTGTCATACTCCCGAAAACCACATCTGCCTTTATTACCCTGTATGGCGCAGTCTTATTGAAGGCTTTATTCTTATAGGTATAATCGCCGAAACTGACAAGATTGCCATCAGGCATTCTAACTCCCGAGAAAGCCGCGCCTACCTTTACAATCGTAGGGACATCAGGGGATATCACAAGCACACTTGAACCAAATATCGTATTCACCTCAATTTTTTCATTTTCTTTTGTCAGCTTAGCGGTAGCATCGATCCGGGATGAGCCGAAGATCACATTGTATTCCCGGGCATCTTCTGTGATTGCCATGTCACTGCTCTGAAACACTGCGGAGTTCTTTGTGCTTCCTGTCCACGGTCCGCCAATGAGAACCCTTATGCCCAGATAGATCAAAACCACCGCAAATACAATTCTGAGCACTGGGATATTAACATTGAATACTATTCTGATTATAATTGCCGCACCTATAAGGATAAGTATTATACCCCAGAATACTCCCGAAAAAAGAAATCCCATTTTCAATTTTCTCCTCCGTTAAAATAAGCTGCATGTGTCAGAATTAGATGAATGCGCAACAAGCATTACAGATTAAATACTAGTATATTATTTGTGCAGTTTATCTCAAAGGATTCTTTTTACCGGAGCTTCTGAAATGAGAACAATTCTTGATGAGATCCGCACTGTACTGAATAACAGCAGTGATCCTGAAAATCGTGAATCGGGTCGGCGCTTTTTCAAAGAAGAAGTGAAACTTTATGGAGTAAAGACCGCAGAGGTGGGAAAAATCTCCAGACAGTACTTTAAAACGCTCAATGGCTCTAACAAAAGTGATATTTTCAACTTATGCGATGAGCTCTGGAAGTCCGGTTACATGGAAGAATCCTTCATTGCGTGTGACTGGGCCTATAACCTCAACAAAGAATATGAACCCGGAGATTTTTCAATCTTTGAGAGCTGGGTCAGTCTCTACGTTAACAACTGGGCCTCCTGTGATACTCTCTGCAACCATACTATAGGCACTTTTATCGAAATGTATCCAAAATACCTTTCTTCGCTTAAAAAATGGGCAAAATCAGAGAACCGCTGGATGCGCCGCGCTTCTGCTGTCTCACTTATCATTCCGGCAAGAAGAGGCAAATTTCTGGATGAGATCTTCTCTATTGCCGATATTCTTCTACTCGATAATGATGATCTGGTACAGAAAGGTTACGGGTGGATGCTGAAAGCGGCAAGCGAGGCCCATCAGAAAAAGGTTTTTGATTTTGTCATGGAGAAAAGAGACAAAATGCCCAGAACTGCATTGAGATATGCAATTGAGAAAATGCCTGTGGGAATGAAGAAAATGGCCATGGAAAAAGGTTAGACGCAATAAACCGGGCCAGAATGAAATTATAGCCGCCGCCGAAAACAATGAAAAAGACATGGCGCACGTCGCGAAACTGAAAGATGGAATTGAACGGATAGCAAATGGTTTGAAAAAATATCAGAAGTAAAAACTTGAATTAAACGGAAAGACGCAAAGGTGAAAAGAATACAGGAATATGAATACTGATTTTTTGAAGAGGGTGCTCCCTCTTTTGCTCCAGCCCGTCGAAGACGCCGGTCTTCCGCTATCACCCCGTGTTGTCCACCAGTTGTAAAGTCAGGTAATTTCATCACATTTTCAACCGCACTTGCGGCCGCACTGACGAACTGTAGGTAGATTAAAACGGGTTGTAGCCTCTCGGAAATCAGATAAGTAAAGCCGGTGAATATAACGTGTCAGGATTGTAAATGAGAACAATGTTAAGTACATGCTCAATTCCCCGGCTTCATGTTAAAAACAGGTCGTATAAACGCTCCGTTTTTACAGGATGGAATATAGTATTAACCACTAATAAATGGAACCGGGATTCTTCTAAACGCGAAGCGTTTACCCTTTGCGGCCTTTGCGTTTTAAATTCCGTTCTTTGATTATGAGAAATGATTTTTGAACCGGATTGATACAAGGAATTTAATTAAAGGGGACCTCTAAAAATTCATTTTCCGCTGCGGCCGGCTGCGAATTCTACTGCGCTTTGTTGCACTCAATCGACGAATCACATCGGATTCGCCTCTTTCGTGCGCCTGGCGCAGCGAATTCTCGCCCGGCCTCGCTTGAAAACTGAATATTTAGAGGTACCCTAAAGAAAACAGTATGTCCATAGTGCAACCATGCACATAAAACACCCGATTGAAAAACAGACCGCCAGCAAGCCAAAAACGTAATCCAACTGTAAAGCACTGAGTACAGTAGATTACAGCAGCGCTATAGCTTTTAGCCGATCTGTCTTGATTTTGTGCAAAATACCAGCGCCGATATATTTTAAAGGCAGAGAGGAAAAGGCCATTGGCCCATCAAACCTTTCACCGTCCATGGCGAATAGAAAATCAAAAACTACAATAGCCAATCATACTCCGGGAGGTTTCAGTGATTCCCTTAAAAGCTATTTCTACTGTCAGTTTGAAAGCTTCAATACGTATCACATATTATAACTGTCTGTGTTTTATAGTCATAATTACATCTCTTATGTTTACCTTTTGTACAGGTACAGACACAGGCACAAACACAGGTACAGACACAGGCACAATAACCGACATCGATGGCAATATTTATACAACTGTAAAAATAGGCAACCAGGAATGGACAGTAGAAAACCTTAAAACCACAAAGTACAATGACGGGACAGCCATTCCCAATGTAACTGAATCCGGAGTAGCAGGAGGGACAACTGGATGGTGGAATCTTTCTACCGGTGCATACTGCTACTACGATAATAATCCAGATTACAAAGCTAAATATGGTGCATTATATAACTGGTATGCGGTAAACACAGGCAAGCTCGCGCCGGAAGGATGGCGGGTACCAACGGATGCGGATTGGACAACTCTTGGGAATTACCTCATATCGAACGGATATAACTGGGATGGTACAACGACTGGCAATAAGACCGGGAAATCACTGGCGGCTCGGACGAATTGGAGCAACGATTCCGAAGCTGGCACAATAGGTAACGACCCGAGCAAAAACAACGCCAGCGGCTTCTCGGCCCTTCCGGGCGGTTGCCGTAACGTCGATGGTGATTTCCTCAATGTTGGCAACTACGGTTACTGGTGGAGTTCAATAGAGGGCGGAGCGGCACTCGCATGGCTCCGTCGCCTCGACTACAACAGCGAGCACCTGGGCAGATTTACCAACGACAAGGGTTGCGGGTTTTCTGTTCGTCTTTTGCGAGATTGACTATTTGTCCCTTTGGCTATTTTCCTTTATTTTCCCGCGACCCCGGAGCGAAGCGGAGAAGCGGCGCAAGCCAACCGGGTCGCGATTTTTTAAAAAAACACAGTGAACTACCGGTATACAAAGCGACATACGACTTATTACTTGCTATATTCCAATTCTCAAAGAACTTCTGCAAAGAGTACCAGTACACTGTCGGTGAAAGCCCGAAAACTCTTGTATTTTATAAAACCATTGGGGATTCTCTTTTATGGTGAACAGGGCGCTAAGTTTTCCCGCCCTGCAGAGCCCTTGAAGAATTAAGTACTGCAACCAGCGCCATACCCATGTCGGCAAAAACCGCTTCCCACATTCCCGCCAGCCCCACAGCCCCGAACCCTATAAACAAAGCCTTTACAGATAATGCAAGAATGATGTTCTGCCATACAATGGCCCTGGTCCTTTTTCCTGCGTTTATGGCTTCGGCTACCTTTGACGGGTGATCGGTCATAAGAACCACATCGGCGGTTTCAATCGCGGCATCAGAACCAAGCGCGCCCATGGCGATCCCGACATCTGCACGGGCGATCACCGGAGAATCATTGATTCCGTCACCCACAAATGCAACTTTCCCGCTCTGTTTTTGGGCGGCAGAGATCTCTTCAAAACGGCTCACTTTCTCCTCCGGAAGAAGCCCTGCATAGAATGAGTCAAGACCAAGAGCCCCGGCAACCGCACCGGCCGAGGCCTTATTATCTCCTGTTAACATGGAAACAGTCTGCACCCCGGCTTTTCTGAGCATCTGAACAGCTTGTAACGAGTCCTCTTTAAGTTCATCACCAATAATAATATATCCTGCATAAGTGCCATCGATTACCACATGCACCACCGTGCCTTCTACGTTGCAGCAGTCATGCGCTATTCCCTCGCGGTGCAGAAGAGCATCATTTCCAGCGATAATTGCATACTTTTCTGTACGCACCTTGACGCCAAATCCGGATATTTCCTGATGATCTAGAATCTGCTCCGTCACATCCCCCCTCCTGTGTCCGGCAGCCTCGATAATTGATCCTGCGATCGGGTGGTTTGAAAAAGTCTCCGCAATCGCCGCGAACTTTAGAATATCAGAAGCAGAGTGTCCATTGCGTGTCACAGTTTCTTTTACTTTGAAAACGCCTTTCGTAAGAGTTCCCGTTTTGTCAAACACGACAGTTTTCACTCCGGCAAGCACATCGATAAAAGTAGACCCCTTTACAAGTATTCCTCTTTTTGAGGCCCCGCCTATTCCGCCGAAATAACCAAGTGGAATGGAGATTACAAGGGCACATGGACAGGAGATGACTAATAGCACAAGTGCACGGTAAACCCAGGTTTCAAATGTCTGACCGGGTACAAGAAGCGGAGGCAACAGTGCGATGCACAGAGACAGAAAGACTACTGCAGGAGTGTAATACCTGGCAAACCCGGTAATAAACTGTTCTGTCCTTGTCTTCTTTGCGTTTGCGTTTTCGACAAGGTCTAATATCTTTGCCATAGAAGAGTCTGCAAAAGCTTTTGTGACTTTGATGGTAAGAAGAGCGCTGATGTTAACCTCACCTGCAAGCACAATATCACCGGGATTGACAGTTGATGGAACAGGCTCTCCGGTAAGAGCGGAAGTATTAACAAGAGAAGAGCCTTCTTTTACCACACCATCAAGCGGTATTTTCTCTCCCGCCTTTACCAGTATTACCTCTCCGGGCCTCACGGTTTCCGGAGAAATCTTCTTTGTCAAATCACCCTGTTTCACTACCGCATAATCTGGCCTGATTTGAAGAAGAGCTGTAATTGACCTGCGGGAACGTGATACGGCCAGATTCTGAAGAAACTCCCCGATTTTGAAGAAAATCATCACACCAATGGCTTCTGATATGGCATGAACAGCAAATGCCCCGAGTGTTGCAATGGCCATGAGCACATTTTCATCGAAAAACCCGCCCCTGGTAACAGTGCGGAAAGCGCTTTTTAGCACATTATATCCCGCCAGAAAATAGGCAGCAAGCGCGATTGCGTACTCGACAACACCCCAGCCACGGGCATGAAATGTGCCCTCAAAGAAGAGCACAATGAGAAAGAGTACGAGCGCTATAGAGATGGTTAATATCTCTTTTTTTGGCCTGAACCCGGGTTTCTCTTCTTTCAGCGGTTCCGGAACAGAAATATCAACTTCAGGCTCGATCTTTTTAATCTCCCTGCGGACAGTCTCAATATCGGTAGTATCGATATGCAGAGTAAGTGATGCATAATCCAGAGAGACCTCGCTGACCACCGGGAGTTTCCTGAGGTGATCTTCAATCCTGGATGCGCAGTCAGCGCAGTCCAGCCCTTTAACGTTGAATTTTTTCATAGTTTTATAGACCTACTCTTCTACATGCTCCATCCCAAGCTTCATTATACCCTCAACATGCTCATCCGCGAGCCTGAAATACACGATTTTTCCCTCCCTGCGGTAAGTCACAAGACGAGCCTGCTTAAGAACCCTCATCTGATGAGAAACTGCGGACTGGGTCATGTTGAGAAGCGCGCTGATATCGCATCCGCACATCTCACTTTTACTGAGCGCATAAAGTATGCTCATCCTTGTGCTGTCCCCCAGAACGCTGAAAAAATCGGCGGTATCCATGATCGATTCTGAAGATGGCAGGTCTTTTCTGACTTTCTGAACGATATCCTGATGGATTATTCTTGAATCGCAGGCAGCAAGCTTTTTCCGATGGTTCAGCATAGTGTCCTCATAGAGATTACGATTTATCACTTGAATAAGTGTTCAATTGAACTATAAACCGCACAAGAGAAGATCAAGTCACCCGGGGTGAAACAGTGACTTGAATTGTTAAACCTGAAAATCACCTTAACTGCACTGTCCAGATATAGAGGGCAGTTTATCCCTTACACTCCAGAAGATTCCATCTCTATGTTTTCTGTCTGAAGCAGCCCCGTGCTGAAATACCTCTCGGCGCGGTCCGGAAGAACGGTCGCCACAACAATCCCGGGATATTTCTTTATTATCTGACGAGCCGCCCATACATTTGCTCCTGATGAGGTCCCCACAAGAAGAGAATTGAAGCGGGCAAGTTCCCGGGTTGTCATTATGGCCTCTTCATCGGTAACTTCAACGATTTCGTCTATCAGGGTAACATCCAGAATATCAGGGATGAACCCGTCACCAATTCCCTGTATCTGGTGCAACCCGGGTTCATGTCCCAGCAAAGCACTCCGCATTGCCGGTTCTACGGCTATAATTTTAATATCAGGATTATGTTCTTTGAGAAACTTCCCTATCCCCTGCAATGTTCCGCCGCTTCCGATACCTGCAGCAAAAGCATCGACCCTGCCGCCGCACTGACGCCACAGTTCAGGGCCTGTAAACTCATAATGCGCCCTGGGGTTGTCGGGGTTTTTGAACTGCTGAAGCATATACGCGCCTTTTTGCTTCACGATCTCTTCGGCTTTGGCTACAGCACCGGCCACCCCGTCTTCATCGCAAGTTTGAATGAGATTTCCCCCGAAGGCCCGGATTATGTCTTTTCGTTCGCGGCTCATCCCTTCCGGCATCACTATGTAAACATCGTAGCCTTTTGCGACTCCCACCATTGTGACACCGATACCGGTATTACCTGAAGTAGGCTCAACGATACTCATGCCTGGCTTCAGATGACCGTCTCTTTCCGCGGCCTCGATCATGGAGAGCGCAATTCTGTCCTTGATGCTTCCACCGGGGTTGAGAAACTCGGCTTTAGCTACAATTGATTCGCCCCTGAGTGAAACAAGAGGGGTGTTTCCTATCAGATCCAGAATATCACTTGATTTCATAATGCCTGCTTTTTTGTGTGAAATAAAATCAGAAAATAGATTTTGCAGACCATTGCTGGATAATGTATCCTCCGTCGTAGAGGTCACTTGAAGAGAAGAAAGGAAACCGATGATACAGCAGGACACGGTCGGGGGGCGACCGTGGCACACGGAAACTGGCTTTGGGTGAACACTCGGGCATGAAAATTATCTAAGATGATTGAAAAATTGCGATGGTTTAATTCCCTTCAGTTTTTTCCGAACTCAATTTTTCTTCTCTGTACTGTGGTGGCAATTCCCCTCCCCTCTTCTCTCCTGTCCCTCCAATCCCCTCTCCGCTCTCCCCGCGCCTCCGGCACATAATTCGCTCCCTAAACTCTATTCGACAGGGACATTACATGAAAAGCGGAAGACTACTGTGGCCTGATATACTTAAAATTCTCTCCATCTATGGTGTTGTCCTGATCCACAGCGCAGCCCCGATGCTTACCAGATACGACTCTGTCGGGATGCAGAACTGGTGGGTTGCCAACATTTACGATTCACTGGTCAGATGGTGTATCCCGGTTTTTTTCATGGCCAGCGGAGCATTTCTGATTGCAAAAGCAGGCAAAGAATCCCCGGGGCAATTCTTTATGAGACGCTCCCGGAAAATAATTGTTCCTTTTTTAATCTGGAGCGCTGTTTATTTCCTCTGGAGAATCTATCTCAACGGAGAGGATCTCCAATGGACAAGCTTTTTTTCGATGCTTTTCAGGGAGCCTATCTACTACCACCTGTGGTTTATCTACATTCTCATCGAGCTTTATCTGCTTGCACCGGTGCTGGGGGTATATGTCAAGAGTGCCGGGATGAAAAACCAGCTCTATCTCTTATCTTTATGGTTCATATTCTGCTCTATTCTGCCCATGCTTGAAATCATCTGTGGTTTTCAAACCATTCTCTCAATCGGGAGCACAGTTTCATTTATCAACTATGCAGGTTACTTTTTCCTGGGATATTTTCTGCATGACATTAAGCTCAAACCGGTGTACCTGCCTTTTCTTTTCCTGCTCTTTGCGCTTGGATTTCTGGCAACAGCCTACGGGACATTTTATCTATCGATTATCAAAGGAAATGGAACTTTCTCGGGAGTTTTCTATGAATACTACACAGTAAATGTACTTGCGATGTCGGTTTCAGTGTTTCTTATCATAAAGAGTATTCCAGTTTTTCAGGTTTCCTCAAGGGGCATTCTAACAGGAATTATTGCGGCATGTGTGCCCGGGATCTACTTTGTCCATGCTATTGTCATTGCAGTTTTTAAACGCAATCTTCTCGGGTTCACTCTTTCAGAAAGCTCCCTGAGACCTTCTATCGGTATCCCTGTTTTTGCGCTGGCAGTTTTTGGTATATCCCTTGTCATAACTCAAATTATCAAAATTATCCCCGGGATAAGATGTGCAATACCATGAAAAACAAACTGCATGTTATAGTCGTGTTATTCCTGAATTCCGGCCTGTTCCAGACATCTCCGGCACAACCTTCTCCAGACCTCTTTCTTATTGACGATTACGACTACAAGACATTCTACCGTATCGCAAGATCGCCAGTAAACAAGATGAACAAGTTTGCGGCCTGGGAAAAGGCTGCACCCGAGGTAAAGACTGTTCTTATAAAATCAACCCTTGACAGTTCAGAGCAGAAAGCTCTCTTTTACAATTCAGGGACAGCGAGAAAAAAGCCTCTTCTACTTGCGCTCCATTCATGGAGCGAGGATTACATACAGCATTTCAGCATCCCTTATGGAATCTTTGCGGTAAAAAATGACTGGGTGCTTATTCACCCGGACTACAGGGGCGCATTTACAAATCCCATGTCAACACTATCTGAATATGCCGTAGCAGATATACTTGATGCTCTTGAATATGCCAGGAAAAATGCAGATATCGACCAGTCACGCATTTATGTAACCGGTTTTTCAGGCGGTGGGATGGCCACGCTGATCATGGCAGGACGTTACCCGCACCTTTTTTCAGCTGCAGCGGCCTGGGTTCCGATTTACGATCTGGTGCAATGGTATGGCACAACCAAAAATGCAAAACACAATTATTCAAGGCACATCACGAATTCCTGTGGCGGAGCGCCTATTGCGGGCAGCAAGGCTCATGCTGAGTGTCTCAAAAGAAGTGTCAGCTCCTATCTCAAAAACGCCAGGAAAACCAATTTACCGATTTATATCGCAACAGGAGTAAAAGACGAATTTGTGCCTCCCAGTCATTCTATCCAGGCTTTTAACGACCTGGCCGATAAAACCGACCGGATTTCCGCGGAGGATATCCGCTATATTGACAAAAAGCGCAGACTTCCAACCCATCTAAAGGGTGAATTTTTTGACAGTCTCTTTACCGATGCCGGTCTGAGGCTTATTTTTGAACGAAAATCGGAAAAGGTGATTTTAAAAATTTTTGATGGTACACATGATGTCATCTATAATGCCGGACTCTACTGGCTCAGCAATCAAAAGAGGAAAACCCGTTAAGTCGCAATTTTCCCGATCCCTGCATCTATTCGGCAATTCACTGCTGTTCATCCTGTCTCTCTTCAGTTTGCACATTTACGGGCTGTCCTCAGGCATTGAGGAATCGCTTCTTGAGAGGGGGCTTATTGATGTAAAGAGTCTGGATTCCACAATTGAAGTAGAGCTTAAATACGCCGACAGCACCAACTTCATGGGTAAAGCAGTTTACGGCAACCTGAAAAGATGTTTTCTGAGACCTGGGGCGGCCATGAAGCTGGCTGAGGCAAACAGGTTTCTTAAAAGGCTCCGCCCGGAGCTTTCACTCCTTGTTGTTGACGGGTTACGGCCCAGGGCAATCCAGAAAATAATGTGGGATCATGTTAAAGACACACCTATGCAGAGGTATGTTGCGAATCCACAATGGGGTTCGATGCACAACTATGGATGTGCGGTCGATATAACCATTGTCGATTCCAACGGAAATCGTCTTGACATGGGTA
>Ga0209723_1003199_pt1 | contig 20137 bp, 15 predicted proteins | sample BiotimSIPDNA_2_FD_185750 | JGI IMG/M metagenome (GOLD analysis project Ga0209723, IMG submission 185750) | Anaerobic biogas reactor microbial communites from Washington, USA - Biogas_R2 time_0 SIP DNA (SPAdes) (version 2) | ecosystem: Engineered > Bioreactor > Anaerobic > Unclassified | place... | reverse complement strand
AACTCCTGTACATACCGTATGTCAATCCCCGAATCGAGCAAATGCGTGGCAAAACTGTGCCGCAAACTGTGTATGCTGCCTTTCTTCGTCATGCCACTTTGCTCAATGGCTTCTCGCATCACTTTTTTGAACACTGCTGCTACTATAGGGCATACCCAGCCCTCCCCCTTCTTTGAGTGCAGCGGATCAAAAGGGGGATTACTGTTTTAATAGCCAAGCATTGTTTTTTATTGTTTATATTTTGTAACTTTCGGTTTCTAACGTTTTAAAACATTCAATATGAAACACTTCCTAAACTTTTACCTGATATGCTTATTGGTTGCTCTGGCCGCTTGTTCTACCGAAGATGATGAAAACCAAAAAAACGATACTTCATCGAAAGTGACAATTTCGGGCTTCATTCAAAAAGGACCATACTTAAGCGGAACTTCGATTGAACTTATTGAGCTCGACACAAATCTTGTGCAAACCGGGCGGAGCTTTAACTCTCAAATTGTCGACAATAGTGGTAAATTCGAGATTAAAGGAATTGAACTGCTTTCACCTTATGTTGAAATTAAGGCCGATGGTTTTTATTTTAACGAGGTTAGCGGAGCTGTATCTACCGAAAGGTTGGTGTTAAATTGCATTGCCGATGTTACGCAGAATAGCAATATAAATGTCAATGTGTTATCGACACTCGAAAAATACAGAATCGAATTTTTGGTTGAAAATGGGGCTTCATTTGCCGATGCAAAAAAGCAAGCTCAACAAGATGTATTGGCTTTATTCGAGATGGAGAAAACCGATATTGCGTTTTCGGAACAGTTGAACATTGCTGAAACAGGCGATGACAACTCTATTTTATTGGCAGCATCGATTATTTTGCAAGGAAAGCGAAACGTAGCTGCTTTGTCAGAACTGCTTTCAAATATTAGCCTCGATATTAAGGCTGATGGCAAACTAGATAACACGCTTTTGGGTCGAGACCTTATTAACGATGTGAAAAACATGGATTTGGTTTCGGTTAAGTCGAATATTGAAAAAAGATACTCCGATTTGGGAACACCTGTTTCCCTTCCTGGTTTTGAAAGTAAAGTGACAAATTTTATCAGCAAAACTCCTTTTGAATATACGTTGAGCATTCAATACCCCGATTCGGGCGAGTTTGGGCGTAATCTGCTGGCATTGGCCGATGGCGAATTTGTCTCAACATATATCCACTATAGCCTCAGGGCTTTGGTCCCCGATGGAATGACGGCTAAAGTGGTTTTCAAAAATACTTCGCCAATTGTTGGGTTAACTAAAGGCCGTTTGGTGCAGTATGGCACTCCCGAAGAACTTGAAAAATGGAGAATTGTTAACAATTCTACCGACCGGATTGAATGGACCGCAAAAAGTGGTGTGTCAGATGTTGACCGGAAGATCACCCTTCAAGGTACTGGAAGTGGGATATTTGAGATCTATGAAAATGATTCGAAGGAGCCAATACGCACGTTTTCAATAGCGTGGGGAATGACCAACGAAATAGCTTTTCTATATCCCGAAAATGGCAAATATGGACCTAATCTGATGGCACTTCCCGATAAATCTGTTCTTGAAAAGGACAAGAAATATAGTATCGCGGTAAAAATCCCTTCGATCTTTCTGTTTTCGTACAATGTTTATCTGATCCAAACTGCGGGTACAGGAAAAATAGAATATTTAGAGACCTCTAATGAGTGGGAAACCTGCAATTATAATAATGTTAGTAACATGTTGGGGCTTGGTTGCTCCCAAAGTGGCGCTTCGACCGATATTGCGGTGTGGTTTACTGGTGAAGGAGAACTTAAACTTGATGAAAATGAGTTTGGTTTACCCGATCTGCAAAAAACAAAAACATTTACCTGGAAATAAAAATCAAAGGAGCCTTGTATTACAAGTAAGGTTTTTTCCCCACTTAGAATTTGTAGAATGAAACCAACGTCGGCTGGTGTGTAACGATGAACATCGCCTAGTCGCCTATAGACTTGGGCGCTGTAAACACGTTCCTCCTAAACTCCGACAGGTCTGGCGATGCTGTCGGGTTTGCGGTTGTCCCGGTACAACGCGAAACCCCGAAGGTTTTTGAAACCTTCGGGGTTTGTGCAACGGACGATAATACAATCAGTAATATATTATTCGCTGTCTTTTGCCCTTATTTCAACTCGCCGTATTTTTCCACTGATTGTTTTCGGAAGTGCGTCTACAAACTCAACAATCCTTGGGTATTTATATGGTGCGGTCACTTTTTTCACGTGTTCCTGTATGTCGCTTGCCAGCTCTTCTGAAGCAGAGTAGCTTTTAGCCAGTACAATAGTTGCTTTAACCACCTGCCCGCGAATTTCGTCGGGGGCGCCGGTAACGGCACATTCAACCACGGCCGGGTGGGTCATCAGGGCACTTTCTACTTCGAAAGGCCCAATACGGTAGCCAGAGCTTTTGATTACATCGTCGGCACGGCCAACAAACCAGTAATATCCGTCCTCGTCGCGCCAGGCAATGTCGCCGGTGTAATAAATTCCGTTTTGCCAGGTTTCGGTAGTGCGTTCCTCATCGCGGTAATACCCCTTGAAAAGCCCTACAGGAGCTTGTTCTCCTACGTGGATTACAATTTGCCCTTGTTCGCCGTCTTCGCAGCGTGTTCCATCGGGGCGCAAAAGGTCAATCTGGTATTGTGGCGAGGGTATCCCCATCGATCCTGGTTTTGGCTTCATCCAGGGGAAAGTTCCTAGCTGTACCGTGGTTTCGGTTTGGCCGAAAGCTTCCATTAAATGGATGCCTGTATTTTCGTAAAACGTTTCGTAAACCTTTGGGTTGAGTGCTTCGCCGGCCGTTGTGCAATATTTCAGGGCCGAAAGATCGTATTTTGAAAGATCTTCGCGGATCATGAACCGGTAGATTGTTGGAGGGGCGCAAAACGAAGTCACCTTGTATTTCGAAATCACTTCGAGCATCTCCGCCGGAACAAATTTCTGGTGGTCGTATACAAATACGCTGCACCCGGCAAGCATTTGCCCGTAGAGTTTTCCCCAAACGGCTTTTGCCCAGCCGGTATCGGCCACAGTGAGGTGCCGTCCGTCTTCTTCTACATTGTGCCAGAATACAGCGGTCGAAATGTGGGCTAATGGGTAGGTGTAGTCGTGGGCTACCATCTTTGGATTTCCTGTTGTTCCCGAGGTAAAATACAAGAACAGCAGGTCGTCGTTTTTCGATGGGTTTTGGGGCCTCACAAAGGCAGGAGCTTTCTCAATACCTTGCTGAAAGTTTTCCCAATGTGCAGGAAATATTGGCCCAACCGAGATTAATTTCTCAACCGAGGGGCACTGTGGTAGCGCCTTGTCAACGTGCTCTATTACAATATCTTCACCAACAGTGATTATGGCTTTAATTGTAGCGGCATTGCTCCGGAAAATGATGTCTTTGTCGGTAAGCAGGTGAGTGGCAGGAATGGCCACTGCCCCAATTTTGTGGAGGGCTAACACGGCAAACCAAAATTCGAACCTTCGTTTGAGTATTAGCATCACTTTATCGCCGTGCCCAACTCCAACCGACTGAAAATACGAAGCGGCGGCGTCGGTTTTTTCTTTCATCTCGGCATACGTGAAGTTATGGCTTTGACCTTCATCGTTACACCAAACGAGGGCAATTTTATTTGGCTCGATGCGGGCATATTCATCTACAACATCGTATGCAAAATTGAAATTCTCGGGAACAACTATTTTGAAGTTTTTTAAGAAATCGTCGAGCGAGTCGAATTCTGCTTTTGCAAGGTATTTCTTGTATAATTGCATGGTAATGTGGTTGTTTTATTAAAAAATAATGGCTAGAAAGCGACAAGGTTTTTCGTCGAGGGCAAGCATTCCGTGGGGCAATCCAGAGTTGAAATAAATTGAATCGCCCTCTTCTAGGATCATTTCTTTGCCGGCGAGACAAAATTTCAATTTTCCTTCGAGAATGTAGTTGAACTCCTGCCCCGGATGTTGATTTAGACTCTGGCAACAGCCTTCGGGTTTTGGCTCAACGGTAACAATAAACGGCTCGGCCTTTTTGTTGATGAAACCCTGAGCTAACGATTGATATTTGTAAGCTTTGGTTCGTTCAACAGCTGCACCTGTATTTTTTCGCGTGAGTGAATACTGGTGCATGTGAGGGTCTTCGCCGGTAAGCAAAACGGTAAGTTCAACATTGTATTTCTTTGAAATATTGTGAAGCACGCTAACGGGTATGTCTGCTTTCCCCGATTCATACTCAAGATATTTTTCAATGCTTATCCCGCAGGTCGCTGCGGCATCATCAACGCTTATGTCGAGAACCTCGCGTAATCCCCGAATTCGTTCAGCAATTTGCCTTATTTGTTCTTCCATAATTTTAGTTTTAAAAAGAGGCGAAAAAGTAGTAAATAATTTCAAATTGAAAGAATTATTTGTCGATTTAAGCATTATTCTAAGCCAGAGCCTGGTTCATTTTGTAAAATTGATTCTTTTTTCTGCATATAATGTTGTATTACTGTAGCATTTGGCATCTTTCAGTTTCTCACATCTGCATTATTCAAAATCGTATAGCTTTGGGATTAACAATACATGCTTTTTCTTCAAATTGAATCTAAAAAAGGCCAAAAGAGATTCTCTAATGGCCCGGCAGGTATTGTTGTTATACTGCTTTTCGTTTTATTTCTGGGGTTCGCTCTTTTTTCCCGTCGAGCGATACAAGTGCTTTCGCCTGTTCTGAGTTGATACGGGTTGCGATGCCTGTTTTATTCCAATGTTTATTACACCCGCAGTAGTCGAGGAAAACGCATTGCGAAGGGATGTTGAGGTTTTTCATTTCATACCCGCCGCCTAAAAGGTTCAGAACGCAAGCCGTTCCGATAAGCCCGGTAGAATTCTGGTTGGCCCAGGGTTTCAGCCACCGCGAAAAATCAGATGAATGCCAGATTAAAACGGTTTCTATTCCCGAAATTTTCATTTCACGGGCAGTTTTCGATACATTGCAATCGCTGGTGCAATGCTGGCAGATTAGTGCATTGTCTGTCACCTTTGCCTTACATTCTTTGTTTTTTATCATGCAGGTAGGCAGCAATAAAATCTTTTTTTCAGTTCGCAGAAAATCTTTTCTAAGGCTATTGTTCATAATCTGGGCACCCACCATGTTCATGTGGTACTCAACCTGGGTACGGGTACAGAAGAACTGGTCTTCGCGACCGGCATACATTTTTTTGTTGTGTTGCAGAAACGATGAAACATTCCCGGTATATGAGCCCAGTTGTATTTTCGATTGATCTTCGAACCACGAGGCAAATGCTGAAACTTCTTCCAACAGGTCGAGGCTGTTGCGCTGTAATTCGAAATAGAAGTAATCTTGCCATCGGCTTAATGCTTTCACTTCCATTTTGAAATCGCCTGTAGCACTGAGCCAGTATAACAGGTTGTCAAATTGATCTATGCTGAAGTTTAGTGTTTCTTTGCCGGGTTTGTTCAATAAACGATTGCCCAGTTTGCCCCTAAGCTTGTCGACCCTGCTTTTCAATATTGTGGAACGTAAGCGGTAAAGCATTTTGAACATTGGGGTAATAAGCCGGAGGTTCCATTGCCAGCGCCCTTTGTAGGTATTCCAGAAAACCCCTGTCATTAACAATTCGAGCAAAAGTTCTTCGTCAGACACTTTATTCGTGGCGTAACCGGTTTCCCTGAAGTTGGCTATGTCGGAACCGAAATGTTTCAGCCCCGTGTCAACTACTTTTTTAGTAAATTCTTCCAATAAAAAGTAAAACCTATCCGATGTTGTGTCGTTTTGAGTAAGATTGTAAGGCGGGAAAAAACTGAGTTCTATTGTTTTTCCGGCAACGGGTGGCAATGTTGTTTTCATTTAAAAAAAGTTTGTGTTTTATGGCAGTTCAAAAGTAATGTCAAGCAACTTGATGTAATGGATGTAATCGGGAAGTGGTGTTTTTTTATAGGCAAACGTATTCTTTCAACCGAAAAAACAATAGGATAAGGCATTGCCGCAAAACTATATTTGGTAATTTTGGGCAAAAGCTCGCAGCGTATGGCACGATTTCTTAAAAACCGGCAAAATACCCTTGGTAAATCTCCCGGAACATTAACTTTTATTGGAAGGAAGAAAATGGAGCAGCCTCGTTTCAGGTTGATTTCCTATGCCAATAATTCTTTTACAGATGAAGAGTATAGTTCTTATCAACAAGTTATTGAGGCTATTGACCCATCTCGTGTCTGTTGGATAAATATCGATGGTATTCACGATCCTGATGTTGTTGCCGGCATTTGCAATTATGCCGGCGTTTCTCCGCTTACCCAAGAGGATATTGTTAATACCGACCGTCGTCCTAAGGTTACGGAGGAAAAGGATAGTTTGGTTGTGATTCTTAAGGTGTTGTCATTCAATAAAGACCGTAAAAATATTGCTTCAGACCAAATTACCTTTATTCTGGCGCAAAACCTGTTGATCACTTTTCAGGAAAAAGTGGGAGATTATTTTAATCCGATTCGGGAACGTTTGGAGCAAAATATTGGTAAGCTAAGATCAAGTAGTGCCGATTATCTTTTGTACCGTCTTATTGATGCTATGGCCGACAATTATTTGATTACCATAGGCATACTTGGTGAAATGATTGAAAAAAACGAAGATCTTCTGTTGAAAAAAACCAATCCTCAGTTCATTCGCGATATTTATTTTTACAAAACAGAAATAAGCTTTCTGCGGAAGATTATCCGCCCTGCCAAAGAAGTCTCGAAAATTCTCAAGAATTCAGATACTAACCTTATTGCCAATTCAACACAACCTTACCTCGACCACCTCGACGATTTGCTGACGTATGCCCTCGAAACGGTTGAAACGTATTATGCCATGACCAGCGACCAGTTGACCATTTATAATACAAACATTAATAACCGCTCGAACGAAGTGATGAAAGTACTCACAATTTACGCATCTATTTTCATACCGCTAACGTTCATTGTAGGGGTATACGGAACCAACTTTGATTTCGTGCCCGAATATCATTTTCGCTATGGATATTATGCAATGTGGGCTGGTATGCTCATTTTAAGCTTTGCCATGCTGATTTATTTCAGACGTAAAAAGTGGCTTTAATTAGTGAAAAAGTAAAAGAAATCATTGAACACAAAATTATTGCCGTGAGGAGAATCATTATACTTGTAATTAGTTTTTTATCTGTTATTCAGATTTTTGCACAGACGAATCAAATTAAGTTTCGCAGTCTCGACATCAACAAAGGCTTGTCGAGCAACCAAATTAATACGATATTTAAGGACAGTCAGGGTTTTTTATGGATTGGCGCGGTGAACGGGTTAAACCGTTTCGACGGGTATTCTACCCGGGTATTCCGAAAAGCAGCCGATAACGCAGGTTCTTCGCTCAACAATAATATATTCCGCATTTTTGAAGATTGCCAAGGGCGCCTGCTTATCCTTTCGGGCGAAGAGCTATGGGTGTTCGATACGGCCACCGAACGCTTCCTTTCCGACGATGAACTTTTCAATCTTAATATCCCGATCCCTCGTTCGGGCATTGTTGAAATCATACGGTTGAACAGTAATTCCTTATGGTTTGTCACTCGCGAATCGGGGCTCTTTGGTTACAATCATCAAAAGAAAGAGGTAGCACACATCCAGCCTTCGCAACTGGGAGGAGAGGATGCGTCTAATAACCGGATCTCGGGCGCTACAGCTTCTCCCGATGGAATGCTTTGGCTGGTGAAAAGTGATTTATCGCTTGAAAAAGTTGATGTTGTTGGCCGGCGCATTGTGAAAACGATTCCTTCCCTTTCCAGGTTTTTACCTCCTTCAGATGTAGATCATGGTATTTTTGCCGACTCGCACAGCAATCTTTGGATTTTTTCCCGGAACGAAAACGAAGGCTTGCTCCGATATAACCTTTCGTTGGGACAAGCAATTGTTTATGAAGCCTCTGAAAGTGCTGGAAGCATTAACAGTAATGTAATTACGGCAGTAATTGAAGACGATTTCGGCAATATTCTTGTTGGTACCGACCATGGAGGATTAAGTCGTATCCATTCAATCTCTGGGAAAATTGAAACCTATAAAAACGATCCGGCCGATAAGAACAGCCTCGCACAAAACAGTATTACCTGTCTCTATCGTGATAATGAAGGCATAATATGGATCGGAACCTATAAAAAAGGGGTCAGCTATTATCACCCCGATCTGTTTAAAATTTCTACTTACATTCTTCACCCCTATAAAGAGAATTGGCTCGGGTACGACGATGTGAACACATTTGCCGAGGATTCTCAGGGAAACCTATGGATTGGAACCAATGGCGGAGGGTTGTTTTATTTCGACAGGCAGAAAAACATTTTCAAGAGTTACAAGCATAATCCCAACGACAATAACTCGTTGAGTAGCAATGTGGTTGTTGATGTGCTGGTTGACCATCTGGGCGATGTTTGGGTGGGTACTTATATGGGCGGGCTTAACCGTTTCGATGGAAGAAAATTTACCCGTTTTATGCATAACCCTTCCGACAATACCTCAATTGCCCACAACAATATATGGTCGCTTTTCGAAGATTCGGAACGCAATGTTTGGATTGGGACTCTGGGCGGAGGGCTCGATCGCTTTGATCGGAATATGGGTCAATTTGTCCATCATCAGACGAGTATGGAAAACAGTGTCCATTCCGACTTCATAATGGCTGTTGACGAAGGTATTGATGGCAATTTGTGGCTGGCCACTACCCTGGGTTTTGAACAGTTTGACCGCGATAAAAACATATTTACCCAGTTTGCACAAGAGCCTGACGGGAAAGGCTTGATAAGCAATACAGCGCTTGATGTATTTTGTGATCATCGGGGCTGGGTTTGGGTGGCTACCCGCGAAGGATTAAACTTGTACGACCCGAAAAATAAAAAACACCGGCATTTTACAGCTGACGATGGCATGCCAATCAACGATGTATTAACTATTCTTGAAGATGACAAAGGGAACATGTGGCTTGGAACACCCCTGGGTTTGTGTAATCTCATTGTCAGTTCAAAACCCGATGGTAGCTATGATTTCCGGTGCAAGAATTACGATGAGAAAGACGGGCTTCATGGTAAAGCCTTCAATGAACATGGCGCACTTAAAACCCGTCGTGGAGAGTTGGTCTTTGGTGGCCCCGAAGGGTTTAGTGTTTTTAAACCCGAGAATTTGTCTGCCACTTCCAACAATCAATTAGTCACTGTATTCGCTGGACTCGAGGTGCAAAACAAACCAATAAGTATTGGGCAAGAGATTAGCGGACGGATTTTGTTGCCTCGCGCACTAAGTTCAGGTGACAAAATTGTATTGAAACATTTCGAAAAAACATTTGCCGTGTGGTTTGCTGCCTTAAATTATCTTAATCCTGAAAAAACCCTGTATCACTATATCTTGGAAGGATTTAATAACGAATGGGTTACCTCGGGAGGGCGAAAATTAACTTATACAAACCTGCATCCCGGCGATTACACCCTTAGGGTCTATTCTTCCGATTTCGACAACGAGAGGCGAAGCAATGAAATTGTATTGCAAGTTAAGGTGTTACCTCCTTTTTGGAAAACAAAATGGGCGTATTCACTTTACCTTGTGCTGTTTCTTGTCGGTGTTTTTTATGCATTACAGAGTATTATTAACCGCGAACGAAACAAATTTTTATTGCAACAGGAGCGGATTGAAACGGCTAAAGTTCACGAGATGGACATGCTAAAACTGAAATTTTTCACCAATATTAGTCACGAAATCAGAACCCCATTGACCTTGATCCTTTCACCGCTCGAAAAAATAATTGGAACCACCAGTGAGGGGCAAAATAAAGAGCAGCTAAAACTGGTTCAGAGAAATGCCAAACGCTTGTTAACGTTGATTAACCAGTTGCTCGATTTTCGTCGTCTCGAGGTACAGGGCTTGTCGTTACTTGTGCGCGAAGAGGAATTTGTAAGTTTCTGCAGGGAAACAACCGAGTCGTTTTCCGATCTTTCTGAAAGCCGCGACATTAGCCTTTCATTTTCTTCAGAATTGCAGGAAATCCGGGCTGTTTTTGATTACGATAAAATTGAAAAGATTCTTTTCAACCTGCTTTCCAATGCGTTTAAGTTCACCAATCAGGGCGGTTCTGTTGGTGTGAGAATTAGGTACAACGAATTGCCTAACTACGAGAAACAGCTGGTTCTGGAGGTTTCAGATACAGGGATTGGTATTCAAGAAGATAAACAAGAGGCCGTTTTCGAGCGTTTTGTACAGAGCCTTCCCGATGGGGTGACGGTGAACAAGGGAAGCGGCATAGGTTTGTCGTTGACCCGCGAGTTTGTTCAAATGCATGGCGGAACAATAGGGCTGAAAAGCAAGGTGGGCGAGGGCTGCACCTTCACCGTTGTGTTGCCGCTTAAAGATAGCCCGCAACTTGAAGTCACCGGCCTTACAACAGGGCGAGTCGAGACAACAATTTCTGCCGGAAGACCTACCTGGAGTAACCTTAGCATTGAAAAGAGAACAAAAGGTATGCTCAAAATATTGCTTGTTGAAGATAATCCCGACATCCGGTTCTATCTGAAAGATAATTTATCGTCAGACTATCAGATTATTGAAGCCGAAAATGGAAGTGTTGCATGGGATGTTTTGTTAAAGGAAATGCCCGACTTGATTGTTAGCGATATTATGATGCCGGTAATGGACGGGCTTGAGCTTTGCCGGAAAGTGAAAACCGACAACCGGACAAGCCATGTGCCGATGATTTTGCTTACCGCGCGCAATTCCGACCAGCATAAATATGAGGGACTTGAAACAGGAGCCGACGATTATATTACCAAACCTTTTAATTTTGAGTTGCTTATGTTGAAGATTAAGAATCTGATCGAGCAGCGAAAGAAATTAAGGCAATCGTTCCAGCAAAACATAGAGTTGCAGCCTTCGGAGATTGAAGTTACCTCGCTCGATGAAAAATTCCTGCGGAAAATTAAAGACATTACCGAAAACAAGATGCACGAGCCCGATTTTTCGGTTGAAAAATTAAGTACCGAGTTTGGCATCAGCAGGGCACATCTCTATAATAAATTATTGTCGCTTACCGGTAAAACGCCTATCGAATATATCCGCATCCTGCGTATCAGGCGGGCTGCCCAGTTGCTTGAGAAAAGCCAGCTTACAGTTATGGAAATCGCGTATAAAGTCGGGTTCAACGATCCTCGTTACTTTACAAAACATTTTAAGAGTGAATACAATATGACCCCATCGCAATATGCCAAAAAGTTTTCCACACAGAGCGAGCCAGACGAACCCGATCATGGGTAGGGTTTATGGGCTGCAAAAAATTGTTGGCTTGTTATTTTAAACTGGCATTTGTATAGTCGACCCGGAAAGTGGCATATTTCTCTGCAATTTCGTCGAGGATGCGGTAACAATCACTATACGTTTCCGACCTCAACAGTTCAATTCGTGTATCGCGGAAATTAGGTAGCGATGGAAAATATTTGGCAAAATGGCGGCGCATTTCATTTACTGCCCGTCGTTCGTCATCTTTCCATTCGAGCGAAATACGAAGCTGATCTTTCACATTTTCAACAATTTCGGGAACAGTAGGTGCCTGGAGTTCTTCGCCGGTTTCGAAATAATGTTTTATTTCTTTGAAAATCCATGGGCGGCCAATGGCTGCACGTCCAATCATCAGGGCATCGACACCGGTTTGCTCGAGTCTCTTTTTTGCAGTTGAAGGACTATTGATATCACCATTGCCAATAATCGGCATGGTAATCCTTGGGTTGTTTTTCACTTCAGCAATTAGCGACCAGTCGGCATCGCCGGTGTATAATTGTTTACGGGTACGCCCGTGAATAGCCAGGGCACTAATGCCAGTATCTTGCAGTCGTTCTGCTACCTCGGTAATGTTTTTGCTGTTTTCATCCCAGCCCAGGCGGGTTTTTGCCGTAACAGGAATTTTTACTGCATTGACAATTTGCCGGGTCATTTCAACCATTTTCGGAACATCTTGCAGCATGCCGGCACCTGCGCCTTTAGCTACAATTTTCTTCATAGGACAGCCATAGTTAATGTCAATAAAATCGGGGTTCGATTCTTCGGCAACTTTAGCTGCTTCAACCATAGAATCGATGTTGTGGCCGAAAATTTGAATGGCAACCGGGCGGTCGAAATCGAAAAGGGTCATTTTCAACTTTGTTTTTTTTACATCGCGGATAAGGGCCTCGCTCGAAACAAATTCGGTGTACATAACATCGGCACCGTATTTTTTGCACATATAACGGAACGATTTGTACGTAACATCTTCCATTGGAGCAAGAAATAGCGGGAGCGGTCCCAGTTCAATATTCCCAATTTTCATTTATTATTTCTTCAGGTTGAAAAATCTTCGACGTCACAAAAATAGTGCTTAGCTTTTTAATGTCAAACCATAGCCCGCGAAGTAAAACAAATGCTGTTGCATCTGGTTCGTTTTTGTGCCTGAGCCAAAACTAATTCGATGTTTTTTCTTGTTGGGGTGGTGTTTTTACCCGATTTATCTATTTTTGTACTACGTGATAAAGATAAGCGAAGTTGTACCCAATTTTTTCCCGAATGGTTTTATCCGACAAGCTGGATGCGTTCAGAAGAAAAATATTCAAATACAGGCTTAAGCAGCAATATCGTAAGCCATTCCGTATCATTTTGTTGTCAATCCTAGGCTTGATTTGTACCCTTATTATAGGCTCTCTTGTTTCCGATGGCATAAATGCGATTAAGAATAGCCAAAGCTACGGAAAGATAAAAGTAGATTGGTATCGCGATTACAACAATGTGCATTTGCGTTGGGCCAGGCGCAATGGGATTAGCCCGTTTACCACAACTAAAGCATTTCACAAAAGCATTGGTAATTTAGTGCACGACAAGCGATTGGTGAAGATCAAAAGCAACAAATATTACATTGTAAAAAGTTTGAGCCATTCGCATCCTTACCTTACGCCCAAAGCTGCTGATTTGCTTGAGGATATTGGTAAACGCTTCCGTAAAAAGCTCGATGATAATAACATGGGGAATTATTCCTATCAAATTACTTCCTTGTTGAGGACTAAAGAGAGCCAGCGCAGCCTGAGCAGGTCAAATGTTAATGCTGCCAGTACAACTTCTCATCTTTATGGTACAACATTCGATATTGCTTACCGCACAGTGACAAAACGACCACTTCCGGGGATGAAAGTTGAGGTTGCCGATGCCAAAGCCATCAAACTCCTGTCGGAAGCCATTGGCGAATTGCGGCGCGAAGGTCGTTGCGTTGTCGTAACCGAGCGAATTGAAAAGTGCTTTCACATTACAGCCGTATATTAGGCTGTCGTTGAAAAATAAATTGGTTTTTTTATCAGGGATATATTGCGTTTGACTTGCAGTAATTGTACTTATTAACCTGAGTTCGATTTTATTTTTCAAAGTTCAGATTGGCATAAAACGCTGTTTTACAAAGCAAATTTTTGAGTATTAGTGGGCTAAATCGAGGAAATTTAATGCAGGAAAACAGTGTTTTATGCAAAGCTCATTGTCCGCCGCTTGTAAACAGCAATCTTCTGCTTTAAAATCACTTAAAATAACCCGTTATTCCTGCGTGATTTTGCATTGAATCTTACTGTTTACAAGCGGTCTGAACTCAAAAATAAAGTCGAACTCAGGTTATAAGGAAAAAAAATCCCGCACCTGGCGGGATTAATATCTGGTTAACCTGCTTTCAAAAGCTGCATTCCCGAACTTTCGATTTTTTCGCGGGCATACTTTTCATCAATAGTAAATTTCTTTTTACCGTTCGAAGGCATCTCGAACATGGCATCTACCATGATGGTTTCACAAATTGAACGTAACCCACGGGCCCCCAATTTGAATTCAACAGCAATATTCACGATGTATTCTAGGGCCGAATCATTGAAGTTTAATGCAATTCCGTCGAGTTCAAACAGCTTGACATATTGCTTTACAATGGCATTCTTTGGTTCGGTAAGAATACGCCTCAACGCATCCTTGTCGAGTGGGTCGAGGTAAGTGATTACAGGTAAGCGTCCAATGATTTCAGGAATCATCCCGAACGACTTAAGGTCCATTGGAGTGATGTATTGCATCAGGTTGTCGCGGTTAATGGTGGCTGTTCCTTCGATAGCATTAAATCCAACAACTTTTGTGTTAAGTCGTTGAGCAATTTTACGTTCTATCCCGTCGAAAGCTCCCCCGCAAATGAACAATATGTTTTTCGTATTTACCGGGATCATTCGTTGTTCGGGGTGTTTTCGTCCGCCTTGTGGAGGTACGTTAACAATCGACCCTTCGAGCAATTTCAGCAAGCCTTGCTGAACTCCTTCGCCCGACACGTCGCGGGTAATGGATGGGTTATCGCCTTTGCGGGCAATTTTATCAATTTCATCAATGAATACGATGCCTTTTTCTGCTGCTTCTACGTTATAGTCGGCTGCCTGCAATAAGCGGGTTAGAAGGCTTTCAATGTCTTCACCTACGTAACCGGCTTCGGTGAGCACAGTAGCATCAACCATGGTAAAAGGCACGTGTAGCATTTTGGCAATGGTGCGTGCCAGCAGCGTTTTACCGGTACCTGTTGGGCCAACAAGGATGATGTTCGATTTTTCTATTTCGGTTTCGTCCTGATCTATTTTCTGGGCAAGCCGTTTGTAGTGATTATACACGGCTACCGATAATATCTTTTTCGCATGGTCTTGACCAATAACGTACTGGTCGAGAAATTCTTTCATCTCCTTCGGTTTCGACAGCTTGATTCCACTTATGTCGAATTCTCCTTTCCCCTTGAATTCTTCTTCAACGATGGCATAAGCTTGCTCAATGCAACGGTCGCAAATATGACCATCCATGCCGGCAATCAGAAGCTCAACTTCATCTTTTGTTCTTCCGCAAAACGAACATTTATCCATTCAATATATTATTTCTTGTTTCTAACTAGTACTTGGTCAATCATTCCGTAATCTTTGGCTTCCTGGGCAGTCATCCAGTAATCGCGGTCTGAGTCTTTTTCTATTTTTTCGATATCGTTGCCAGAGTGTTTGGCAATAATTTCGTAAAGTTCTTTTTTGAGTTTTACAATTTCGCGAACGGTTATTTCCATGTCAACTGCCTGTCCTTGAGTGCCTCCCATGGGTTGATGGATCATGATCCGTGAGTGGGTAAGTGCCGAGCGTTTGCCTGTTGCTCCTGCTGTGAGCAGCACTGCTGACATCGAGGCGGCCATGCCTGTGCATATAGTAGCTACCGGCGAAGAAATGAATTGCATCGTGTCGTAAATTCCCAACCCGGCATACACTGCTCCACCAGGTGAGTTAAAGTATATTTGTATGTCTTTCCCTGGATCGGTAGAATCGAGGAAGAGCAATTGTGCCTGAATAATATTGGCCACATAATCGTCGATGGCTGTGCCAAGGAAGATGATACGGTCCATCATCAACCGTGAAAATACATCCATGGTGGCAATATTTAGCTGGCGTTCTTCGATGATCGTTGGAGAAATGTAGCTTCCATATACCGAATTGATGTATTTGTCTGATGATAAGTTACTTATTCCCGCTGCGCTTTTTGCATATTTTTGGAATTCTTTTCTGGTATCCATTGTGTCTTCTTTTTTGTTTTTGAAAAAATTTGCTTTTGAAATGTTTTAGCAAGTAAGGTAACAAAGTTAATAAAAAAGGGTTATTATTTTTAGCAGTTATTTTTCCGTCGATTTTGGAATCTTCCTTTTTCGAAAAAAAAAGCCGGTTGAAAAAGAACCGGCTCATTTGTTTTATTTTTTCTCGAACAACTTTTCAAATTCTTCGTTGGTGACCTCTTTTTCTTCGATGCCGACTTTTGATTTGATTACCTCAATTACTTTGTCTTCCATTTTTTTGCTGTATAGGCGGTTGCGTTCGTCTTTCTTTTCAAGCATTTGGCGGGCAAAACCTTCGAGGTGCTCTTCAGGGATATCGAACATGCCGTATTGACGGAATTGTGAGGCTGCAATATCTTTGGCAAGCTCCATTACGTCTTCCTGGCTTACTTTGAGTTCATTCTCTTTAATGATGTTCTCTTTAATTACTTGCCAGCGAAGGTCTTCCATGAATGGTTCGAAGTCTGCATCAATTTGTTCCTGGGTGAGTTCCTTGTTTGTGGCAAGCAACCAGCGTTTCAGGAATCCTTCGGGGAATTCCATCTTTATTTTGTTGATGAGCAATTCGCGTGCGTCGATAGCCAATTTATAATCGGCCGATGGTTTGTAATAAACCGACAGCTCGTTGGCTACATGTTCGCGGAAAGCTTCTGCTGTAAGTATTTGGGTTTCTTCACCCAATATTTTTTTGTAGTGTTCTTCGGTGAGTTCGGCAGCAACAAATTTGTTGATTTCTTTCACCGTAAATTTGAAGTTTCCGCTTACGTTTTCGGCATCTTTCTTTTCAATGTTCAATAGATAAGCTATTTCGGTGTCGTTAGGGTACGCTTTTTTAATATCGAAAATAATCTCGTCGCCGGCGTTTTTACCAACGAAGCTGTTTTTTATTTCTTCATCTTTAATCAGGTCGACTGATATAAGGCCCATTTCTTGTGAATGACCACCTTCAGCCACTGCATTATTTTCGTCGAGCTGAACGATATCGCCGCGAACAGTTGAGTCTTTTTCAATGGCATCAACTGGTTTGTTTTCGCCAAAACGTGCAGCATACGATTCTACCTGACGGTCGATCAGCTCGTTCGATACATTTACTTTATAATAAGGCAATTTTGTTCTTTTGTCGAGGCTAATTTTTACTTCGGGAGCATAGCCAATTTCAAAGACGAATTCAAAGTTTGTGTCGTTGTCCCAGTCGATTGTTTGCTGGAGTTCTTCATGTGGAAGGGGTTCTCCCAGGATGTCGAGTTTTTCGTCGACAATAAATTTTGACAGCCCATCGGAGAGAAGTTTGTTTACTTCATCGGCCAAGGCAGCTTTTCCGTACATTTTTTTAACAAGGCCCTGTGGAACTTTTCCGGGGCGAAAGCCTGGCATGTTTGCTTTTTTACGATAATCGTTCAAGGCTTTTTCAACATTTGCCTGATAATCGGCTTCTTCAATGTTTACCCTGATAATCCCGCTCAACGAATCGATATTTTCTTTTGTAATATTCATATTACTGAAAAGTTAATTTTTATGACAAGAACAACAAAAAACGTGTTTCAATAAACTTAAAACCGCCTGGAACGTTTTTCGGGGCTCCAAACGGTTAAGGTTTTTGTGCGGGCGAAGGGACTCGAACCCTTACGCCTTACGGCACCAGATCCTAAGTCTGGCTCGGCTACCAATTACGACACGCCCGCAAGAAAGCGGCGCAAATATAAATCTTTTTTTATTTCTGCACAATCGGAGGGTAGTTTATTGCATGTCAACCAGAAGCATGAATAAACTTTTCGCGTTTTTTTCGCAGTTCGAAATTCTGACCGAGATATACCTTGCGTACCATCTCATCAGCAGCAAGTTCCTCAGCTGTACCGGCTTTTAGTATCGAGCCTTCGAACAGCAAGTATGACCTGTCGGTTATCGCTAAGGTTTCGTGTACATTGTGGTCGGTAATGAGAATGCCAATATTTTTGTCTTTTAGGTGATAAACAATGTTTTGTATATCTTCAACGGCAATTGGGTCGACGCCAGCAAACGGTTCGTCGAGCAATATGAATTTTGGGTTAATTGCCAGGGCACGAGCTATCTCGGTGCGCCTGCGTTCGCCCCCTGAAAGCTGTATTCCAGTACTTTTTCTGATTTTGTTAAGACCAAATTCCGACAGCAGCAATTCAAGTTTTTCTTTTTGTTCGTGCTTGGTCATGTCGGTCATTTCCAGTATCGAACGGATGTTGTCTTCTACGCTCATGTGCCTGAATACCGAAGCTTCCTGTGCAAGGTAACCAATGCCTTTTTGTGCACGGCGGTATACCGGCATATGGGTTATTTCTTCCTGATCGAGAAATATTTTCCCATTGTTTGGCCGAATCAACCCAACAATCATGTAAAACGAAGTTGTTTTCCCGGCTCCGTTGGGGCCAAGCAATCCCACAATTTCTCCCTGGTTAACTTCTATCGACACCTGTTTTACAACCGTGCGGTTGCGGTATCGTTTCTCAATATTTTCGGTACTTAGTTTCATCCTTTCTCTGTCCGGTATTGATTCGTTTATTGTTAGTTTAACGTTCTTGTTCGGCGGTTATTGTTTTTCGTCGCTCAACCGATCGTGAAATATACACACTTACTTCATACAAAATAAGAAGGGGCAAAAACACCAGCATTTGGCTGAAAACATCGGGTGGAGTGATAACCCCGGCAACAATGAGCAACAAAACGTAAGCATGTCTGCGGTATTTTCGCATAAATGCTTGCGTGATTAAACCCACCTTGCTCAGGAAGTATACAATAATAGGAAGCTCGAAAATAACCCCCGATGCAAAAGTCACCGAGTTTATTGTCGAAATGTATGAACTTAGTTTTATCGTGTTTTCAACTTCGGGACTTACGATATAAGTGTTTAGAAAATGAATGGAGAGTGGCGCAATAAGGTAATATCCGAAGAGTACCCCCAGCATAAACAGCGAGGTGATGAAAAAGACTGCACCCTTGGCATACCGTTCTTCATTTTTGTGTAAAGCAGGTTTGATAAAACGCCATAGCTCCCAAATAACATAAGGGCTTGCTACAATAAGCCCTACTACGAGCGAGATTTTAAGGTGCGAATTAAATTGCCCGGCCATGTCAATGTTAACAATATTCAACGGTTGGGTGTTGATGGCGATACTTTCTGCGTTAAGTCCAAAATGGAGCTGAAGCCATTCACCCATTTGTTTAAACAGCCTGTTGGTAATGAATTCTGGATTTTTGGGTTTGAGGACAATTTCGTTAAAAATAAAATTTCGGCTGATGAAGGCTACAACCATAAAAAAAAATGATACCAGGACTGAACGGATTAAATGCCAGCGCAATACCTCAAGATGATCGAGGAACGACATTTCGGTTTCGTTATGTTGTTTTTTTTCGCCCATGGAAAAATTAATCGGTCAGCAAATATACGTTAAATTAAAAATCAATCTAACATACAATTAAGCAATCAACTGGATGCGTATAATCAGCTAAATCCGCATCGTTATTATTCTTTGTTTCGTTGCCTTTGGGTTTTAATTGGTTATACAAAATTAACATTTACAAGTTTAATTATGCCAAACGATTTTTTAGAGTAATATAATTTGCTATCTTAGTGTTCCGATCGAAAAAAGGGTAGAGATTAATATTATTCAAAATGATTGATAGTCAATATTTAACAGGGCAATTACACAAATATTTTGGGTTCGATCGCTTCAAAGGACAACAAGAAGAAGTGATCAAAAGTTTAATGGAGGGGAATGATGCATTTGTTTTAATGCCAACCGGAGGAGGGAAATCGTTATGTTACCAATTGCCTGCACTTTTGCTCGAGGGTACCGCGATCGTTATCTCACCACTGATAGCCCTTATGAAGAACCAGGTCGATTCAATTCGCAGCTTCGGAACCGAAGACGGTATCGCCTATTTTCTAAACTCTTCGCTGTCAAAATCAGCAATCCAGGAAGTAAAAGAAGCCGTTTTAAAGGGGAAAACAAAACTCCTGTATGTTGCCCCGGAATCGCTTACGAAAGAAGACAATATTGAATTTCTTAAGCAGATTAAAGTTTCGTTTTATGCGGTAGACGAAGCGCATTGTATTTCTGAGTGGGGCCACGATTTCAGGCCTGAATACCGCCGGATTCGGCCAATAATTCAGGAGATTGGAGTTGCTCCGGTTATTGCCCTCACAGCTACTGCCACCGCCAAAGTTCAACACGATATACAGAAAAACCTGGGCATGCTCGATGCCAAAGTGTTCCGTTCGTCATTCAACCGCCCCAACCTGTATTACGAAATAAGGCCAAAACACAAAACCACTGCCGAAATCATCAAATTCATTTCGAATAACCAAGGCAAATCGGGAATTATTTATTGCCTTAGCCGGAAAAAGGTGGAACAGTTAGCCGAAAACCTTCAGGTTAACGGTATTAAAGCGCTGCCATACCACGCTGGCATGGACGCGGCAACCCGTTCGAAGCATCAGGATATGTTCCTT
>Ga0209723_1003198_pt1 | contig 20138 bp, 14 predicted proteins | sample BiotimSIPDNA_2_FD_185750 | JGI IMG/M metagenome (GOLD analysis project Ga0209723, IMG submission 185750) | Anaerobic biogas reactor microbial communites from Washington, USA - Biogas_R2 time_0 SIP DNA (SPAdes) (version 2) | ecosystem: Engineered > Bioreactor > Anaerobic > Unclassified | place... | reverse complement strand
TTTCTGGTTTCAGTCAAATTTAACCTTTTCAAAAGGCCGACACGGTTTTCGATATGATTGAGTTTGTAGGTCAATGCGTTATGAACCAATTTAACAAATATTAAGAGACACTAGTGACATTTTATAATAGATTGATGAATTAAAATTTCCACATACGGAGCAATCTGTTGATTCCATCGAAACAGGTGTTTCATTACAACCAACACACTTCTTTTGGGTTTCTCTTAATGCAAATCTCATCCCCATCCTTTGTTCCCATTCTTTAATATTTTGTTTGGAATTTTGTTGAGACCTTGCCTTATATCTTGTATTTAAAAGCTCATATTTTTCATTCAACTCATTAAAGTCCTGTGGTGGTAAATTCCCTAACTTTTTAAAATCATCATGCATTAAGTTTAAATCTTGTGAAGCTTCGTAAGCATAGGCAAGTTTATCATCCCATTTATTTGTTACAGCGATTACAGAGAAAATAAGTTGAAATATTGTTAAAGGTATTGCAATTACAATCATGTATTTTAGTATTTCAGCTTCAAGGCCATATCCTAACGCTGTTGCACCAATAGCTGAAGGGACAATTATTCCAAATACTTTTAATAAATTAACAAAGAAACCATATCGATGAGCTTTCTTGTCAAAAATGTATCCGAGTGCAAAACAATGGAATGATTTATCCCAGCATGCTTTTCTTAATTTATTAAATCTTTCTTCTGCAGTTTCCATTTAATTACGGTTCTGTTATTATTACTGCCAACGGTCACGTATATGAAACGTTTGGCATTTCGAAGCACTTTCCTGTCAAGTTACAACTACTTTTGATACGGGCTGAAAAGCTCGATAACACACTGACTGCCAAATGTTTTATATACGATGTTGTGGGGCGTTATTTTAGTACCTTATTTAACATTTTAGTCAGTTTATAAAATTCTCCGAAATACTTTTCTGTATATTTCATATCTTTTTTAAATTCTGTTAGATACATTTCTTTTAATCGGTCTTTAGCACTTTTTCGCTCCTCTTTACTTTCTGATTGAAGTGCAAAAATTAATTCAGGATTTGAAGCGTTAACTTTACTTCTAATAAAATCAGGGATAAGTCCCTCAATAAATCTATATCCTGGCTTATCAATTCCAACAGTAAAATAATCCGTATTTTTCTTATATCCAGCTGTGTCAAAGCTCTTTTTTACTTGTGTGATTGCGTCCAAATCCAAAGTGACACAAAAATTATTAAATCTATCTTTCATGAATTTAAGCAATACTGGATTATTTAGAAAGCCAAAACCTCCATATGGATAGAATTCACCTTTAAATTTTAATGTATTCTCACCATGTTTTTTATTTCGAAGAATTTCAAAATATTCGACATCAAGTTTTCCTTCGACTAGTATTATGCTATTTTCGTTACTAAAGAATGCTTCCTTCAAACTTTCAAATTCAGGCCCAACCATTCCAAGAGCTAATTCAAAAGGTTTTCGCCAATTCTCTGAATCTACACTCTCAATATAAGATTCTCTAGCTTTATTTCTATACTTCTTACGGTTTAATAAAAGGTTGGATTTTGGGTTATGATGGCTTAATAAATATGGGCTATGAGTTGTTGCTACCACTTGTATTTCAAGTTCTTGACTCAAGTCTTGGAGAACTCTACCAAACTCGGCCTGTGCAGAAGGATGTAAGAAGGATTCTGGTTCCTCAATTACTACGATTGGAGTAATTCTATTTGACTCTTCTTCTCCAATTTGATTCTTTGCATCAAAGATACTACTAAGTATTAAAGTTCGATTCTTTGTTCCACTTCCCCAATCATCTAAAGGTAAATCAAAGCTTTTTTCTCCTAAAGATATCTCATATGGGATGCGCTCAAAATCAATATCTATACCACTAAATGTTAATCCAACTTCATATTTTTCTTGTAGCCTTCCAATAATGGATTGAAGTTCTGATTTATGTTTCTGAAGAGCTTTTGAGAGTTCATTATTTATTTGCTTAATACGATTATCTACAGCCTCTTTAGACTTTGAACTCAAGTTTTCTAAATATCCATGACTACTTCGGCGATAAGGTCTACCCGTTTGTGTTGAATTATGAAATGAGATAACTGGCGCAAAATGGATTCTTCTTAAGATTTCAGCTACTTTGTATTTATTGTCAATGAGTTTATCATTAACTATAATTTCAGATTTTGCCTCTTTGTAACCAAGTTTGAAATTAATTTGAATAATAGTGTCAACTATATCAATTTCGACATCCTCTTTCTTTGATTCTGACAAGAAATATCCAATAAATTTTAATAATCCATAATCAGCTTCCTTATCGAGGAATAGCTTTGTACAAATCTCAATGGTTTCTTCTTTACTACTTTGCTTCCAAACAGGATAGTCTGAAGAATAATTAAAACGGTCATAATATCGACTTCTATCTAGTGTATTAATAATGGCTCTAATTATATTTGATTTTCCAGAATTATTTTTCCCACAAATCGCAGTATAATAATCCTCAAAATGAATTGTACAATCTTCAAATGACCTATAATTCTTTAATCTTAACTCTCGAATTTTCATTGTTCCAATTATTTGATTGGTAGCTGTTTTTTAATGCCCCATAACGGATAGCGGTATGCGCAGTACGGGATTTCGAAGCCACTTCACTATCAAGATGCAGAAAGGCTGAAACGAGCCACAGACGTTGAATTACGCTGTAACCCCCGTATTGCGTATGACCGCGTGTTACAAGCTGGCCGTTTTTCGGTTCATTATCGAATCTGTTTGTTTTTGCTGCACTGTCTCTCTGTCCGGTGTTGGAGCGGGACGGGCTGAAAGGCTCTTTGGCAAAATTTGGATTTAGCGTTGGCTTTGCGGGTTTTGCCAATGTGCCTTTCAGCGAAGGGACGGTGGGTGTTTGGATTTTACATATCGAATACATTTTCTTCGCTTTCTTTTGGTAATAATTCAGAAAAATATTCTCGATTCAATTTGTTTTCAAAAAAATCTTTTGCTTTAATATTTTCAACTGCAATATTGTTAATTGGGAAATTAATATTATTAGAAATCATTTGTTTATAAGCATCAACTTCTCCTCTAAAATATGCAACAGAAAGCAATTTTGTGTTATTATCTTGTTTTAAAGCTTGTCCAATTAATCCATTTATATGTACATCTGAAAAACTATAACCAATACAAATGATAAGTTTTGCATTTAATGTATAATGCCTGAATTCTGAAAATAAATACAAATACGGGTCTGAAAACCGCATTTTGTTTTGTGTGCCAAAAATCAAATCAGGTTCAGTCGGTTCTCTATTTACAAACTCAACTATGTTTGTTTTTAAATCTCTTTTCCAATCAATTGAACCATGTAGCTTATATAAATAAATATCCGGTTCATCATCTTTCACGACTTCGCTAAACCTTTTATGGTTCCATTGTCTGGTATCTTTATCAAAACCACGTTCGCAGGAGAACTCAAACCCTTCATTATTTGTGTTTTCTTCAATACATTTGTCGTAATTGAGAGTAAAAATTCTTAATGGATAGGTTAGTTCATTTTTAAGCTGTTTAAAATATTTGAAATATGACGCCTCACGATAGTCATCTTTAGTAACCCATACTTTTAATTTCTCCTTTATTTCTCTTTGAAATTCTTCTATGAGGCTGAAATTGTCTTTTACAACTTCATTAAAACGAACATTCCATGAACCAATGAAAGGATAAAGAAGGTGATTTTCTTTTTGAACTAACTCTTCCAATACAAACAATAAGGTTTCAACATTAAAGATTGCTGTTTTCCCTGATAAACCAGCAGAATAATTAACCCCACTTTTAATCAAATAATATAAATCTCTGAATTTATTCCATTTTGCGCTATCCAATAAGCCTTCTATGTCATTTACCATTGTTGATGATACAGGAATTTTTGCATCAGCACTAGCTCCTGCACCAAGTAAAAAAATAATATCATGTTCTTTAAAGTTATACATAATCAATTTATTATAAGAACCATGTTTTTTTTGTGTCTTCTGTTGATAAATCTAAATCTAATTCTTTAAAATGTTTGCTGAAGTCTGCTATTAATTTGGGGTAATAAACAGATACAGGTAAAGCCTTTGCGTTAAAACCTCTATAATTGGCACCTGAAAGGTTTAATATGTCTTGTAAGTATTTTCTGTGATTATTGAAAATTGCTTGCTGATTGCTATAGTAAAAGGTTATCAGCAAAGGGTTTCCATATTTCTTTACGGCTCTTTTGTTATGATAGTTTAAGCCTTCTGTCCAAAGTAAATAATCTCTTTCGCTCAGCTTAATAAATGAACTTTCATACGGAATTAGTGTATTTTCATCTTTATTATATCCCGTAAATTTTGGGTCATCATTTATTTTAATAATTGATAATTCGATACTTGCATTAATACTTCTTATTGTTGATTCAATTCTTTCTATTTCATCTTTTCCTATTTTTTGAGGGATGTGGAAAACTATTTTTGTGTATTCTTCATTTTCCTCTATTATTTTTGAAATATTATGGGCAACACCATCTAAAAATTTAGTTTTATCTGTTTCGTTCGCCAATTGTTTAATTTCTATAAATTTTCCAGATGAGTCAACCAAGACAGAGTATGAAAAAAATCTTTCAAATTGCTTTTTGTTTTTATCATATTTGTGGGATTGACCTATGCCTACTATTAAACAATTTTCATGACTTGGCTCAACAATCCAGGGAACACCACTTAGTTTAGAGAATATTTGTAATGCAATGCTGCCAACAGACCATTTAAGTTTATTGGAATTACTAATTGTTTCAACATGAACGGATTGGGATGGAATATTTTCTTTCAAACAAGTATTTTTCAGCTCATAATAAAACCGTTCTTCACTTGCAGGAAACACTGAAATAATAATTGGATTAGCTGAATTATGTTTTTTTACGTCTGCAATTATCTTTTGAATTTCATCAGTTGAATAATCATCTATATTAATCCCTACTGTATTATCCTTTGTTTGTTTCTTTAGGTTAAATTTTTGAATACCATTAAAGGTTTGATAAGACAAACCGTTTAATGCTTTTAACAAGTCAGTTGATTGATTCTTATATTCAGTTTTGAATACATAAAAATACATTGGTTCAGCTCGAACGGGCTCATAAGGACCATTATTCATTACCCCATTAAATTGTGATATGTCAGTTTTATTGCTGTTGAAAATGTATTTTTTAACATTTAAAGTATCCGCACTAATATTTTCAAGCTTATCATTTATCGAAATATCCTCTCTTATTAACTTTAACTGAGAATAGTATTTTGTTAGAAAGTCACTTATTATTTGATATTTATCGATGTTGTAGTTTACATTACTTCTGTAATCTGAATTTAAGCTTAAAGAGTGTTTTTGCACCTCTCGGTTAAATGGGTATTCCTTAGCTTTTATGAATGAGTAATCAATCAAAAAACCAAATTTATTGCTTGCTTTCAGGAAATAAGGTTCAACCCATATTGTTCTAGCTCCAATCAATTGGTCATTGCTATCGGTAATTTCATCTATAATAATGTTTTTCCTCTTTTTGTTAAAACGATTGCTTTTTTGATGAATTTTAAGGTTAAGTTTATTAACATTATTCATCAGTAATCTGACTAATAACTGTTTTGTTAGCTCAATATTTGTTTTGATTGAGTTGCACTCAAATAATTCCGAATTCTCGAATGATTCAAAGCCTACCCAAAATGATGTATATTTACCTTCGGTAGCAGGCAACCTATATTTGTAAATGTTATTATCCCAACTTTTTTCATTGTGTTCAACTTTTCTTCGATAAACCTTGAATGAAAAATCTGAATTTGATAAGGATAAAAAGTTTAAGGATATATTATATTTCATATTTCACTCAGTTTATTGGTTCTTTCTCCGTTTTAAACGCCTGCTTTACCACTGCCTGCATCATTTTTTCCTGATAAGCATCCCGTTTTTCAATTTTCTTTTCCAATTCATCGCACCAGGCCATCAGTTGATTGACTTTGGAAACGATGGTTTTTTGTTCTTCGAGAGGAGGTAAAGAAATAAGGAAATTATTTATATCAGTCATTGAAATATTATCATTTGTTGACTTCTTCTTTTCTTGAATAATATTCTGAATTAAAGGAATCCGCAATGAATAGTGAATGTATGTAGAATCAATTAATTCTGATATCTTTATTGTAGCAACCCTTTGGTTAACATACATATCTTCATCTAATGCTTTGACATAATAGCTTTTCCCTACAGTACCACCTGTCATCGCCATTAAAATATTTTTCATTTCAAGTTTATATGGAGAAAGCTCATTAATAAATTTATGTCGAACTATGTTTTTACCTTTCAGGCCATACTCATCAAAATCAGAAATTCTTATAACACGAACACCTTCCTTAGTGTAATTTGTACTTTTAAAAGCATATCCACCATTGATATTACAAATCTCACTTAGTCGACACCAAGTATAGGTTTGAGGAATATTAAAAAAGTGGTCAGTTTCTTTAATAATTTCAGGACTTTTTTTCTTTTTAAGAATTCCTTTTTGAATCTGTTTTTCAAAATCTTGCTTCACTTTCTCCAACAAAACACTTGCCGGTTCAACATCTGGATTTTCCTCCCGCCACCTTGCAGTTAACTTGCCCTGTACAGCCATTTGCAAAATGCTTTGGCGAAGTTTTGGAATATAATCCTTTTGTTTTATTGTTTCATTTTTTAGCAGGTCAATGTTTTTTGAAACTTCTTGGTATATTTCAGCTAATCTTAATTGCTCCTCATAAGGTGGCAAATTAATTTCAACCGCTTTAATCCGGTTCATGGGAAGTGAAACATTTGCCATGCCTTTCATAAGTGGAACAAATATTCTTTCCTTACCCAGGTCTAAAATATGGTAAAGATATTCGGGAACATATTCCTTTTCTTTTTTAGGGACTAAGGCACAAAGTATTGAACCTAAGGCAAATTTGCCTTCTTGAAAATGAATTCGTTTCATGCTTGCATGTCCATGACCTGTAGATGAAACCAAAGGAATTATAACCGCTTTGCAATCAAATTGAAATTCATTATGCGTTTTGCGTTCTTCCGCAAGTGTAACCATTGGATAGTCGCCGGGAATGGCTTTGGTTATGCCTGTTTCGCCTTTAATTACATGGCAAATATCCTTTATTTTCACAATTCTATTTGCCATCATCAAATTCAATTAAATCTTTTATGTTATGTAGGATTGAGGTGCTTTCTTTAAATGACTTTTCAATTTTTTCAATCAAAAAATCAAGTTCAATATCTTCATCTTCTGCAATACCATTTGGGTTTTTATAATCCAAATCAAATGCCCCGTAATAAATGCTATCCGCTGTTTGTTTGGCGGTGCGTGCATTGGCTTCTGTTTCCTGTAATTTCTTTTCAAGCTTTGCTATTTCGCCATTGGTTTTATCTTCACGTTTAAGTTGTGTCAGTTTTTCTTTCAGGCTGTATGCTTCCCGCTTTAATTCCTTCTCCTTTTCGTAATGTGGTTTGGCATTTTGCTCCGCTTTTTCAATGACTTCTGAAAGGTTTATTTTCCATGAAACTTCGCTTTCTTCTCGGTTTTTCCACCATTCTTTTTCTTTGTCAAACTCTTCTAAGCGAATAGGTTTGGTCATTGAATACCCTTTACTGCCTTCGGGTAACTGATGTTCGTAATACCAGATTTCTTTGGTGGCAAAATCTTTTAGTTCTTCTGCCGGGCTGCTCACTTTTTCAAAAAATAATAAATTGGTAGCTACCGATGCATACGGTTTAAAAACTGAGTTTGGTAAGCGGATAATGGTGTGCAAATTACAGTTACGTAAAAACATTTCCCGTATTCTTGCTTTAATGCCATCGCCAGTCAATGAACCATCCGGCAAAACAATGGCTGCCCGTCCGCCTTGTTTCAGGTAATTTACCATCATCACCAAAAATAAATCGGCAGATTCTTTGGTGCGGAAACCAACCGGAAAAGTCGATGCCGTTGCATCGTCAACATTACCACCAAACGGTGGATTGGCAAGGATTACATCCACCCTGTTTTTGGGTTTTATGGATTGATTGCGAAGCAATGAATCTTCGTAAGCAATATCAGGCACTTCAATGTCGTGCAAAATCAGGTTAGTAACCGCCAACATGTGGGGTAAAGGTTTTAACTCCATGCCATGCACGGTATTTTGCAGTTGCTTTCGTTGCTCAATGTTTTCTACACCTGCTTTCCTGATGTGCTCAATGGCTGCCGTTAGGAATCCACCTGTTCCGCAAGCCGGGTCAAGGACTTTTTCGCCCAGTTTGGGGTCGATAATTTCAGTCATAAACTCCACAACTGCCCTTGGTGTATAAAACTCACCCGAACTTCCGGCAGATTGTAATTCCTTTAGCAAAGTTTCATACACATTGCCGAAAACCTGCAAATCTTTGGAAGCATGAAAATCAATTTTATTCAGTTCGTTTACAACTTGCCGGAAAAGCTGCCCGCTTTTCATGTAGTTATTATTGCCACCAAATACATCACGAATTAATTGTGCCCGCTTGTCTGTACTTTTCAGATTGGCTAAATCAGAAAATAACTGCCTGTCAATAAAATTGATAAGTTCATCTCCGGTAATTCCTTCATCATCGGCAGCCCAATTTCGCCATTGATATTTTTCAGGTACGGGTGAAACATATTCCCCTGTTTCGTCCATATCCTCCAAATCCTCATCTTTGGCATCAAATATTTTCAAAAAAAGCATCCAGCCCAATTGTTCCAACCGCTGTGCATCGCCGTTTACGCCTTTGTCCTGGCGCATGATATTACGAATGCTTTTTATTACACTGTTTACGTTCATTCTTTATCGTCCTCCTTGTCGTTTTCTTCGTCTTCCCATTCCTTTTTTATTTCGTCCCATGATTTCAGCTTTTACCGCCTTTCTTCTTCGGTCATGTTTTCTATTTCCTCGGCTGTATCATTTTTTTATCCAATTCAGCTTTGATTTCTTCTTCTTCAAAACCCACAAATGTCATTTCATAAAGACAATGGGCAATTATTTCCAGTTCGTTAAATGTTTTTAAGGTGTTTGCGCCAATATCCATTCCCAGCCATTCGTCCCAGGGAGTAAATTCAAGAGCCAATGAAATATTTGCTTCACCTGTGTTCTCTTTTGGATTATTGTGATATCCTGAAACATTGACATAATCTGTTTGGTCAAAGTCATCCTTTTCCCAGCTTACCAAAATAGAAATATCCTTTTCCTTGGGCTGTAGCATTTTTAGTTTGCTAAATACTTCCTCATAACCCGAAATGTTCTTTTTTTCATCGGGATAAAGCTTTAGCAAAACCATCTCAACGCTTAGCCAGTTATTGCTTTTTATAATATCTCCAAACTTCATTTATGCAGTTCTGTATATTTCGTTTTCTAATTCTTTAATTGCTTTAAGATAATCCTGCTTATCGCCAAAATATTTAAAAATTTCTCTCGGAGTACCAAAATCATTTAAAGGTTCGAGTTTAAGTATCTGCAAACTTTCAATGTTTTCAACGCCTTCATCAGCATACTTATCAAGCAGGTTTTCTAAAACATGTCGGGCATTTTCTCCATACTTTGCAAAGTAATTCCGCTTTTTCACATTTTCTGCTCTCTCTTTCCGGGTTAGCGGAGGCATTTCAAAGGCTACGTGGCAAATTAAATCAAACGGGTCTAAATCTTTTCCCGTTTTCTTCTCCACTTCTTTTTGTAATTCAAAAAGCAAAACTCCTTGTTCTTCAAGTTCTTCAATGATGGCTTTTTTCTTCTCGGCAGATTTCCATTTGTTCAAAAAATCATTGAGGCTTTTAAACTGCTTCAATACATTTTGCTTTGTAAAATCTTCTAAGGATTGGGTGGTAAGTTTTCCATCATGCCCATAGTATTGCACCCTTTCGTTTAATACCCGGACTTCAACATCATTTACATAAATTTTTCGTGATGGCGGGTCGCCAATTTCTCCGCCTCCGGTTTCATTACCCGAATCTGTGTTTGTCTCCTGAAAATCTTCAGGGTTTGGTTCTTCATTTTCGTCATCGGTTTGGTCGGTGTTGTCAGGTTCCGGCACATCAATATCATCATCTTCGCCAAATCGTTCATCCTGAATGGGTGGTCCGTCAAATTCAGGGTCTGAAAATTTGCTGGCATTATTCCTAAAATCAATAATGGTAAAGAAATATTTACCAAACTCCGGTGATAAACGTGTTCCTCGTCCTATTATTTGTTTGAATTCTGTCATTGAGCCAATATTGGCATCCAAAACAATTAATTTGCATGTAGGGGCATCAACACCAGTGGTAAGCATTTTCGAGGTGGTTACCAAAACAGGGTAACGTGATTCTTCATTTTGAAAAGGATGTAATTCTCTTTTGCCTTCTTCATTGTCCCCGGTAATCTGCATTACATACTTTGCATTTTTTGTAACCAAATCCTGATTTTCATTCCGCAATGCTTCTGCCATTCTCTCGGCATGGTCGATATCTACACAAAAAATAATTGCTTTGGCAAAACGGTCATTTTTTCTTAAATATTCCGTTAGTTTCTTAGCGACTATTTCTGTTCGTTCATCAATCACCAGATTACGGTCATAATCCCGGATGTTGTACTCCCTGTCCTCAATTATATTCCCGTCTTTATCGGTTTTTCCATCTTCCGGTCGCCAACCTTCCAAATCAACGTTTAATCCAATACGTAAAACCTGATAAGGAGCTAAAAAGCCATCATCAATTCCCTGTTTCAATGAATAGGTATAAATTGGGTCTCCGAAATAATCAATATTTGAAACTTGTGCTGTCTCTTTGGGTGTAGCAGTTAATCCAATATGTGTAGCTGAATCAAAATATTCCAATATTTCCCTCCAGGCACTGTCGGCAGAAGCACTTCCACGGTGACACTCGTCAATCACTATCAAATCAAAAAAATCTCGGGAAAACTCACGAAAAGCGTCATTGTCCTCGTTGTATCCGGTCAATCCCTGATACAATGCAAGATAAATTTCAAAAGATTTATTGATTTTCTTTTTTCGGATTACTGTCATTGCCTCTCCGAAATGTTTAAAATCTCCTGTTACAGTTTGGTTAATCAGTGCGTTTCTGTCGGCAAGAAATAAAATCCGCTTTTTCATTCCACTTTTCCAAAGCCGGTAAATAGTCTGAAAAGCAACATACGTTTTACCTGTTCCGGTTGCTAAAACAAGTAAAATCCTATTTTCACCTTTTCCAATGGCTTCAACAATCCTGTTTATAGCAATTTGTTGGTAGTATCTGGGCTTTTTTCCAGAACTGTCAAAAAAGTAGTCTTGTTCTGCAACAGTGGTTTCGGTTTCTTCCTCAATTCCTTTTAGTTTCTTATATCTTTTCCATAATTCTTGTGGCGAGGGGAAATCGTCGATTCCAATTTCTCGTTCAACTTTACCGTTTGAGGCAGTAAAATCATGCTCAAAAAATCCATCACCGTTAGAGCTGTAAACACAAGGAACATCTTGTAATAATTCTCGATATCCTAATGCTTGTTGAATTCCTTGTCTTACTGTAAGTTTGTTGTCCTTTGCTTCTATGATTGCAACAGGAATATTGGGTTTATAGTACAAAACATAGTCAGCTCGTTTTAATTTTCCACGAGCAAACATTTTTCCACGGATAAATATTTTTCCATCAGTCAGTGCAACATCTTCACCGAGTTGTGTCATCTTATCCCATCCGGCTTTTTCAATCGCCGGAGTAATATATTTAGTCCGTATGTCTTGTTCTGATAAATCCTTTTTTGAAATCATATCGTAATTAAATTTCCTGTCAAAATACAAAAATCGTTTCAGTTAATGCGAGCGGGTCGGCAAAAAAAGCATGTGTGTGGCTGCGAAGGGACGGTTGCAGGGAAGGGCAGCCACACTCTTGCTTTTGTGGGCTGGCTTTTCCTATTTCTTCTTTGTCTATATGCAGCAAAAATTTCATATTTTATCGTGTCGTTGGTTGTTTCTTCGGCTTGCTTGTAACGGTCACGTATATGAAACGTTTGGCATTTCGAAGCACTTCCTTGTCAAGTTACAAGAACTTTTGAAACGGGCTGAAACGCTCGATAACTCACTTACTGCCAAATGTTTTATATACGATGTTAGCCATAGTTGTTTGTTAGTCGACATAATCTTGAAGCCATTCCTTTTCATTATATTTCAATAATTTCTCAAGATATTCTCTAAATCTCGCCAATGCTGTATCAATAATGTAGGTTGCTTTTATTCTCCCTTCTTTATCTCTTTTAGAAGAAGATTCTTTATCAATTAGCTTAAATTTTGTAGAAAAACAAATTGAATCACTTTTATCATTAAACTCAATAATTACCCTTTGATTATCCTCAGAAATTGAATAATTTATTATTACCTCTTCTTCTTTACAATTATCCAATATTTTATCAATCTCAGGTAATAATTTTGGTATGGATTTCGACAATTCCTTAGCCCAGTCAAGTTTGCCCTTAAATGCTAGATATTTTTTGAAATACTTTAAATCATTTAAACCTTCCTCAAGATAGCTTACATTATCCAAAAATTTTGACGCATCTCCATATGGTTGGTGAAAGGGATATTCCCGAGTCAAATGACTGTAAACTTCATTTACAAATTCCTCTGGGTTTGTAAGTTTTGAAATTCTCTCTGCGTGTTCAATTGTCTCCTCGATATAGTAAAAACTCTGTCCTAAATACTTTTTTGCCTCTGCAAATATTTCTTTTGTTATTCCATAAGATTTTGAGAAAATATAGTCATCGTATTGAGCGTCAATTTTTGATAATTCAATCGAATATGGTGATACGCTAGAAATATGAAGTCCTTCAATGTTTTTTCTAATTGAAGGTGTGAAATCTGAATACAGTATTGTCGCTTTAACCGATTCAATAGTGCCCTTGTCTACATTATTTGATTGTAATATGTTTTCAATAAAGTTTAGAAGTCTATCTCGTTGAATAATAACACTTTCTTTAGTTTCGGTAGAAGAATTCCAAAAAGTACTAAAATTGGCATCAATTAGTTGAATAAGCCTGTCATCTCTGATGAATCTGATTTGCTTATCAAGATTACTCTTTCTCAAAGTCCTTATTACAGATTCTTCTGCACCACTTATTATTCGCCCCGTTGTCATAATCCATACTTCATTTATTAATACTTGTTTCATATTAAATAAATCCTCATATGGATTGTCAAAAGCCTGTTGTACTTGATTTACAACATTCATAAGTCCTTTATCTGTAGCCGCATCACCAGTTAAATCACCAATTTTTGCAACGACTGAAAGAAATCTCTGCTCCTTTAACCTGTCATATTCAAAGCAAATAATATCCTTACCTCGTTCACTTGTTCCATGGTATTCAATAGGTGCGATGTATCCCATTTTACTTAGCAGAGGAATAATTAAGTCTTGACGAAATTCCTTTTCGCTAAGATTTTTTAGTATTTCTTTTTTCTCATTATGATTCATGTTGTATCGGGTCTTTTACAATTATGGCTAACGTCCGCGTGTATGAGCCGTTGCGTGATTCAAAGCGCTTTGTTGTCGAGTTACCACAAGGTAAGCAAAAGAACTAACCAATGCAAACCCGCTGCCAGCAATGGCTTATACACGTTGTTAGGCACTGGCGTTTTTTTTAATTATACTATTATCAAGTGGGGTATTTTTCCATTTAGTGTCAGCGTGGGAAGGGCGAAAAGGCTCTTTGGCAAAATTTGGTTGCAGCGGCGGTTTTGCGCGTTTTGCCAATGTGCCTTGCAGCGAAGGGATGCAAATAGTCATTGTGCTATAAATCGTCCTCATTCTCCATATCTTTTGGATATTTATCATTAAGTTTTTGCAAAGGAGTTCTCATATCTTGTTTAACATATATCTCTTTTAAAGATTTATAAGGATAGTATTTATTTTTACTGGTTTTTAATGCAATTTCTAGTTTATTTACAGCTCTTTGTAAATCGTGATTAATATAAAATTCAAATTCTCCCTCCATGGTTAAATAAATATCCTCAGCTTTGTTGTGATAATTTTTCTTTACTGAAGTCATCAATTTTTTTAATACTTCTATCTCATTCTTATTTATTGTATATTTCTTTACTAAGCATGTAAAATATGCATGTGTGTGAAATACATTTGTTTTGAACATTTCATAATTCTCTTTAGCCAATTCCAATGCCTTTGGATAGTTACCCTGACTCAAATAAACATTTACGAGTTCTCGTTTTGTTTTTGAATGGTCTCCTCCTAATTCCAAGACTTTAAGATAATATTCTTCTGCAGAATCCATTTTACCTCTATTTCTAAAATAAAACGCAAGGAGAAAATAGTAGTCTTTATTATTAATGCGTTGCTCTTTAAAAAATGCAACTTCTTCAAAAAATTTGTCATCAATAGAAGAATTATTCTTATCCCTTGCATAAGATAGACAAAGCCAGTATCTTGTCTCACGAATTATTTGCGCATCAAACTTTCGCGAATTCTCGAGTAACTTAACACATAGGTTTTGAGCAGTGTCATATTTACGGTCATAGTATTTTTGAACAATTGCTTTTAATACATAAGATGGGAGAAAATATTTTTTGGGAATCTTTACCCCATTTTGAATCATATTCTGTAGAGTAAATAGAAAATCGGAATAATCTGTTTGAAGTTGTTTATCTAAGTCTTGTGTTAAGGATTTTTTAATCAACCCATTAAAGTTTGCATTATATTTTGGGTTTAATTGTATTCTTGATCTGTTAATATAATCTGCAATAGCACTATTTAGTTTTATATATTCATACCCAGAAAACATGAAACTAAAAGCTGAAAGGTTGTATAGTTTCTGAATAGAAGTATTAACTTCTTCATTGTTACCAAAAATACTATACAATATGTCAAGGCTTATTATATCGATTTTTGACATTGCTATTAAAATTTGACGTGTTAATTCATCCTCTTTAAAAAGTTCGAATATCGAGACAGCCATTAAATCAGAATAGTCTGAAATCTCATCGATATGTTTCTTTGCTTCCAGAGTATTAGAACTTGAAATTAAATTTGCAGTAAAAATAATTTGCCCTGGTATACCTACCAAGTAGTCAATGAAGAATTTCTTATCATCCGAAGGAATTTCTATGTTAAGTATTCTTAAATATTGTAAAAATAAGGTTTGTGTGTCAGGTTTTGATAATTCATTTATTCTAAAGGCTAGAAGGTTTTTTGTTCTCGCAATCAAAACACCATCGGGTCTAAACTTTGATATTAAACAAAAAGTAATTTGATTCTCAAATTCTGAAAAGTTTATTAATTTTTGAAACCAGTCAACGATTTTTGTATTGGGGAGAACAATACTTCCTTCATCGATAATAAATATTATTTCATTGTTATCACTAAAATTCTTAACTAAATCTTTTGCAATAAGGATTTTACTATCGATATCTAACTCTGAGAAATCTGGTTCAGAGACTGAGTAATCTGGATTTATGATATTTAATTTGTAGATAAAGTCTTCAACGCTCTCCTTTGACTCAATAGGAAGAATTATAGGTTCATATAGTCTATCTATTAGATTTGTTTTCCTTAAGGCGTTTTTCAGAAAGGTTCTTCTACCCATACCAGGGAAGAAATTATATGCAATAATACAAGTAGGTTTTTTATTATCAATATTGATAATTTTAGTTTCAAATTCTTGAGTTAAATCATTCCTACCAACAAATAGGGTTTCCAACTCTTGGATATGCTTATTTTTTTTGAAGACTACTTCCCTTAATAATTGAGTTATTTTTTTTAAGATTAATACTTCGTTATCTAGGACCCTTAGGTTATATGGTTTTTTAATCCATTGAGGAATCCTACTGTCGCTATACTTTATTGTTTTATCAATTATAATAGGAAAAATTCTTTCAATCCACCCGCTATTAAGATTTTTCCGAGCTTGACTAATTTCCTTTTTTACCCATTTAGACTCAAGAGCAGGCTCCGATATGAATAAAACAAAAATATCTGTTTCATTAATCGAGGAAAATATCTCTTCAATAGTTAAATTTCCCGCTTCAAAGGTCATATTATCATAAAAACAATTATTTCTACCTAGTTGATTTGCTATTTTTTCAACTAAGTCTTTGTTTTCGCTGCTGTGTGATAAAAAAGCCTTTGCCATTTTTAATTTTTTTAATTAAACTCAAATTTAGATAACTTCATTCATATATCCGAATAGTATCATGTTTAGACAGAGTAGTGACAAAGAAAGCTAGTGCGTGGAAGCGAAGGGAAGGTTGTGGGAGGGGCTAAAACACTCTTGCTTTGTGTGTTGGCTATCATTTAATTTTTGTCTTTTTTATTGGTTAAGTTTCATTGTTGCAGGCCGTTCCTCCGTTTGTGCCTAACGTCCTCTGGCATGACTAGTTGCCATCTCTATGCGCATACTTGTCTGTTTACCCGAAAGATAGCCAAAAGTGCTAACATTAGCAAAACCGCTGCCAGCAATGGCTTATACACGCCTTAGGCACTGGCGGTTTTATTCTCAATCTGCTTATCTATAAAGTTTGCAATGTCTATAAGTCTAGCGTTGGAGCGGAACGGGCGAAAAGGCTCTTTGGCAAAATTTGGTTGTAGCGTTGGCTTTGCCAAGGTACCTTTCAGCAAAGGGATGGATAATTATATATTTAAATTATCTTCCAATTTTTTAATAGATTAATTGTTTTATTATCTGGTTCATTTTTTTTATCAATTTTATCTATCTGAATAATCACGGGTATTTGAGCAGCAACGCCTGTAAAAACACATGACCCCGTTGAAAGAATAGGCAATGCTTCATGCGATACTTTATCCAAGAATGAAATTGTTTTGCCCATAGATTCAATATCTCGTTCATTAACAAGACGATGAACGAAATAATTATGAAGTTGGGATATTATAGTTGGAGAAATATCAGATGGCCTCTGGCTTGCTATCGTTAGAAACACTCCAAATTTTCTACCTTCCTTAATTATTTCTTCAAAGGTTTCAAGCCTATAGTCTTTCCATGTATCACTTTCTCTTTGAGAGGAATATGATAAAATATTATGTGCTTCATCTACAATAATATTTAAAGACTTACCACCTTTTTTCAATTCTTTTTTATGTTCTTCATAGACCTTATAGCAAATTAATAGAGGTAACATCTTTTTAATTTTAAGATTTACCTTATCAAAATTCAATACTATGAAGTTACTTTTGTGAAATAAATTATTTCTTTTTGAATTGGTTGAAATAACTTTATCAAAATCTTTTTGGAATGACCTTAGTTTTCCAATTGCGGGTGCAATATGTTCATTTTGAGCTCTACTTTCTAAAACATCCATTATTAATTGTAAATACATGAATTGAATTATAGCAGAAATAATATTCTCTGAAATTTCTAAGTCTTTAATTACATTATATAGTATGGTCTTAGTTACAAAAGTCTCATAGTTTGGATTCTGATTAAAAACGCAAGTACCTTCAGAGTTATGGAAATAATACCCATTATTATCAGTACTCCATCGAATATCTTGCTTTAAATCAATCACCAATCCATCTTCATCGTATTGTTCAGGGACTAAACTAATGAAATAATCAATTAATAAATCACCTCTAGTTTTATCTGAAATTCTTATCGCTCTTTTGAACCACTTAATTAAAAGACGCCTAAAGTGTACATTACTATTTGTATTAGAGTTAAGAACCGATTTGTAAAGTCTTATAGACCTATCAATAAATGGTTTTTGAGTTTTCTCGGTAGCACTTGACATTATTGATATTAATTCTACATCTAACAGATCATTTTCAGTCAGTTGTATTTTATCATCACCCTCATCCTTTCTAGTATTTAAATTATAAATCTCTTTATTATCAATAATTGCATCTTCATGATTGTATTCACCATTAAAATCAATTAAAAGAAATTTTGCATTTTTATTAAATTCCTTGTTCTGATTAAGTTTTAAAAATAATTCTCTATATAATTTTGCTAGAGTGTAAGATTTGCCACTTCCTGTGTTTCCAAATATACCAATATGACTTGCAAATAAGTTATTTATTCCAATCTCAATTTCTTGATCTCTTTCATAAGCTAGAGTTCCTATTTTTATTGGCATGTCATTTTCGTCCTTAACAAATTTGTGTATAAGACGATATTCATTTTTATCAAGTAGAAAACAAGAATTATCTAATAGAGGAAGTTCTTTAATACCTTTTTCAAATTCTCCATTTTCTATGTAACCTAAGAGTTGAGCTATTAGAATTCTATCAATCTTATTTTCTTGCTTGCTATATTCAGAATTAAATAATTTATCTTCTTTAATATATTCCCCGACAATCTTTACAACTATAAAAGAAAATCCTTTAGCTATTTTCAAATAACCACCAACTGAAATGTTCTTAATGAGTTCCCCTTTGTAAAGTAGATGAGATGAATTTTTTCTTTTATCAATTTGGATCTTAATTTCAAGTCCCGATACGGAAAAAACATGACCAATCTTAAAAATAGAATTTTTAAGTATCACTTCATCTGTAATATTTCTCCCATCTATTCTCATCTTGCTACATAGGGGTAACGAATCATATCTTTTATCACACCGAATATTTCTTCACTAATCGTTTTACAATCAAAGTTCTGGACTCTCTCACTCAACTTTTCTCTCCGAAGATTTAACTTTTCATCATATTCTTTATTCTTTTCAACAAATAATTTAGGAGAAATTAATTGAACATTATTATTTCTGACATCCTTAAATTTTGATGACAAATCCTCTAACTCTTCATCTTTATAAAGAAAAATGATAATTTGAAGTGTTGGATTAGAATTTGCTGCTCTAATTGTTACATTTCTAATATGTTCATCAGCAAACGAAAATCCGATTACCAATAGAACTGTATTTTCCTTTTCGAGTGAATTGGCATATATTCTCAGTAATTCATAATATTCCTCGTCCATCACAGTTCTCTTGAATTTTTCTTTTGTTGGGTTGATTATGATTAAATTGGAATATTCATCAAAAAAACTATCAAAGATTTTTTCTTTATCTATTTTGATTTCAGATGCTTTTTCGTATAAATTATCGTATTCTTCGCTTCCTTCAATCTCAATGAAAAAATCTTCGGAAATCTTCTTTAATTCCTTTTGAACACTGGTAATATGGCGAAGATTGTTTTTAAAGATTATTTTTCTTTCGCTACTTTGTCCCCAGTTGATAGATCCATGCATTTTCAACAAATTAAAAACTGGAATTTCCGAGATATTATCATAATGTAAACTAGTTTTTGAATAAGACTTTTGAAAATTACTTAAATCGTAAACTGGTTCTGTCCTTCCTTTAAATCCATCATTAAACTCAAGGTTTGTTTGTTCAAGAATCTTTTCTAAAAACAAATCAATGTTTGTAGTAAATAAATTTACTTGCTTGGTTAAAAGATTATTATTTCTAAATAATAGAATTTCATTAATGTTTAGCAGAAGATTTTTATAAGAGTCAAAAACATGTTCATATTGTAAATATTTATCACCATCTATATCATCATCTTCTTTTCCCTTTTCAAAATATTCAACTTTAAATTTATTTATGACTGAATAAAGGTTTTTGAATATAACATCTTCACAATATTTTTTGTATAATGATGCTTTAATAATCCTATCAAAATCGTCTTCCACTTCTTGTTTTTCTATTTCTGTTAAAACAATTTCGATATTTCCCAAAGTTGATAAATAAGGATTTGAAGTACCCGAACCAATAAGAAAATTCAGATTACAGGACTGTATCAAATCTTTTATATGCTCTAGTTTCATTGGGTTAAATTTTACTAAAAATTATTCAATCAACAAGATACAAACTTTAAACATCATCGCAACCAGAATCTGTGAGAGTAGGCAAAAAAAGCAAGTGTGTGGAAGCGAAGGGATGGTTGTGGGACGGGCTGGAACACTCTTGCTTTGTGCGCTGGCTATCATTTTTTATGTCTTTTTATCGGTTGAGTTTCAATATTACACTGTCGCTCCTCCGCTTGTGCCTAACGCCCGCGTGTATGAGCCGTTGCGTGATTCAAAGCGCTTTGTTGTCGAGTTACCACAAGGTAACCAAAAGAACTGACCTTCGCAAACCCACTGCCAGCAATGGCTTATACACGCTGTTACCA